>JABLTO010147944.1_pt1 | contig 12116 bp, 9 predicted proteins | sample 7160091 | NCBI WGS metagenome assembly JABLTO01 (sample SAMN14651225, study PRJNA627086) | human gut metagenome | isolation source: feces | host: Homo sapiens
AATGACACATACCGTGATAGGTATATTCCGGATAATCATATATAGATAAATAGGAGCGGTCTTTTTCAAGTTGTGGGGTACCCCATATTTCTTTAATATCGCTTAAATTAAGATCGTGTTCCTTCAACAGCTCCTGGATAATCTGCTTGCATTGTTCAACGCTATACAAATCCAAATGATTATGCTTATATCCCGACCGCCTTTCCAGTTCCCAATAGTGCACCAAAGTGACGGTATTTCCTTCTACTTTCCATAAAGCAATGCTTTGATCGTGGCGCTGCGCATACATAAATAGATTCCCTACAGGGTCTATTTCCAAATACGTCGACAGATAATACCCGTCTTCCAATTTTCTTTCCGACATATCCTTACCTCTTTTATTAATAATTTCAATCAACATACAAAGTTAAATAGTCCGGATAAGGCTGGATATAAGATAAATCGTTTTCCAAAAGACTAATACCGCCTCTATCTCCGTTTTCTTTAAACCCGGCTAGCTTATACGTTAAGTACATCATCCGATTTCGATCAGTATATACAAATTCAGCGTTCAGCGTTTTTCCAGCCTTTTTGGCCATCTGCATAATATAACATAATAAAACCGTACCAACCCCCCGCGACACAACGCGACAGGACATCAGGAGCAGTTTCAGCGTCCAGCTTTCTTCACGGCATTCAATCAAAGCGAGCCCAATTTTTCCATAAGATCCGTATTTGTCTTCCAGCCCTGCTATGAGCAGGATATGATTTTCTGACTCAAGGAATTCTCTCAGCTCCTGATAGGAATAAGTATACCCTGTTGAATTCAACTGATGAGTACGAACCGTCAATTCCTCTGCGCGTTGAAGATCCTCTTCCGTGGCATGAGATATGGTGAATTTCATATCCAAATGTTTTAAGAATTCTTCTTCTGTGCCATCAAAACTTTCCTTGATTTCGTTGCGGACGATATCGCTTTGATACAGCTTGCGGCGCTGCCTAGCATCAGAAGTAATAAACACGGGGTTCAGTGCCGGCATCGAAAGCAGTCCAGTCAGATCCGCAGCATCCATGCAGCGAAGGCGCGGTAAAGCAAAGGCCACTTCCTCCCGTTCAAATGGCTGGTCATCTATAAACAGTACCGTATCTTCTCCTATGTTGACAAGGCTGATAATTTTTTTGACGGAGCCGGATTTGCTTTCCCAACCTATCTGAGGATAAATGAAATAGTCGTCAATACCAAAATCCTTCAGTTTTTCCATCGCATCATTATAGTTGTTTTTACTGGCGATAGATTGTAAAATCCCCCGTTCATCCAATGATTTAATGATATTGACAATTCCCCGCCGCAATATGACAGACTCATTTTCTGCTAAAATGCCTTCCCAAAGGGTATTGTCCAAATCCCAAATAACCAACTTCACCTTTTTTTCTTTTTCATCTTCGACCTGTGTTTTCTGCATATTTTCCGCACAAATGTTCAATGAAATCAGCCCCCCGTTTTGGATTCTATCGCCATTTTACATACGAACGATTGTGGTCTTCATTTATAAACATAAAAACCTCTGCCGGATTTTCGTCCCAGTTGGCCGGCCTGCACCATTTTGGCCAATAAGGGACAGCATCTAAATTTGGGATCCTGATAGTTATCGTACAAAACTTTCAGCGAATTTACGACCGTATCCAAACCAATCAAGTCAGCCGTTTCCAACGGACCCATTACATGTCCATAACATTTTTTGAAAATATCGTCTACATCTCGGGCCGCTGCCACGCCATCTTGTACAACGAAAGCCGCCTCATTCATAAACAAGTGTGAGATCCGATTCGAGACAAAACCCGGATAATCATTGACTACGATAATCTCCTTTCCTACATCGTTAAGCAATACGCGAATAGCTTCCAACGTCTGAGACGATGTATAAAATCCTTTGATGACCTCAACCGTCTTTTTTAGAGGAACCGGATTCATAAAATGAACTCCTATCACCTTATCTGCCCTATTCGTCTTTGAGGCAATTTTGGTGATAGAAATGCAAGAGGTATTGACAATAAAAAGACAACTTCCATTACAGATCTTATCTAGTTTTTTATAGATCTCGTCTTTTGTTGCTTCCTCTTCGGTGGCATTCTCAATGACAACATTCACAGATGATAAGGTATTATAATCATCCGTAAAGTGGATACGCCCCAATACAGAATCACTATCCTCAAGGGTATCACTTTTTTCAAACAGTGATCGAAAACGCAACGTATTCCGGATATCATTTTCTGCTTCTTCCAAGGCCTGTTTTTTTATATCCAGCAACACAACATCATAGCCGCCTTCGGCAAATACCTGCGCCACTCCCCGTCCCATAACACCGGCCCCGATAACCCCTATTTTCATCAATCCAGACCTCCTGATTCTAAATATTCAAACCCCGCGGCATGTTTTTATAACCTGAATGCTTTTATTGAAGTAATTGTTCATTGATAAATGCTACCGTTTCCTCAGCGTTGATGAAAGGGAAAAAATGATTGCCTGCAATTTTTCGGATAGTGTATCGTCCGGCAGTCACTTTTCTCCACTCCATCAGATCCTCGGTTGACACGCTTGAATCCTCCGTACCGCCCAATACAATAACTGGACAGGTGATCTGTCTTTCGACTGCAACAGCAGTATAGGATTCCGCCACGCTAAAGTCTGCACGAAAAATTTGTTTGTATGTGTTATATAGAGAATTTTCTGTAAGTATTTGTCGACTCATCCCTCCTAATGAGATGAGCTTCTCCATAAATTCATCGTCCTGCATATCCATCCGGACAATCCCCTCTTTTCCGGAAAAAGGTGTACAGTTTCCGGAGAAGATCATAGATTCTGGTAAAGGAATGTTCTCTTCTTCAAAATGGTAGTAAAGTTCATAGGCTATCCAGGCCCCCAAGCTATGTCCAAATACTGCATATTTCCCCCCTGTATAAGCGTTTTTGAAATCACCGATAACGTCGGAAATTGTCTCCTCCATTGTTTGCCTCAGCGGAAGATTCTGTTTTTCTCCGCGACCGGCCAGCTCCAAGGGCACGATTTCGATGCGCTGATCGGTATACTTTCTCCATTGGAGATAGTTCCAGGCCGAACTTCCTGAATGAGGGAGGCAAAAAATCTGCATGGTATCCCTTCCTTAAGAGTGCAAAGTATTTCGTCAGACGTGTTCTGAAAAGCCATAATCGTTTATCAGTTATTTGCTTTTTCTCTTTATCAGTTCAATCATTTTTCGAATTGTGCTGAAATTATCTCTGTCCATATCCGCAGGGCCAATCGATACATCGAATTCTTTTTCAATAAACAACACAAACTGCATAGCAAACAGCGAATTCACATAACCCATCTCGAAAATATTGCTATCGTCGTCAATAGATTCGACATTAAAGAACTTCCCCAAAAATCCTGTCAATTTTTCTCTTATATCCTGCATGTTAATTCTCCTCCTAATCATAGTTTTAGCCGTCGCATATAAATTTCATTTCATGTAAAGCTTCATATCGGAGCCGGTATCCGATTTGCTACTAGTTCGTTCAGTTCCACCAAAATATTAAAGCAGTCATCAACCACCCGATAATTTGCAATATCAAAAATGGGAGCGTCAGGATCACTATTGACCGCCACTATACAATTCGCATTTTTGATTCCCACAATATGCTGGCTGGCTCCAGAAATTCCAAACGCAATGTATAATCTTGGGGAAACACTGATACCTGACTGGCCGATTTGTCTTGATCTAGGCAACAATCCTTCTTCAACGACTGCTCGGGAACCGCCTATCTCCGCATGAATGCTTTTTGCTAGATACCGCAACCTTTGCAATCCTTCCTCATGAGTCAAGCCTCTGCCGAATGCCAGAATAATATCTACATCATCTAGGGAAAAATCCACTGCCTCGCTCAGAGGATCCCGATTTAATACCTGGAGTACCTGTTCTGAAAGCGTTGGAATAATCTTGCCGCTCATTTCCACTTCTAAAATTTTAGCCGATGGGCGATCAGGACAATAGCAGCTTGAAAATACATTTTTACCAACTGTGCACATTTGTATATCCGTATTGATACAAACAATATTCGCAATGACGGACGAGTTTAGAGCAGTCCGTGAAAATATGTACCGTCCATTTGCATCATGTTGTATTTCAATGCATTCTGCCGTCAACCCGGCACCCACTAACGTCGCAAGAGCCGCAGCTGCACTTCTTCCCCACTCCGTTGCTGCAAAGAGCAACAATGGTGGTTTATACTGGTTTACTAGGTACGAAAGCCACTGTGCTTTATCATAAATATCGCCATTCTGTGAACAACAAATTATCCTGTCGGCGCCATACGAAGCCAGGAGCTCCCGTTGCTGCTGACTGACTGGCTGCGGGCACACTGCAGTGACCTCACTCTCCTTTTCTTTATGAAGCTGCCTTGCTTTTCCCAATAACTGATAGCTGTGATCTCCTATTCCCCGTGCATCTTCTAAGCAGATTACCCAGATTGGATGTATCATTTTATCTTCACCTTACTCACCCCTGTTTGTTTATTAGTGCTAAAATAGTTTTTGCTTTGTCTTTTGTGCTTCCCTCTATTATCTCAGTGAATCGTGTGTAGTGAATTTGTTCGGCACAGACGACTCTGGTCCTGGACCCTTCCTGCCCACAATATTTTCTATCGGCTTCAATATAGTTGAGGTCCCATTTTTTTATTTTCACTTTTCCAGCTCGCTTCAGGGATAAGAGACTCAGCGAGTCCTCCCTTAAACTGAAATTTTGGAAAACCAGCAAAATTGGCAGCTTGCATAGAACCGTTTCACTATCGGTATCCGTCTGCCGGAAAGGAGGGGATGCTGATGTACATAACGCTGGCTGAACTTTTTCAGTACACGCTTGTGATCGTTGGCATAATCGGGCTGATTATTTCAGCCACAAAAAAGAAGTAAGACCGCCCAACCCTCACAAAGTTAGCGGTCTTTACTTCTAACACGAGGGGACAACCGCCTAACGGTAGTGCCACCTTCTATTCCCAGTATATGCGGGAAATCTTAAATTGTCAACCACTTAACTCCACTTCGCTCCACGGTTTACCCATATTGTCCCAGTGAATATCTAACCGCTCTCATTTGAGGGCGGTTTTCTATTGCCAAAAGAGGGTGTGATTGCATGGCATATGACGGCAGTATAAAGATACAAACAATTGTTGATACCAAAGGATTTAAATCCGGCAGGGATGAAATAGAAAGCGGTTTATCCAGTATTAAATCCTCGCTGAAAAGCCTAGCTTCTGTTATCGGACTTACCTTTGGCGCGGCGGCTGTTGTGGATTTCGGAAAAAGTTCCGTTGCCGCAGCGTCTGAACTGTCCAACGCGCTGCAAGGGCTGGAAAGCATTGTGGAAGGGCAGGGGAGAAGCTTCTCTCAGGCACAGGCCTTTATCCAGGACTATATTTCCGACGGCCTGGTACCTGCGGCTAACGCTGTGACCGCCTATAAAAATTTAGCGGCTAGAGGGTATGATGATACCCAAATTCAGCAGGTCATGACCGCCCTAAAAGACAGCGCAGCTTATGGGCGGCAAGCCTCACTGTCTATGGGTGAAGCGATTCAAAGTGCTTCGGAAGGCCTGAAAAACGAAAATTCTATCCTGGTAGATAACGCCGGAGTCACAAAAAATGTATCTATCATGTGGAAGGACTATGCTCAAAGCATAGGGAAGGGAGTAGATTCCCTCACCCAGTATGAGAAGATACAGGCCGAGGTAAACGGAATCCTCTCCGAAACACGTTTTCAAACCGGAGACGCTGCAAAGGTGGCACAGAGTTATTCGGGGCAGGTTTCTCAGCTGACTTTCAATTTCAACAACCTGAAAGTCGCTATCGGTAATGCGCTCATTCCTATTGTACAGGCGATACTCCCTCATATTAACGCCATGCTGTCCAGCCTCACAGAAGTCGCCACCGTTGCCGGGCAAGTGGTATCCATTTTGTTTGGTACACAATCTCAAAAGCAGGAAGAGATAGCAACCACCGCAACCAAGGCGGCTAAATCGGAGAACAACCTTGCCAAGGCCACTACAGCGGCGGCAAAGGCCGCAAAAGCAGCAGCATCGGGATTTGACGAACTCAATATAGTCCAATCCCAGCAAAGCGGTGGAACGGCCGGAAACGACGACACCAATATTATTACACCGTCAACGGATGATACGGCCTCAGGCAATGCGTTTCAGGACGCCTCTAAGGTGTCCCAAGAGGCGAAAAGGATCGCGGAAAAGATTCAGAAATTTTTAGCAGATGTGAAGAAAGCGCTCAATGATTTTTCGCCGATATTAGAAGGCATAGCGACGGGTTTTCTCGCCGCGTTTGGTTTTAAATGGATATCCAGCGCAATAACCAAAGCGCGTAAACTGCCGATTATCAGCAATCTCATCGACGGGGTTTCTGCTGCGGCCGCGGCTGTGACCACTGAATTCAAAAATACAGGCAAATTATTCCCGTCGTTGAATAGCGGGTTACATGCGTTTCGCAACAGCTTAACCAAAACGCAGAAAGCTATGCTTGGCGTTGCTGGAGCGGTCGTTGTATTTACGACCACAAAAGCAGCATTCAAGGAGTTAGAGCTTGGCAGTATGGATCTCTCTACTGCACTAAAAAACATTATCCCTATTTGTACTGCGGTAGGAGTAGCACTATATGCGGTGATGGGCCCTATTGGGCCGTTAATTGCCGCAATTGCAGGGGTAGCGGGAGCTATTGTAGGATATAACGAAGCGCAAAAAGAATTGCAGCAGCAGAGAACCGATGAATATTTCTCGGGCGTGGCGTTATCCGCTGAAGACTTAAGCGGAATCTTATCCCCCATGACCGACCAATTTAACACGCTGAGTGAGGCGATCAGCAACCATAAGTCGGCAGCCGAAAACCTAAAAAATGAGTATGATACCGCCTCTCAGTCGTTGGATATGGTGTACACCCAATTGGAGGCGGGGACGGAGACAGTGCCAGGTTACGCAGAAACCATCTACAACGGCTTGATGTCGCTGGCAGACACCTTGCGTACAGCTACGGATGAGGACACTCAATATTATTACACGGCGTGGCAAGAGACATTTGATCAAGCCGGGACGCTCACGCAAGAGGAATCCGCCAGTATACTTAATGACATTGTACAACTAGGCAGCGATAAAAAGAGCGAAATCGACCGAATAGAAGGCGAAATAACCGCTATCCATACCGCCGCGAAAGAACGCAATGTTGGACAGACCGTCACTTATACACAAGAGGAATTGGCAAAACTCAAAGGATTCCAGGATGACCTTGATGCCTTGATGGCAATCGAGCGAAACAAAGAAGCCAAAAAAGCGGAAATAGAATCTGCACAGCTGTATGAGGATATCAAAGCAGGACGGCTTAACGTGCTGGACACCGGATACGCAGAAATCCTTGACACCATCCAAACAAATGAGGACGAAAGCGTAAGGATCGCCAAGGAAAATCAGGCCGAAATGTTAGCCGACGCAGAATCTTATTGGGAATCTGCAAAGGTGTTATACAAGGACAATGCTGAAAAATTGGGCGAGGCTGAATACAACTATATACAGATGCGTGAGCAGGCCACAGAAAGCTATAAGACAGCTCTTACCGAGGCGTCCAATATCGCAAACTCGACGCGGGAAATGTTAAAGCTCGGGATCGAAGAAGACCAGAGAGCGCGACAAGAGGCCAAGGATACCTTGGACGAGTATAATGACGCCATGCTGACTCTACAACAACTGCAACTGAAAACCAGGGATGCAGCTCATCTCGACAATGAGGAGCGCGATCAACTAAACGAGACGATTGGTGAGCAAAAGAACAAAATAGAGGAACTAGGGAGGGAACTGGAGGAAAATCAATATATTGTAAAGGATTGGAAGGGAACCTGGACAGAGGAAAACGCCACACTACGTGAGGAACTTACCAAAATGGTCACGGATATTGATAACAGTATCAATAATAGCGTTAATAATTTTACCAGTTATGGCGTCAACTCCGCACAAGGATTGATCAACGGATACAGATCCAAATACCAAGAGATCAAAGACGCCGCAGCCAAAATGTACGATGAATCAGAAAAAGGCGTAAGGGAGTCGGGGGCGTTCGGATCACCTTCGAGGCGAATGGAACAATATGGAGAATGGACGGGTGAAGGCTTCATAAATGGTATCGAGGCTCAAAGACCAGCAATTCTGTCCTCTTTTAGTTCCCTATTTAACGCCATTCTAGACAAAACAGATACCTTCTGCGCTAATTTCCGCACCGCCATAAATAATATGCTGACGGCAATGAGATCGGCGGTCAATGGTGTATCGTTGTCATCTGGGAAAATATCGGTTACGCAGATGAAGCCGGTGCAGGTGCCTAGATTGGCAACGGGGGCGGTAATACCGCCGCGAGCCGAGTTTTTGGCGGTATTGGGCGATCAACGGTCCGGGCGTAACATCGAGACGCCGGAGGCGCTGATGCGAAAGGTCGTGCGCGAGGAAAGCGGAGGAGCGTCAATGGCATTATTGGAGCGGCTGGTGCTCCTGACAGAACAGCTTGTGGCTAAGGATACCACCATTAAAGTGGCCGTGGATGACAGGGAGATCGCGCAAGCCGTAGCCGTCGGCAATCGTAAACTAGGGTATCCCATAAGGGGGTGATGCTATGGGGGCGTTTTTAACAGTGGCGGGTAAACAGTTCCCGTGGCCAAACAAAGAGAGCGGGCTCCAAACACAGATAACCATGGTGTCCGAGGGGCGTAATGCTGAGGGGGTGTTTATCGGTCAAAAGGTCGGGAGAGACCAATCCAAGGTGGAGCTAGAATGGTACAGTATGGATGCGCAGAAATGGGCAGAGCTATTGCAAATATTTAATGCATCGTTTGTAAATCCGGTATCGTATTACGATATGATGCAGGGAAAGATCATTACACGAAACATGTATGTATCTGATCGGTCAGCATCAGCCAAACGTGTTGATCCCGCCACTGGCGCGTGGCTGGTAGCAAAGAATTGCAAGCTCAGTCTAATAGATACAGGAGAGGGGTGAGATTTAATGTATCCAGTATCAAATGCATACCGATCCAGCGTACAGCAACAGGTCATTAACGGCTGTTCCTGCGAGCTGACCTTATTTGACATCGATCAATACGCACAATCTGAGTTGACTGTCGGCTATGATGATGCCATATGGGGGAGCAGCGCTAACTCCGAGCCGTCGCTGATGCTGCGCGTCCCTGCTCCACCGGCTCAAAAGATTGCGACCTTGGAGCAGGGTTATATGACGGCTAGTGGAGAGTATGCGCTATATGACAGCGACAGCCCTCCCTGGTATTATATCAGCGAGGCCATGTCCGGAGCGACGCCGGACGAGAACGGAGAATACCCCATCCAATCGTCGTGCAAGTTGCGCATTGGAGGCACAGCCGAAAGTCCGGCGGGCAACTGTACACTACATGTTGACGGTATCAAACGGATTCGGGTGACAACCGACGATGGCTTTGAGGAACTGCAATATACATACATAGCTGAGGATGGACTGGTGTATATCGATTGCAGCGCGCCGGACTATAATTACCCCCTTGAAGTAGAGGTATTAACCCTGGATCGGCCCAACATCCGCGCGCGGGTGTACAGTCTATTGGCGGGAGCGGCGGACAATATCGAGACATGGCGTGGGAGTGATATCCTGTCAGTGTCGTATACAGGCACAAACGATACCGTGTGCATGTCGCTCCCATCGCGCACACTTACTGTTAAAGTGGTTAATCGGTTGGGGATATCAGCGGAGCAGGATATTGACAATCCACGGTACACACGATTACATACCCAGGCAGGGCTTGTATATCGATACGACTTGGGACAGCGTGTGTATGAGGATATCCCTACCGGGCGATGGTACCTGGACAGCTATACCATTACATCTGATGAGATCACATATAACTGGATCGACGCATTGGCCGTGTTAAATCAAGAAACGCACTATTGGTGCGATAATGGCCGAGTGACGTTAGATAGCCGGATCGAAGAGATACGGCACATATTACCGCGTGCGGCGCAATACTTCGCGGGGAAGAAAATGCGTAAGACCCCGGCAGAGATATATGGCATCAAAATTAACACCGATGCCATGAATCTGCCGGGGTTATCTTGTGGCGCTGCACCCTTAGTGACTTATGCGGCGGCATTGCAACTATACGCTAATGTATCCGGCAATCGGCTTGGTGTAGACCGCGATAACCTGAACGATATTGTTATTTCTCCGTGGCCAACAAATCCAATTCCAAACCCGGTAATGACATTATATCGAAAAGAAAGATACGGAGATTTAACGGTATCCGCTGACGACGCCTATCAGTTGGCTGTTGTGACGGTACATCGGGTGTTAGCCGTCACTCAAGAACAGACCTTGGCTACACATGAAGAGATAGGTTATACCGATGTGCTGTACAACCTGAATGCACCTTATGCATGGATCGTATCGCCGGATCCTTCTCAGCTGATGCTCACCCCCTTTGACCGTTGTATCTATATTAGCGCGATGAACAAGATCACCCCGGAAAAGCTGACGGCAGCGGTGTACAAGGTAGACAGCCGGGAGGAAAAGGTACAGATATTCCCCGGGTCGGTTGCAACGCCACTTAAGAACCCTTTGGTAGATGGTGTGTCTATCACTGCCACTGATTATGCAACCAGACTGGGGGATGTATTGAAATACAATGTCCATTATAAGATTGAGCATCGCGGATATCCGGAAATAGATGAGGGGGATATCATCTATGTCGAAACAGAACCCGGCGTTATGACGAAGTGTCTCGTTGAAGAAAACACATGGGATATTACCAATGGAGCAAAAAAAGGCACGACGAAAGTGAGGCGGTTGAAATGATCGATCCCAAAACAGATTGGGTGGCCTCGGACTACTTCAGCCTCGAGGATTATACTCGCATTACATCGAACCTCAACGAAGCGGCGGAAATGGTAGGGGTGCCGACGGTAAGCTACCCACCCGCGTCGTATGCCTTGGTACTTACTGCGTCGCATAGAGCGAGTATCGTTGCTCAGTATAATTCTATTGTTAATGCGTTAGGGTGGCAGGCGAGGGTGTTCGATGGGGCATATTGGTTTAATGCCCTGCAACTAAATGAAATTGAACAGCTTTGTGCCAATGTACTCACAACTAACGATGCCAAGTACCGATACGGCGATCAGTCTGTAAGAGGCACAGGCACAGTATATGGAGGAGGCAGCCGTGGATAAAATTAAATTTGTGGACATACAGGCAGCACACATAAATAGATACCGGCTAGAGCCGGTAACGGGTCAGAATCTAGTATACGACATCTTACCGGAACGTGGTACGGTCACAACTCCAGGTACGCCAGTGCGGGCGGCGGAGATGAATCAGCTTCAGGATAATATCGAAACCGCTCTCGCCGATAAAGTAGACACAGTGGACGTACTGCCAGTGTACGCGATGGCGCGGAGCAGCGATCCCACCGATTGCTGGCAGCCGACGCCGGGAATTGCCGTGCCGGATACCGGGCCATATACCGGAATGGCAATCCGCGCGGTGTGGGAAGAAGAATGGGATGCGTCTGTGCCAATATGGGCTTTTGGCGGTACGGAGCCTGTCAAGCCCGAGGGGACATACCCGGCAGGGGCGTATATTCTAATGTGGGACGGTGAGGCATTCCAGCTCCAAGCAGATATGGCAAGCGTTGTGCCTAAAGCAGATTCGTCCGACGCCCTGACGGTGATCCCGACAGTGACGTTACTGTGTGATACAGCAGGAGACCTAAGCTATGACCTGAGGCGTGATGGCACAGGATATTGGCTCAACGGAGACCTTGGAGAGGCCGTCCGGGTCGTGTCGGACACAGCATGGCAGGCGTCGGGAACAGCCCCTAAGTACGGCATCAACATCAGGGGTGGGACAAAGCCGATCAAACCGGCGGGGACATATCCTGCCGGGGCCTATATCCTGATGTATGACGGTGGGGCGTTCCAGGTTCAGGCGGACATGGCATACACAGACGAGCGGGCGGAACAGGCAGCTGACGAGGCGGCGGAGGCTCACGCAGCGCAGGTGCGGCGGACGTATCAGCCCGCGTG
>JABLTO010194184.1_pt1 | contig 12093 bp, 12 predicted proteins | sample 7160091 | NCBI WGS metagenome assembly JABLTO01 (sample SAMN14651225, study PRJNA627086) | human gut metagenome | isolation source: feces | host: Homo sapiens
AAAAATGCGAGGACCACTTAAATTGGAATTAAAATATTAACGGCTTGACTAATAACTTGAATAGTTGCTGGAAGTGGTGAGCCCTGTTCACCATCAATGTCAAGTAATACTTCTTGTTTACTATATATTTCAATTTTTTTAGCTTGAAAATATGCAATAAAAGGACTATTAGCATGTTTTTTTAAAATATAATCTTTAGATAGGGCAACTAAATCGGTAACAGAACATTTTTTAATAATAATTAAATCTAATAATCCATCTTGGATATCAGCTAATGGAATGATGTTTTCAAAACCACCAACTCGATTAGTGTTAGTAACCATAAACATTTTAGCCTCTTCCTCAATTACATTTACATCATCAAGGATGATTTTAAGATTAATATTAGTATTTAGTTGACTTGGTAAATTAGCTAATCCACTAAGGTAATAGGCTAAAGGACCAAGTCTTTTTTTATCGGCTTTACTAACTGTAAAAGAGACATCGCTAAACATTCCACCAGCAGCTACATTCATAAAATAATGATTATCAATTTTACCAACATCGCAGCAGACAGTATGGAAATTGCTGATCATATCACAGATATTATTAATGTTAGTTGGTAAATTTAAATAGTTTGCAAAATCATTAACTGTTCCTGCAGCTAAAATACATAAAGGTATAGTTTTATGACTTTCAACCATTCCACTTACTACTTCATTGATTGTACCGTCACCTCCGACAACAACGATAAAATCATAATCTTTTTCATCGCATTTTAATGCTTTATAGTAACCGTCATCTTTTTTAGCGGTATAAAAAATATCTACATGATTTACTAGTTGTCTGATGATCAGTTGACCAATTAACTTATCTAAATTATTTTGTAAAGAACGTTGTCCAGATGAAGGGTTTACAATAAATAAACAGCGTTTCATAATTTTACACTTTTATGATCTCTGTTAATATTTTTACAGCTTGTTTCATCATTGTAAGTGAAACATACTCAAATGGACCGTGGAAATTAGCTCCCCCAGCACCGATATTTGGACATGGTAATCCCATAAATGTTAATCTTGCTCCATCTGTTCCCCCTCTAATTGGACTAGCATGACCTTCGATTCCTACTTTTTTCATAGCTTCTTTTAATTTTTCAATAATATAATAATTTTCTTTAATTACTTCAGCCATATTTAAATATGATTCTTTGATGTCTAGTTTGATTAGTTCATAACCATATTTATCATCTAAATATTTTTTGATTCTTTTAAAATCATTAATTTGTTTTTTTGCTAAATGTAGATCATGATTTCTAATTATATACTCTAAAGTAGCTTTTTCACAATTACCTTCTAAATGATGTAAATGGTTAAATCCGTCATAGCCATCTGTATAATATGCTTTTTGATCAGCAGGTAACATATTTTCAAATTCGATGGCAATATTAACTGCATTGACCATTTTGTTTTTAGCATCGCCTGGATGAATCGATTTACCAGTGATTTCTACTTTAGCGCTGTAAGCATTAAAATTTTCATAATTATATTCTTCAATATCTCCACCATCTAATGTATAGGCATATTTAGCATTAAATTTTTTTACATCAAAATTATCGGTTCCACGTCCAACCTCTTCATCTGGTGTAAAAGCTACTTTAATGTCATTATGCTTGATTTCAGGGTGTTTAGATAAATAATCAGCTAGATCCATAATAATCGCAACTCCAGCTTTATCATCAGCACCTAGCAATGTAGTACCATCTGTAGTGATTAGATCGTGACCAATCATTTTCTTTAAACTAGGGAATTCTTTTGGGTCTAAAGATAAGTTTAGATCTTTGTTAAGTTCAATGATAGAACCATCGTAATTTGTAATTTTTTGTGGTTTGATGTTTTTACCGCTAGCATCAGGAGAGGTATCCATGTGCGCAATAAAACCTATTACATCACCGTTTTTGCTATTACCCTTAATTGTTCCATAAACGATGCCAAATTCATCTAAATGAGCATCTTCGATTCCAATTTCCAACATTTCTTTAACCAATTCTTTTCCTAACTCTAATTGTTTTAAAGTAGATGGAGTAGTATTGGAATATTCGTCTGATTGAGTATCAAAACTAACATATTTTAAAAATCTTTCTTCAATATTCATATTATATCTCCTTTAGTTCTAATAATTTAATTATACTCATTATTATTAATTAGACAACCAGTCTCTTTACTATTTATTTTTTCTGGTTTAAAATAGGATATATTTTTATATAAGGAGTAGTTATGGCAAAATATTATGCAGTAAAAGTAGGACGAAAACCAGGAATTTATTTATCATGGGATGAATGTAAAATGCAAGTTGATAGATATAGCGGGGCAGTGTATAAATCTTTTAGTAGTGAAAATGAAGCTAAAATGTTTATCGAAGAAAAGCAGGTCACTTTTGAACAAGGATTGATTGCTTATGTTGATGGAAGCTATAATGTTAAAACTAAAGAATACGGATTTGGTTGTGTATTGATCGAAGGCGTGCAGGTAATCAAGGAAGTGTATGATAAAGGCAATGATGTCAATTATGCTTCAATGCGAAATGTGGCAGGTGAAATATTAGGCAGCCTTTATGCTATGGAATTTGCTAAAAACAACGGTTATATGCAAGTATGTATTTATTATGATTATGAGGGAATTGAAAAATGGGCTAATGGATCATGGAAAGCTAATAAAATAAAAACTCAGGAATATCAAAAAAAGGTAATCCAGTATCGAGAATCAATGGATATTGTTTTTGTTAAAGTGTTAGCCCATAGTGGTGATGTTTATAATGAAAGAGCAGATAAATTAGCTAAAAAGGCGGTAGGTATAAATGGCTAAAAAAATTAAAATGACAAAAGCACAGCGTAATAAATTATCTAAATCATGGTTAGGAATAATAGTGATCTTGATAATTTTTGGATATAATTTTTATCAGGAGCATAAAACTATTTCTCCAGGTAAGCGTTTTGAAGTAACATTGGATAAATGTGTTGATGGTGATACAGCATGGTTTAATATTGATGGTGAAAGTACTAAGGTAAGATTTTTGTATATCGATACACCTGAATCGACTAATCAAATAGAGCCTTATGGTAAAGAGGCTAGTGATTATACCCAAGCTCAATTAACTAATGCTAAAAAAATAGAACTGGAGCTAAATGAGGATGGTGAGACAGTGGATAAGTATGATCGTATGCTTGCATGGGTATTTGTTGATGGTGAGTTGTTACAGGAAAAATTGGCGCGAGCGGGGCTGGTTGAGAAGTTTTATGATTATGGTTATGATTATACTTATAAAAGTGAAATAATTGCTGCAAATGATGAAGCAAAGCTTGCTGGAAGAGGTATTTATGAAAGTGAATAAATTGTATTTATTTTAATACATATTTGTTTTTTTTCATCGAAATTAATAGATTTTAAGAAAAAAAAGAAAAAAAATTATTTTTTTTTAAATCTGTATAATCGTATACAATTAGCGGTTTTTGGGCTAAAGTCATTGATAAATGCGGACTTTGTGTGTAAAAAAGTATTTGAAATTTGGGACATTTTAAGGTATCCTAATAAGTATATAAAGTAAAGGAATAGGTGATTAGATGTTTAGGTATGTTTTAAAACGTGTGCTTATTGGAATTGTAACCCTGTTTTTACTTTCATCAGCGACTTTCTTTTTGATGAAGACAACACCAGGTTCACCGATCAGTGGTGAAAAATATAAAAATCAGGCACAGCGAGAATTGGCAATTAAAAAGTATAATTTGGATAAGCCGGTTTTTGAGCAATACACTATCTATATGGGAGATTTGATCCATGGCGATTTAGGTGAGAGTATGGTTCGTTCAGGACGGGAAGTTTCTGATACGATTACTCAAAGTTTTCCGGTTACAGCAAGATTAGGATCTACTGCTTTTGCTACAGCTTTGATAATAGGGATAGCCTTAGGAACTGTAGCAGCACTTTCAAAGCATCGATGGGTGAACAATCTTTGTATGTTTGTTGCAACTATTGGTGTATCAGTACCTTCTTTTTTAATAGGTATTTTATTAATGATCGTTCTAGGGGTCAAGTTGAAGCTTTTCCCGTTTGTAGGATTATCTACACCTGCTAATTATGTTTTACCAGTAATGGCTTTAGCGTTCTATCCGATTTCAATGATATGTCGTTTAACACGGAGCAGTATGCTGGAGGTCATGAAACAAGACTATATTATTTTAGCTCGTTCAAAAGGAACATCATATAAAAAAGTTGTAATTAAACATGCACTTAAAAACGCAATGATTCCGGTCATTACATATGCGGGACCAGCGTTTGCATACATGCTTACAGGAAGCTTTGTTATTGAATCGTTGTTTGCAATTCCGGGAATTGGTAGAGAGATGGTTTCTAGTATTCAAACTCGTGATTACCCAATGATTATGGGATTAACGATTTTCCTAGGCTTTCTAGTTATTACATTTAATATTATTACTGATATTTTATCAGCAGTAGTTGATCCAAGAATTAAATTAAAATAAGGAGGAGCAAGATGGAAGAAAATAGAGTTATGGACATCGAACTTACTCCTGATATGTTTGAGAAGTTAGATGATTCAAAAAAGAATAGTGAAAAAATTTCGTATGAAAGTAAGACTTATTTAGCAGATGCTTGGAATCGTTTTAAAGCTAATAAATTAGCTTTGATAGGGTTATGTTTCTTAGCATTAATGGCAATTTGCAGTATTTTAATACCAATACTTTCTAAATATACTTATGATGGACAAGATATGGCTAATACTTTTGCTGGTCCATCGATGGAACATTTTTTAGGAACAGATCGTTTTGGACGTGATGTATTAGTTAGAATTATGTATGGTGGTAGAATTTCTCTTTCAGTAGGGTTTTCAGCAGCTATCATTTCTTTATTGGTTGGAGTTACTTATGGGGCGGTTGCTGGATATATCGGTGGAAAAGTCGATATGGTCATGATGCGTATCGTTGATGCCTTGTATTCAATTCCTGACATGTTATATTTGATTATGATTACAGTTGTAATGGGATCAAATTTCTTATCAATAATTTTGGGGATTTGTATTTCTTCATGGATGGGGATGGCTAGACAGGTCAGAGCCCAAGTCATGACTTTAAAAGAACAGGAATTTTCTTTAGCAGCTTTTGTTTTAGGTGCTAGTAAATCGCGTATTTTATTAAAACATTTGATCATTAATAGTATGGGACCGATCATCGTATCGTTTTCAATGTTAGTCCCTAGTTCAATTTTTTATGAAGCAACATTAGGTTTTTTAGGAATTGGACTTTCAGCTCCAAAAGCAAGCTGGGGAACATTAGCTAATGATGCCAGAGCAATGATCAGTTCACAACCTTTACAAGTTGTTTGGCCAATTTTGGCAATCTGTTTAACAATGTTAGCTTTAAACTTTATTGGTGATGGTTTAGGGGATGCCCTTGACCCTAAGAAGAAGTAGGAGGGGAGTTATAAAATGAAAATGTTAGAAGTTAATGACCTTACTACTGAATTTAGTACTGAAAATGGGACAGTAAAAGCTGTAAGAGATGTGTCATTTTATGTAGATAAGGGTGAAGTATTAGGAATTGTTGGAGAATCAGGTTCTGGAAAATCACAGACGATGTTCTCTATTATGGGATTACTTGCTGCTAATGGTAAAGTAACTAAAGGTTCAATTAAAATTGATGGTAAAGAAATTTCACCATTAAGTTTTGATTCTAATAAAAAGTACGAAGCTACGATGGATGATATTCGTGGAAATGATATGGCGATGATTTTTCAAGATCCAATGACTTTCTTAAATCCAACGCTTAAAATTGAAACTCAATTAATTGAGCCGATTATAAATCATAATCCAGGAATATCTAAAGCAGATGCTCGCAGTAAAGCAATCGACTTAATGAAAAAGGTAGGAATTCCTTCACCAGAAAGTCGTATTCGTCAATATCCACATCAATTTTCAGGGGGGATGAGACAAAGAATAATTATTGCTATTGCTTTAGCTTGTGATCCAAAAATTATTATTGCTGACGAACCAACGACAGCATTAGACGTAACTATTCAGGCTCAGGTGTTAGACTTGATTAGTGGTTTAAAAGATGAAATCGATTCTGGGATCATCATGATTACTCATGATCTTGGAGTTGTTGCTAGTATATGTGATCGAATTGCAATTATGTATGGTGGTAAAATTGTTGAAATGGGGACTACAGATGAAATCTTCTATAGTCCAAAGCATCCTTATACAAAAGGATTATTATCATGTATCGCAAATCCAGAGGATACTGAAAGAAAAGAATTGCATCCGATTCCTGGATCACCACCAGATTTATTGAATATTTCTGATGGATGTCCATTTGTGGATCGTTGTGAGGATGCGATGAATATCTGCCCGCTTAAAATGGATGAATATCGAGAATATTCTAAAACTCATATTTGTTCATGCTGGCTTGGAAATCCTATAGTTTTAAAGAAAGGGGAATAGAAAATGAGTGAACCAATTTTAAAAGTAAAAGGGCTTAAAGTACATTTCCCGGTTTCAGGTGGTTTCTTAGCTAAAAAGCAAATCGTTAAGGCCGTTGACGGCGTTGACTTTGAAATTGCTAAAGGTGAGACATTTGGTTTAGTAGGCGAATCAGGATGTGGGAAAAGTACAACGGGTAGAGCTTTAGTTAAAATTTATGAACCTACAGCTGGTAAAGTTATATTTGAAGGTGAAGATATCACAAAAATAAAGGGAGCAAAATTAAAAGAGTTCCGTCGTGATATGCAAATGATTTTTCAAGATCCTTATGCAAGTTTGAATCCAAGAATGACTGTTGGGGAAATTATTCGTGAACCAATGGATATTCATGGAATTTACGATACAAAAGAAGAGCGTGAAAAAAGAGTACGTGAATTGTTAGAAATCGTTGGATTAAAACCAGATCACATTCGACGTTATCCACATGAATTTTCTGGTGGACAAAGACAAAGAATTGGGATTGCAAGAACATTAGCTTTAAATCCTAAGTTTATTGTTTGTGATGAACCAATCTCAGCTCTTGACGTTTCGATTCAAGCTCAAGTTATAAACCTGCTTGAAAAAATTCAAGCAGAAATGGGAATTGCTTATTTGTTCATTGCTCATGATTTGAGTATGGTTAAACATATTTCAGATCGAATTGGAGTAATGTATTTAGGAAATATTGTTGAAGTTGGGAATGCTGATGATGTTTATCATGAGCCGTTACACCCATATACGCAGGCATTATTATCTTCGGTTCCAATTCCGGATCCAGATACTGCCCGTTCTAAAAAACGTATCGTATTGGAAGGTGAACTTCCAAGTCCGATAAATCCGCCTAGTGGATGCGTATTCAGGACACGCTGTCCAAAGGCAACTGAGAGATGTGCAAAAGAAAAACCAACATTGAAAAATATTGGTGATCGTCAAGTAGCATGTTTCTTATATGAAAAATAGTTGAAAGGGGAAAAAACATGAAAAAACTATTAACTTATGGTCTTTGTTTCTTAATGGCTTTAACTTGTTTAACAGGTTGTGGTGGTGGAAACCAAGCTGATTTAAGAGTTGCTGTTGGTGGGGATACTGCAGATTTAGATCCTGCAATCGTAGATGATTCAATCACAGCTAACATCTTAGCACAAGTTTATCAAGGGTTATATACACTTGATACTGATGGTAATGTTATTCCAAATTTAGCTACTGATATGCCTGAGATCAGTGAAGATGGTTTAACTTACACAATTAAAATTAAAGAAGGCACTAAATGGAGCGACGGTGAAACTGTAAAAGCTTCAGACTTCGTATATGCTTGGAAACGTGCAATTCCAACTCAAGGATATTACACACAATTTATCTGGCAATATATCGAAGGTACTTCTCACATGGTAGCAGATGAAAAGACTGGTGCAGAAATCGATACACCATATACTACTATGGATGAATTAAAAGATTTTGGTGCAAAAGCATTGGATGATACTACTATTGAAATTAAATTAAAAGCTAAATGTGCTTACTTTACTTCTTTATTAACTAACACAGTATTTTATCCAGTTAGAGAAGATTATTTAAAAGATAACGCTAAAGATGGTGATTTAACTGATTCATCTTGGGGAAATAAGAGCGACGTTCCTTATAATGGAGCATTTAAAGTTACTTCTGTAAACACTAAAGATGAAGTTATCTTAGAAAAGAATGAAGAATTCTATGATGCTGATAAAGTATCTATTAATTCTATTTCATTTAAAGTAATGGCTGATATGGATGCTCAAACTAGTGCATTCGAAAGTGGGGAAATTGATTTTGCGACTTCTTGTAACATCGATACAATTAAGAGCAAAGAAGAATTAAGTGAACAATCATGGAAAATTGATCCATTTGTATGTAACTACTATATATTAATCAATGCTGGTGATGAAAATACAAATGAAGCATTAAAAGATAAAGATATCCGTAATGCAATCGGTTTATCTGTAAATCGTGATAACGTTTTACAAGCATTAGGTTATGGTGACAATGCATATGAATTAAGCGGGTTAGTTCCTAAAGGAATTCCAGGAGCAACTGGTGACTTCCGTGAAGAACAAGATGAAGTTAAAAAATTAGCTGAATACAATTTAGATGAAGCTAAAGCAATTATGGAATCTAAAGGATATAGTAAAGATAATATGTTAGATCTAACATATAAATATAACGACAATACGATGCATAAAAATGTTGCTCAAGCATTACAAGCATCTATGAAAGAAGCTTATATTAATCTTGAATTAGTTGCAACTGAAAAAGAAGCTTTCTTTGATGAACGTGATAAAGGTGATTTTGAACTTTGTCGTCATGCTATGACTGCTGATTTCATTGATCCAATGGCTTATTTATCAATGTATGTTGGTAAGACTACTTTAGGAAATACTGTTGATGATGCTACATTTGAAAGTATGGTAAATGCTGCTAATGCACTTGATGATGTAACTGAACGTATGAATGGTTTACACGAAGCTGAAAACTATTTAGTTGGTGAACAACATTATATCGTTCCATTATTTGGATATACTGAACCATATTTATTATCATCTAAAGTAACTGGAGTTACTCATTCACCTGAAGGTCATTATCAATTAGCTTACGCTAAAATTGCAGAATAACATTTAACAAATAAGGTACATCTAAAATGTACCTTATTTTAATAGGAGGAAAATAATGATTAAAATAAGATCGATAAAAGAACAATATGAGATTAAAGATGTTTGTTTAAAAGAACGTTTAGATATTATTTTACCACAAGTAATGAAAGAAAATAATGTTGATATGTGGATCAGTGCTTCAAAAGAGTATAATGAGGATCCCTTGTTTCATGCAATTACTCCTGCTAATTATCCCACAGCTAGACGAATTTCACTATTTGCATTTGTAAAAGATAATGATGATATTCATTGTTTTTCATTATGTATGCCTAGTGTAGAGTTAGCACCTTATTATGTAAGTTATTGGACAGATTTTAATCATGAAGATCAAATGGCCTGTTTAAATCGTTTATGCAAAGAATTTGACCCACAAAGTATTGCTGTTAATGTCTCTGATAATTTTTCATTTAGTGATGGATTAACACAGGGATTATATGAAATGATAACAAGTAAAATGGATAAAAAGTATGTTGAGCGGATCGTTCGCAATGACATGTTGGCAATTAAATTAATGGAATTAAGAACTCCGACAGAATTAGAGCTTCATCCTGAGGTAATGGAAGTAGCATTTTCAATTATTGAGACAGCTTTTAGTAAAGATAATATTATTCCTGGTATTACGACTTGTGAAGATTTACAATGGCTAATGATGCAAATGGTTAAAGATTTGGGATTGGATTATTGGTTTGAGCCTACTGTTGATTTGCAAAGACCTGGTTTAAATGATCCTAGATATTTTGGCGTTATTGAAAAGGGCGACTTGCTTCATTGTGATTTTGGAATTAAATATTTAAATATTTGTACTGACACGCAAAGATTAGCTTATATTGCTAGAGATGACGAAGATCGTTTACCTGATGATATAGTGAAGGGAATGAAAATTAATAATCGTTTTCAAGATATTGTAGCTGATTGTATGGCTGAAAATAAAAGTGGTAATGAGGTTTTAAAAGAGGCTTTAAAACAGGCTGAGATTGAAGGAATTGTGGCTACTTTATATTCACATCCATGTAATATTTATGGTCATGGACCTGGACCAACTATTGGTTTATGGAATAATCAAAATGAGATTCCTGTAAAAGGTGATGTTTTAATATCATATGATACAACATATGCTTTGGAATTGAATACAAAGGCAACAGTATTTGGACAGGAATATTATTTCTATACTGAAGAAACTGTGGCATTTACTAGAGAAGGATTGATTTATTTATATCCCGGTCGAAAGAATATATATTTTATAAAGTAGGTAGAATATGAAAAGTAAAATGAAAAAAGAGTTTTTAAACTTTGAAGGCGGATTATTTAGTGAAGTAGAAAAAGCGGATGTTGGTGATAGTTATGCTAAGATGGCTGAAAATGGGGTGACATTAATGGGATGGGCAGATCCTTTTATGCCTGATTTTTCTATTCCTGAGCCAATAATGAGGAAAACAATCGAAGCTATACATTCACCTATTTCTAGTCATTATACAGCTCCTACGGGAAATATGGAGCTCAGAGAGATAATTTGTAAAAGGATGAAAGAAAAATATGGGGTGGAATTGAAGCCTGATCGTAATATAATCATCACTCCAGGAAGTGATAGTGGATTGTTTTTTTCGATGTTTCCATTTTTGCAAAGAAATGATGAAGTTATTATTCCATGCCCTAGTTATCCTAATAATTTGCAAAATATTAAGATGATGCAAGCAACACCGATGATTTTAGAATTAAAAGATGAAAATAATTATCAGATTGATTTAGAGATTTTAGAAGCATTGATAACTGATAAAACAAAAATGATTGTATTAACTCATCCTAATAATCCTACTACAACTATTTACAATCGTGAAAGTTTAGAAGCCATTAGGACTGTCGTTTTAAAATATAATTTAATTCTTGTATGTGATCAGGCATTTGAAGATTTTACTTTTGAAAATGAATTTATTGCCCCAATGAGTTTACCAGATATGTTTGAACACACAATTACAGTTTGTTCTATTTCAAAAGGTATGGGACTAAGTGGTTATCGTGTTGGATATATTATTGCAAGTGATGAAATTATGGATGTAATGTATGGTTGTGCTGTAAGTGTTATTGGAGCGACAAATACAGTTAGTCAAATAGCAGCGATTGAGGCTTTTAAACATCCAGAATTTATGGAGGAGTTTGAAAAGGCTTATGATTTTAGGCGACATGCTGCTTATGAAATATTAAATGATATTCCAGGAGTTAAAATGAAATTGCCTGAATCTGGTTTTTTGGCTTGGATAGATGTTAGTAAATTAGGTGACAGTACGCTTATTTGTAAAAGGTTAGTAAGTGAAGCAAAAGTTGCAGTAAATGATGGGATAAATTATGGTCCTGGTGGTATGGGGCATATAAGAATTGTTTTGGGTGTATATCGAGATAATAATTTGGTTGTTGATGCTTTAAAGCGAATGGCCAAAACACTTAGACAGATTAGTTTAGAAAAAGGATAAAATAAAAACATGAATTAAATTCATGTTTTTATTTTGATTTTTTCTTTGATTTTTTTGCTTTTTTGCTGCAGATGTATGCAATTAAAATAGTTATTACTGCTACAATTGGTAAGATCCATAAAAAGTTAGAGTTAATATACTTATAATCTCCAGACCAAATAGAAGTCCATTCACCAATTTTTTTGATTAGAATAGCTATTGCATATGAGGTAGTAATAACTTGAACTGCTCCAATTAATAATTTAATCCATTTAGGAAAAACTTCAGTAAATAGTATTAATGAAACAATGCATACTGCACTAATAAAACAATTTATTACAAAATACATACCCATTCTCCTTTAATGTTTACCATAATAAAATAACATAAATTTGTCTTAAATGCAATATCAACTATTTAAATAAGCTAAGTTATAAAGTTATATTAATAAAATTAATTTTAGT
>JABLTO010171894.1_pt1 | contig 12092 bp, 10 predicted proteins | sample 7160091 | NCBI WGS metagenome assembly JABLTO01 (sample SAMN14651225, study PRJNA627086) | human gut metagenome | isolation source: feces | host: Homo sapiens
GAACATATAAAAGAGCCGCTATCTAAGCGGCTCTTCGGCATTTTGGTACTATTCAAACTCGGCAAATCCAAAGATGTTCTTAAATATATTTGTTTAAGTTTTATATCTTTTTCGCCGGTTTTCTTTGAGGAAATTCATGTACTCATTGCTTGTAAACTGACAGCCCTGATCCGAATTCAGGATAACAGGTTTTGCCACCATAAACTCCTTTTTTAACGCAGTTATGACCATTCTGGTATCCAGAGTATCATCGACTTCCCAGCCAACGATACAGCGGCTGTACCAGTCGATCACAGCGGTCAGATACAAGAATCCACGCTTAATAGGGATGTATGTAATGTCGATTGACTTTCAGATTATCCTCTCGTGTGTCATCAAAAACCAAGGATGCTTTATCGAGGAACTCCTTTTTCCAGTTGCGGAGAAGATTCGGCTGAATATTGTTTTCGGTTGTGATTGTATTTAAGTCTTTTTCTCCTTTGAGCAGTTCAATCACTAATTCTGATTTGAATTTGGCGGAGAAAATTCTTCTTGTTCGAGACATAATAATAATCCTTCTTTCTGTAGTGTTTACAGCATATCAGATTCATTAAGAAATGTCTCTTGAAGTGTCTTAAATTACGATACCATTATACATTTCCATTATGATTTTTATATATTTATTTATAAAATATCATATATCTTTTGGTATATATTGTCAATAAATGTTGATTTTATCGAGAGTTCATTGTATACTACAAAGTTTTATTCTATATATGGACAAAAAAAATTTATGGATGTATACTATTGTAGTATTTACTAAAAAGCAAAAGCAGGAGGAAATAATACTGTGCGCGATGTACTGCGGGAAGAAAAAAAATTTCTACTTAATCAGGCAGAAGCATTAAAACTTCGGAATTATTTGTCAAATGTGGTTCATACTGACTCACATAATGGACCGGATGGTTATCAGGTACGTTCTTTGTACTTTGATTCTTTGTCAAATCGGGATTTTAAGGAAAAGGAAGATGGTCTGGAGTTAAGAAGGAAGTTTCGTTTGCGGGTATATAGTCCTGATGCGGATTTTGCACTGTTTGAAATGAAGCAGAAGCAGGGACCTTATCAGCGGAAGCGATCATTAAGATTATCCAGAAGGGAAGCGCAGGCTCTCATTGAGGGTGATTATTCTGTACTTTTAAACAGTGGCAGTGAGTTTGGACAGGAATGTTATTCAATTATGGAAATGTGGGCATACCGTCCTAAAACAGTTGTAGAATATGACAGATTTGCATTTATCGCGCCGGAAAATTCTATTCGAATAACTTTTGATTCTGGAATACGGGCTAATGAAGTAAATTTCAATATGTTTGATAGAAATCTGGTGTTAAACAGTGTAATGTCTCCTTTTGCTGTAGTGTTGGAAGTAAAATATAACGGTTTTTTGTTAAGCTATATCAAGCATATGCTTCTGCCCGTTCAGAAAAGCGAGCTTTCCGTGAGCAAATACTGTATGGCAAGACAAATTGGCTGTGACTACAGATTTTAGGAGGAAAGGAAATGAAATGAAAGAGACGATTTATAACCTGCTTGCCCAGCAGGGGGATATGACCTGGCAGCAAATTACAATGCATATTCTGGTAAGTGCTGTCATTGGTCTGTTTATTTTTATTTCATATGTGATCTCACATAAGGGAACGATTTACAGCAAAAAATTTGGAGTAACACTAATCGTTCTGACTGTTATGACAGGAACAGTTATGACTGTCATAGGAAACAATATTGCATTGTCGCTTGGTATGGTCGGTGCATTATCTATCGTGCGTTTTCGAACTGCAATAAAAGATTCCAGAGATACTGTATATATTTTCTGGACGATCATTGTGGGAATATGTTGTGGAGTTGGAGATTATCTGGTTGCTGCAGTAGGCAGTTCTGCTATTTTTCTTATCTTTCTTATCATAGGAGCAATCCGCAGTGATAACCGTATGCTTTTAATCATACGTGCAAAAAGAAGCCGCTGTGAAAATATAGAATCCCAGGTCTTTTGTTATTTTGGGACTGGTGCCGTTCTTCGGGTAAAAAATACGACAGAGGAGAATGCTGAGTACATTTATGAATTATCCAGAAAAATACTGGAAAAAGTTCAGAAACAGTATCCGGCTTTAACAGATGATTTCTATAACCTTGGACAAATCGAAAGTGTTAATATTGTAGCTCAAAGCGATGAGATTTATAACTGATATGAAATATAAAATAATAGGATTTACATGCTGCTTTGCGGTTATCCTGATTGCTGTTTTTGCGCCACTGCTTTATCGGGACTATCGAAAAACAGAGAGAATTCACCAGCATGAACAGGAAATTCCCCAGGAACCATGTACGGATCCTGCGGATGGCAGTCTGTGTACATATCTTCCGATTGTCAAAATTGATACAGATGGGGTGGTAATCCCGGGAAGAACCATTAAGGATGATGGAAACAATCGCATTTATACACGTGCTGCTGATGGGGAAACTACAATTGCTGCTCAGATGGATATAATCGGAAATGACAGCAAAGAGTACCATCATGCAAATGAAACGGCAGATGTATCTTCTGCAATCCGCATACGAATGAGAGGTAATTCCTCAAGAGAGTTTGATAAGCCAAGCTATGCCATCAGACTTGTAGATAAAAAAGGGGAAAACAATCCGCTTTCCATTATGGGAATGGATGCGCACCATGAATGGGTATTATACGGTCCCTGGCTCGATAAAACAGCCATACGAAATTATATGTTTTACAATCTTGCCGGAGAAATGATGTCTTATGCGCCAAATGTAAGATTCTGCGAAGTAATTCTTAATGGTGAATATGAAGGTCTATATGTAATGACTGAAATGATAACCGGCGGAAAAGATGGCGCCAGGCTGGGGCTTCGTGTAAATGCCAAGCGCAGCGCATTTTCCGGATACCTGCTTCGCCTGGATCATCAGCATGCGGGCGAAGAAGCTTTAAACAGCTTTACAACGTATACCTACAAAACCCCCTTCATGCTGCAGATAGAATATCCCGGAAGCAGGAACAGGGATGCCAGACTGACAGAAGAAATCCGGCAGGATTTTTCAAATTTTGAAAAAACTCTGTATTCATATGATTATGACAGGGAAAAACATGGCTATACTTCTATGATAGATGTAGACAGCTTTGTAGATTACTTTATAATCAATGAGCTTTCCAGTAATGCAGATGCCGGAAACTATTCCACTTATATTTATAAGGGAACAGATAATCTGTATCGTATGTGTGTATGGGATTTTAATAATGCCTGCAATAACTATTTCGAGGAGGAACTTCCTTATACAGGATTTTTCCTGAACAACCGATTATGGTTTGAAATGCTGATCAAAGATGAGGATTTTACTGAACGGATCATCCAGCGATATCATTCCTTGCGAAAAGGTCTGTTAAGTGAGGAATCACTTTATCGTTATATCGATGAAACCCTTGATTTTATCGCACCAGCTCTTGCAAGAAACGATGCACGATGGGGAAGTGTGGAACAGCAGGCAAAGGGACTTCTGGTTCCGGTATCGAGAAATTTAGACAGCAGATCTGCCGCTGAAGGACAGTTAAAAGGTTACTTGCGAAACAGAGGAAAATGGCTGGATGAAAACATTGAGACTCTGCGCCAGTATTCAGCATCCTCCCGTGTAAAGCAGTATAATGAGGTTAATGATTAAAATATGAAACGATTTATTATCAGCATATCTGCCATCATTCTGCTTCTATTTATTGGATTTATAGCTGTGTTTTATGGCGGATTTTATATGGACTCAGACCGGGATAATCATATAAACACATTTGTCCGGACTGAGAATAAAGAGATACTTATAAAGGACAAAGATAAGTGGAAACCATTTGAAGTCAGGGGAATTGATATGGGAAGCGGTATTCCTGGTGAATGGTCTACAGATTATGCGATTACCAAAGAAACCTATCTGCACTGGTTTCAGCTGATCCAGGAAGCAGGAGCAAATACGCTGAGAGTTTATTCTGTCCAGAATCCGTCTTTTTATAAAGCGTTCTATGAATACAATTCCCAACATGAGGAACCGTTATATTTACTTCAGGGAATCTGGGTAAATGATTATATACAGAACTCCCGAGTGGATGCATATGCCGACTCCTTTGCAGGAAAGCTTCTGGATAATTGCCTGGTCACTGTAGATGTGATCCATGGAAAACGACTTATCATCAATAATGATGCAGATACAAGTACAGGACTTTATTTACACGATGTCTCGAAATGGGTGCTGGGGTATATTATCGGAAATGGATGGGAAGATACAACAGTTGCATATACAGATGAGAAATATCCGGATATGGAACCTTATAAAGGAACCTATCTTACTGCTTCAAAAGATGCTTCTGCCTTTGAATCACTGCTTGCAAAAACAGGTGACAGGATGCTTCACTATGAATCAACAAGATATAATGAGCAGCGTCTGATCTCCTTTTCCAGTGGAAATGCAACAGATCCCTTTGATTATCCTAAAGAGATTGCAGAATATTTCCGAAAATGTGCCCGGATCGACACAGAACATATAACTGCAACTGATAAATTTATATCAGGTCAGTTTGCCAGCTACAGTGCATCTCCATATGATCAGGATTACTTTTCCTGTATGGAATACACAACATGGAACAGCTTGTCTGATAAAAAGATTGACTTCAGTGACTGTATCACTCCTGACGGAAAACGGAATACTTATCGGGCATATTTAAGACTTTTAAACGAACATCATACAATGCCGGTTTTGGCAGTTGAATTTGGTGCAGCCACAGGACGAGGTGAGATTCAGGAGAATCAGGTGACCAGCAGAGGGCTTGGATACTATTCTGAAAAAGAACAGGGAAAGATTCTGGTAGATTGTTATGAAGACATTATGGCTGCCGGACTTTCCGGAGGCTGTGTCTATTCCTGGCAGGATGAATGGTTCAAGCATACCTGGAATACCATGTATGCTGTAGATTTAAGCCGTAATATTTACTGGGAAGATGCTCAGACAAATGACCAGCATTTTGGTTTGCTGGCATTTGACTGTGGGAAAAAAGAAAGTGTTAGTTACGTGGACGGGGATACTTCCGAATGGACGGATAAAGATATGGTGATCCAATATGAAGACGGCTCTTTCATCAGTGTGAAGTATGATGCCTCCGATGTTTATTTATATCTCCATAAAAAGGACTTTGATCTGGAAAATGACACGCTGTATGTTCCGGTTGATACGACCCCTAAAACAGGCAGTACCCGTATGGAAAATTGTACAGCAGAATTTGAAAGACCTGCAGATTTTGTACTGATCTTAAATGGAAAAGATAATACTCGTCTGTTGGTTCAGGATCGGTATAATCCCATTCATGCCAATTATGAGGAAGATATTACAGGAAAAGATCCTTATATTGATCCACCAGCCAGGGACAGCGCTGTATTCGAAAATATCAGCATGGTATTACGGGATGTTATTGGTCAGTATCAGGATGCTGCCACACCGTTAAAAACCTTTGAAAGTGGAAAGCTGTATTATGGTAATGGAAATCCATCTGCATCTGCTTATGATTCCAGGGCAGATTTTATCTGTAACGGAGATGATGTGGAAATTAGAATCCCATGGCAACTGCTGAATTTTTCTGATCCGTCCCGAATGCAGATCCATGATGATTATTATGACGGAAATTATGGCATTGAAGCAGTGGGAATCAAAGAGATGTTTATAGGTTTTGGCGGAGAAGAAAATACAATCGAGATGGGAGGCCTTAAACTGAAAGGATGGGAGAATACAGTATCCTACCATGAAAGATTAAAAGAAGCATACCAGGTTCTGAAGACATACTGGACAGGAAAGGAATACGAATGATAGCACAGCTTGTGATTGTTTTTTATTTTATTGTCTGCGTGGAGATTATCATTTTTAACTGCTTTACAGAGATAATTTCAAGATATCGTTCCTGTGTTCTGAAAAGGAGGGAACAACGATATTGCGAAGAATACAGACAGTTGTTTTTAGAAAATATAACGGAAAATAAAAAGCAGGAAAAAAGGTTGGTTAAAGAGCTTCATTCAACCAGTAGACTTCTGACGTTCAGTGAAGCATTATCTAAAGTTGAAAACAGTATGCCGGAACAATTCCAGCAGGGAATAGCATCTGTAAGTCGGCTGATGGAAGAACTGATACCGGTTTATAAAAAAAAATCGGATATGGAAAAGGCTTGCTTGGCTTATGTATTTGCCATATTTCATATGACGAAATTCCAGGTTAAGGAAATTGTTTTCCCATTTCTTTTTGACCTGCTTGGAAATAAAAGTCTCTATTGCAGGGAGAATGCTTTGCGGGCATTATACAGTTCAGAAGATATACACGCGGTTATGCAGGCATTGACATTTCTGGATGCAAATGAGCAGCTGCTTCCGCATAAAAAAATACTTACAGATGGACTTCTTTCCTTCGATAAAAAAGAAGAACTGATACCACTCCTTTGGAAAAAAATGAGTGAATTTCATCCAAGGATGCAGGTAACCTTGTTGGATTATATTCGATATGCATCGTCAAACTGGAAGGATGAAATGCTGTCTATGCTGGAAACAAGCCAGGATATGGAAATTCAGATCGCATGTGTCCGCTATTTTGGCAGATATCAGGATGAAAGAAGTGTTTCTTTTTTGCTTCATCACGCCGAAGAAGAAAAGGAAGGGTTCTGGGAATTGCAGAATGCCTGTGTTTCTGCTCTTGCTGTGTATCCCGGACCGCAGACACTGGAAATCTTGAAAAAAGAGACTTCCAGTAAAAACTGGTATGTCCGTTATAATGCTGCAAAAAGCCTTGCAGTTTTGAATACAGATAGGGATGCATTAGCTGATATTTTACAGGGAAATGACCGCTACGCAAAAGAAATGTTAGAGTACCAGCTGGATGAAGTAAAAGCACAAAGGAGGGTGGGGTTATGACCGATGCATTTCGTTTTTTTCTGGAATGTATCAATCTGTTTTTTATTATATACCTGATTGGATATTCCAGCTTTTTGTTTTTGTCGGTTGTAGAAGGTGCAATTGAGCTGTACAGATCATACCGCCTTGAACAGATGCACAATAAACTGTGGCAAAGCTATTACATACCGGTTTCCATTCTTGTTCCGGCTTATAACGAAGAGGTTACAGTGAAGGATACAGTCATTTCACTTCTCAACCTGGATTATAAACTATATGAAATTATAGTAATAGATGATGGTTCTAAAGACAAAACATCTCAGGTTCTGATTGATGCATTTCATATGGAGCGAGTGGAACGCCCGATCCGTCATCTGATCCAATGCCAGCCTGAGGAAGAGGTTTATGAATGCCCAAACCAGAAAGTGCCCATTACTTTGATCCGCAAGAAGAATGGCGGAAAAGCAGACAGCTTAAATGCCGGAATCAATGCAGCCAGGTATCCTTGGTTTATCTGTATGGATGCGGACTCTATTTTACAACATGATTCGCTGGAGAAAATCGTTCGGCCGGTTCTGGAGGACGAAAATGTAATAGCCGTTGGTGGAAGTGTCCGCCCAGCCAATGGTGTTGTCATAAAAAAAGGTCATGTGATAAAATACAGGCTGCCCAGGAATATAATAGCAAGAATGCAATCCCTGGAATATGACCGTTCTTTTCTGGCAGCACGTATCTTGTTGGATAAAATCAATGCAAACATGATCATATCCGGAGCTTTTGGATTATTTGAGAAAAAAACGGTGATTGCCGTAGGCGGATATGACAACAGTACAATGGGCGAGGATATGGAACTGGTAGTCCGGCTTCATGAATTCAGCCGCATGAATCGTAAGCCATATAAGATTGATTTTGCCCAGGATGCCATCTGCTGGTCGCAAACTCCGGAAAAATTAAGTGAATTGGGCAAGCAGCGGAAAAGATGGCAGAGAGGATTGTTCCAGTGTATGTGGGGACACCGTAAAATGCTGGCAAACCCACGGTACGGAGCTGTAGGACTTTTATCCTATCTTTATTTTCTGCTTTACGAATTATTGTCACCATTTATCGAACTTTTGGGTGTACTTACAATGGTTTTATCTGTGATGATGGATATGCTGAATGTGAAATTTATGCTGGTATTTCTTGCCTGCTATGCCCTGTATGGTATTTTACTCACATTAACTGCATATTTTTCAAGAATCTATACCATTGACCAGAGGCTTTCTTTTCGAGAACTGATCCTTGCTATTACTGCTTGTTTTTTTGAAACAACTTTTCTCCGCTTTTATCTGGCATTTGTCCGTGTGACTGCATTTGTGGGATACAAGAAGAACAAACTGGACTGGGGTAAACTAGAAAGAAAGAAAATGAACAGAATATAGTTTTATTACTATGTCAATTTATCTAGTGTGACGACAAGCTGATTTCTAACGCAAAATCTGTTACCATAAATTATCCAAATTCATTTATCAAAAAGGAGTTTTTTATGGGACGTCATACGCAATATATAGTTTCTTTTAGTCAGGAAGAGAAAAACAAGCTGCAGGCAATGAGCAAAGATAACAAACTTTCAGCACATGTTTCCAAATGTGTCCTGATTCTTCTGGCTCTGGATGATAAGAAAAATTCCAATCTGAATCATAGACAGATTGCTTCCGCATTGAATACAACGGTAACATCCATTGTAGCAACTGCACGCGATTATTTTCAAAATGGACTGGAACATGCCATTTCCCACCATTATAATTCTTCTTCTCTGCGCCCACATAAAGTAAATGGAGAGTTAGAAGCTCATGTTCTCCAGTTTGCCTGTGGAGAAACACCGGACGGCTATTCCCGCTGGACACTGGAGTTGCTTACAGAAGAAGTAAATAAAAAAGGGATTGCAGAGCCTGTTAGCAAAGAAACGATCCGTGTGATGTTAAAAAAAATGAACTTCAGCCTCACAGAAATGAATACTGGTGCATCCTGCCCAAAGGAAATGCAGAATTTGTAGCCTGTATGGAAGATATCCTGCATATCTATGAATTGCCATATAATGAAAATGTGTCTGTTATCTGTATGGATGAAAAACCGTATCAGCTTCTTGGAGAAACCAGGGAACCATTACCATACAAAAGCATCCCTTTACCAGACTTTTCCACCAGAAGAGGCCTATGAACTGGCAAAACGGCTTGAGATTCACTATACACCAAAACACGGGAGCTGGCTGAACATTGCAGAAATCGAATTAAATGCAATGACAAGACAGTGTCTTGACCGAAGGATTGATGATATCCATAAATTGGAAAAGGAACTTTCTGCATGGGAAAGCAGACGAAACATGAGTCAACGGAGTGTTAACTAGCATTTTACTACTGAAGATGCAAGAATAAAACTCCGTTCTTTATATCCAAAGTTGGGGTTGTCACGAAATTCCAGAACAGATCAGCAGAAAGGATCGCTGTTTTTGTGGAAGGACTGGAGCTCTCCTACGGGATCCGTTTTATCTTCAACGGGACAAAGTTTGGTATCAGGATATTGAAAAAAATACGGAAAAGACTTTACCGGATCAAGGAAGAAGAGGGGATCATCTTTGTTCATGGATGCGGCAAAAAGCAGTCAAAACTGCAAAAAGATATCAAAGAATTAGAGACCTATCTTGCGAAATACAAAGAATACAATCAAAAGATCCATATCTGCGGAGAACGGAGCAGTTACTCAAAAACAGATAATGATGCTACCTTTATGCGGATGAAAGAAGATCATCTGGGCACTGGGCAGTTAGAAAAACACCAAAAGATGGCAAAGAAGAAAACATACGAGTACGGGTGACTCCAGAGCAAAAACAGAGACTTGTTGAATATGCAGAAAGACACTATCAGAGCATGAGTGGTGTTGTATGTCAGGCATTGGATCTCCTGTACGCAAGAGAAGAACAACAAAATAATAAAGAGTAAAATGGAGTTATTTTGGAGTTTATTTCTTCGTAAGCGGTGCGAAAAGCACAAAATAAGAACATATGTTCGAAATACAAACCTCTAATAACAGCCTTTGCGTGTCATGAAACGCTGTCCGCAAAGGAGTTTGAATAGCTTGTTTTGTTTGTTCGCAAACCTCATTATTCAGTTTTTTGTAAAAATGAATAATCTATACACTTTAAGGCTCTGAATCTACATAGTAGGTTCGGAGCCTTATTTTTGTGGGAGAAGAGAGTGGCTTAGTTACGATGGAATGTATTTGTGAATAAAAAATCAGTTGTAGAAAATCCAAATAATAGATATAATATAGAAAAGAAAGCGAACATAGATTTCTAACAGAAAGGGCGTGATTTTATGGTAACAACAGAATCTGTAACTATTAAAGTTCCAGTAGGAATGTCAAAATATCTGGTAACTATGAATCCGGAAACAGAGCTTACCCGAAATGCGCTGTTGCTGTATCTATATATATTAAATCAGACGATATCTCATGGTCATGCAGCTGAAATTTTGGGAATAAGAAAATCAGAGTTAATTGATTTGTATGATAAACTGGGATATTCTTATTTTGATATGACGATGGATGATTTGGATGATGAACTGAATACATTCAGAGAACTTAAAAAGAAGGAGACTACAGTATGATTGTTATCTCTGACACAACACCGCTGATATCACTTCTTAAAATCAATCGAATAGATTTGCTGGAAAAACTGTTTGGAGATGTTCTGATTCCACAGGCAGTATTTGAAGAGTTGACAATTGATGAGTGTTTCCGGTTGGAAGCCGACCAGATTAGACAGAAGAAGTTCATCGTAGTGAAGCCTGTAAATAATCCGGAATCAGCCAATATATTAAAAAGAGCAACAGGTCTTGACCAAGATGAGAGTGAAGCAATTGTTCTGACGGATGAACTAAAAGCAGCTTTGTTATTGATGGATGAAGCAAAGGGCAGAAACGTATCAACTCAGATGGGGCTTAGAATCATGGGAACAATAGGGATTCTTATGGCTGCCTATGAGGAACAAGAATTAACTTCGGATGAGGTCAGAGAATGCATGGATGAATTGCAACGTGCTGGACGACATATCGGACAGCGGCATTATCAGATGCTGTTAAGCAGAATGAAAGACTAAATGTATCGTTTAAGAACAATAATTGACAAAAAGAGAAAAGAAAAGTTGATTATTTTAGTTGGAAAAGGAAACCGTTCCTGCTATAACCGTATTGTATATGAAAATAAATAATCGAGTGGTCTTCGAGTGGAACTCGAGTTTTCACTCGAGAGCCACTCGAGACAGAACAATTGTAGATAGAACATTACGTTTATCAAAATGATAATGTCAAATTCCCTGCTTCCAATTATCTATAAAATGTCTACAAAAACTGCAATAGAAGTATGGATATCGTGGAATATATGGAAAATGCATACTAAATATATGAAAAATAAAATCAAGAGAATACAATATATAGATGGATACATTGAGTTTGAATAGTACCTGTTGTTTGTTCGCAAATCTCAATATTCTATTTTTGTAAAAGTGAATAATCTGTACACTTTAAGGTTCTGAATCTACATAGTAGGTTCGGAGCCTTATTTTTATGGGAGAAAAGAGATGTTTTGTGAGCGAATATAGTTCGCTTTTACTGGATAATAGAAAGTGCGAAAAAGTGGATAATGGAATGTGTGAATGAACATAGTGTTTTTTCTAAAAGTGATTTTGGGGAAAATTGAAATCCGTCAGAAACCGCATAAATAAAGGATTTACAGGAACAGGCTTGAAAATTCCCAAAAGTGAAAACAGAAAACCATCTCATGGTGAGGGAGTGTGTAGAGGAAAAATATCTTATGAAACCTATGACCGTGAAACTCCTGGATGCAAGCCGGACATATTGGTTAAGACTTGGTGTACAGGATTGGGGGCTGGTGATTGATGGAGAAGAATAAGATTTTAGGAAGTCAGGATAATACAAAGATTGTCAGGATATTAGAAGTAAAAGAATCCTGCAAGAATTATTGATAGCATATCTATTATTGATTGATACAAAGAGTGACATCCTCCCCCACCTGTAGAGGTGTGGGCTTCCCATCCTCGGCAAGTTTGGTTCTCGTTCGATAGCACTACCGTGCTAAGCATAAGCGAGC
>JABLTO010063890.1_pt1 | contig 12081 bp, 9 predicted proteins | sample 7160091 | NCBI WGS metagenome assembly JABLTO01 (sample SAMN14651225, study PRJNA627086) | human gut metagenome | isolation source: feces | host: Homo sapiens
GAAAATTCAACCATTTTATGCGCTTCCGCGCGTTCCGCTCAGACATATTTTTGACGTTGCGGCTGCTTCAAAATAATCCGGAAGCATATCCATTCTGCTCCGAGCTCCGCTTATCCGTATATCAGCCGCCGGCATCGGCAATTTCACAATAATAAAAGTTACAATAAGGTATACGTTTTTGATATATGCATAATTATAAATAAACATGCATAATTATAAATAAGTTTGTTGAAATCATGTTTTTGGTGTGGTATACTCTATACATTCAAACGTGCGGAACAGCCGCGCGATGGGCATGCGGGGACGCATGCAGGGATATATGACATTTTTTATTATTATTATTTATATTCAATTTGGAGGAATCATTATGGCAAAGGAAAAGGTAGTACTCGCTTATTCAGGCGGTCTCGATACTTCAGTTATTCTTACATGGCTCAAGGAGCATCATAATTATGATGTTATCGCTTGCTGTGTAAACGTTGGTCAGAAGGAAGATTTTGACGCTATTGAAAAGAAGGCTTATGCTACAGGCGCTGTTAAGGCTTATATCATCGACGTTACCGAGAAGCTCGTTACTGATTACATATGGCCTACTCTTAAGGCCGGCGCTGTTTATGAAAATGATTACCTGCTCGGTACTTCATTTGCGCGTCCGCTCATCGCTAAGGAACTCGTTAAGGTTGCTAAGAAGGAAGGCGCTGTTGCTATCGCTCATGGCTGCACAGGCAAGGGTAACGACCAGGTTCGTTTTGAGTCAAGCATCCACGCTATGGCTCCGGAGATCAAGATCATCGCTCCTTGGAGAGAATGGGACCTCAAGTCAAGAGAAGACTGCATAGCTTATGCTGAGGCTCATAACATTCCTATTTCGCAGACTCTTAAGAAGATATACAGCCGTGACGAAAACATCTGGCATATCAGCCACGAAGGCGGCAACCTGGAAGATCCATGGAACGTTCATGAAGACGATATCCACGTACTGAGCAAGACTCCTGAAGCTGCTCCTGACAAGCCGACTTATGTTGACATCACTTTTGACAAGGGCTGCCCTGTAGCGCTTGACGGCAAGGATATGGGTCCTGTTGAGCTGCTCAGAGAGCTTAACAGACTCGGAAGTGAAAACGGCGTTGGTACTATAGATATCGTTGAAAACCGTCTCGTCGGAATGAAGTCAAGAGGCGTTTATGAGACTCCGGGAGGAACTATCCTCATGAAGGCTCACCAGGATCTCGAAAAGCTCGTTCTCGACCGCGACACTATGAACTTTAAGAATCAGGTAGCTCTCAAGTATGCTCAGCTCGTTTACGATGGTCTCTGGTTCACTCCGCTCAAGGATGCGCTCGATGCTTTTGTTGATTCTACTCAGGATGTCGTTACAGGCGTTGTAAAGATGAAGCTCTATAAGGGAAGCGCTGTTCCTGCAGCTTCTAAGTCAAAGTATTCACTCTTCAACGAAGCATTCGCTACATTCGGTGAAGATGAAGTTTACAACCAGCATGACGCTGAGGGATTCATCAACCTGTTCTCACTTCCTATGAAGATCCGTGCAATCAACTGCAAGGAGAACGGGATCCCTTCTAAGTATACTGAGGATTAATTTAAAAGTTAATATACTGTGCAATAAATAAAAGCTGTCGTGCGTACCTGACGGACGGCGCGGCGCGCGGGCGCGCACCCATTTGGGCGGCGTGTCTGCGTATGGCGCGCTTTTCGCCGGGTGGTGCGGCGGCTTTTTCTTTCGCAGGGATACTCAGGCGGTGACGCCTGCCGGGTCTTTATGTATATTTTGCATTGCTGCGGGAGGATTTTATTATTGGAAAGTTGTTTTTATTGCGATATATTATGTAGGAGTAAAAATATGTCAAAAAAATTATGGGGCGGACGCTTTACGAAGAATGAAAGCGCTTCTGCTACTGAGTTCAATGCGTCTATACAGTTTGACCAGAAGATGTATAAGCAGGATATAGCCGGAAGCAGAGCTCATGCGGCTATGCTTGCGAAGCAGGGGATAATTTCAGAGGCTGACCGTGACGCTATAGATGCGGGACTTGCGCAGATCCTGGAGGATATAGAAAACGGCAAGATCGAATTTACAATAGAAAATGAAGATATCCATATGAATATCGAGAGCATCCTTACCGAGCGTATCGGGGAGCCGGGCAAGCGCCTGCACACTGCGCGCAGCAGGAACGATCAGGTGGCTGTAGATTTCAGGCTCTGGACCAAGGAAGCAGCTATATCGCTGCTCGGTGACCTTAAACGTCTGCTTGAGTCGATCTATAATGTGGCTGAGGCTAACAAAAATTATATAATGCCGGGCTATACGCATCTGCAGAGAGCGCAGCCCGTTACGCCGGCTTATCATTTTATGGCGTATTTCCAGATGTTCAAGCGTGACTACAGTCGTTTTGAGGACTGCCTTGAGCGCATGGACTATCTGCCGCTCGGAGCGGGCGCGCTTGCGGGAACTACTTACAATACTGACAGAAGATTCCTGGCTGAAAAGCTCGGTTTCGAGGGCGGTATCTGCGAGAACGGCATGGACGCTGTAAGTGACAGGGATTTTGCGCTTGAGTTTCTGAGCGATGCATCTATATGCATGATGCACTTAAGCCGTTTCTGCGAGGAGTTCATACTCTGGAGCAGCACGGAGTTCGGATTTATAGAGATCGACGATGCGTACAGCACAGGCTCGAGCATCATGCCGCAGAAGAAGAATCCTGATATGGCTGAGCTTATAAGGGGCAAGACAGGCCGCGTTTACGGTGACATGATAACTCTGTTCACTATAATGAAGGGCCTTCCGCTGGCGTACAACAAGGATATGCAGGAGGACAAGCCGCCTGTATTTGATGCGTCAGAGACGCTTTCTGCGTGCATAAACATATTTGCTGACATGCTCGACACTGTTACTGTAAAGACTGACAGGATGGAGGAGGCTGCTAAGAGTGGCTATATGAACGCTACTGATGCTGCTGACTACCTCGTTTCGAAGGGCGTGCCTTTCAGAGAGTGCCATGCGATAATCGGTGAGATCGTTCTTTATTGTATAGAGCACGGCAAAGCTATCGAGGATATGACTCTTGAGCAGCTGCAGGATTTTTCTCCTGAGTTCGGTCCTGATATTTACGAAAATATCGACCTCAGGGCTTGCGTAAAGGCTAAGAAGTCAGAGGGCTCTACTTCTTTTGAAAGCGTTGATAAGATGCTTAAGGATGCGAAGGCTTATCTGGCAGAGATCTAATACGTAATACAAATATTTTATGACTGAATAAGTGCTGCACAGATCACGGGCGTCACCGCCCGTACTGCCGCCTGGCAGAGCGTGAAAAGCATGATATATACGGCGCGGATACTGTTATCATAGATGATGCGGTATCCGCGTTTTCTTTATGCGTTTACATATTGCGCGAAAACGAATATAATATTATGATAGGTAAAAATATTTTGACGGAGGTCGGTGTTTTGAACATTGATTTTATATATGAAAAGTTGAGCAGTGCTGCTTCTGTTGTGAAGCGTGATGAAGCACTTAGCGGATATACTACATTTAAAGTAGGCGGGCCGGCTGACGTGCTTGTTGAGCCGGCGTCTGTTGATGAACTGCGCGCTGTTATGGATATAGTCCGCGGCGAGGGTGCGCAGTATGTCGTGCTCGGTAACGGTTCTAACGTACTCGTTAAGGACAGCGGATTCAGAGGAGTCGTTATAATTATCGGCGAAGGGATGAACAGCGTTGAGGTCGATGCAGATGCTTGTACGGTGAAGGCGGGCGCGGGCGCAATGCTCGGCGAGACAGCGCGCGCAGCTGCGCGCGAGTCGCTTTCCGGGCTTGAATTTGCTTCAGGCATACCCGGAAGCATTGGCGGAGGCGTATTTATGAATGCGGGAGCATACGGTGGTGAGCTTTCACACGTTATAACAGGAGTTGACGCACTGATGCCGGATGGGAGCATCAGACATTTCAAGGCTGATGAGCTTGATTTCGGGTACAGACACAGCGTTTTTTATGAGAACGGCGGTATGATCATAAGCGCTGAGATGCAGCTGGAGCACGGCGATGAAAATGAAATAAACGAAAAGATGAAGGACCTCAACCGCAGGCGCGTTGAAAAGCAGCCGCTTAATTTTCCAAGCGCAGGGAGCACGTTTAAGCGTCCTGAAGGATATTTCGCGGGAAAGCTTATACAGGATTCAGGGTGTCAGGGACTGTCTGTGGGCGGAGCCCTCGTATCACAGAAGCATGCCGGATTCATTGTAAATAAAGGCGGAGCATCAGCGCAGGATATCCTTGAGCTTATAAAGCTCGTTCAGATGAGAGTTATGGATGAATTCGGCGTGACGCTTGAGACTGAGGTCAGGATAATAGGATAAAAGGATAAGGCAGGTCAGACTGGATAAATATGGGATATAGATTGAAATATGACTGGCACACCCATACGGTGTATTCACATGGAAAGGGAACGATCGAGGAAAATGTTATAGAGGCCAGGCGCAAGGGGCTTGAGTCTATAGCGATAACGGACCACGGTCCGGGGCATTTCGGATATGGATTCCGCAGAAAGGATGTGCCGAAGATGCGCGCTGAGATAGACGCGCTTAATGAGAAATATGACGATATAAAGATATATATGTCTGTTGAGGCTAATATAATAAACCTTTCAGGGAACCTTGATGTAAGACCTGATGAATTTGAGCTTTATGATTTTGTTATAGCAGGTTATCATTTCGGGACTGTCGGCGAATCTCCGGCAGCATCGCTGCTGCTCCATGCAAGGAACCTCATAGCGTCAAAGACGGGGCATTATTCTGACGCGCTTGTTAAGAAGAATACTGAGCTTGTGGTAAATGCCCTGAGATCGAACAGGATAACGACGCTTACGCATCCCGGAGATAAGGGTAAGGTCGATCTGGACGCTGTTTTCAGGGCATGCGCTGAGACGGGAACTTATCTTGAGATAAGCAGCAGGCACAGGCAGCTTACAGTTGATGAGATAAAAATGGCAGCTGCATATGATGTAAAGTTCATAATGGGAAGTGACGCTCACATTTCTGAAAAGGTAGGAACGTGCGGTCCGGCTGTTTCGAGGATGCTTGAGGCGGGACTTGACCCGGGACGGGTCGTAAATCTGATAGAATATTGATCTGTTAATGAATTACAGGAAAAGGAAAACAAGGATAGATAGGATAGATACAAAGGAGAAAAAATGCAGGTACTGATCGTTACAGGACTTTCCGGCGCAGGCAAGAGCAATGCGATGAATTATCTTGAGGATATGGGATATTACTGCATCGATAATATGCCGCCGGCGCTGCTTGAGTCTTTTATGACTCTGGAAACGCAAAACAGGATAAATCTGGAAAAAGCTGCTTTCGTTATAGATATACGCGGCAGGGCGTTTTTCAAGGATCTTGAGAGGGCTCTTGATGAGCTGCGCAAAACATCAAAGGATTTCAAGGTGCTTTTCCTGGAGGCTACGGATGACGCCCTTGTACGGCGCTTCAAGGAGACGCGCAGGGTGCATCCGCTCAGCGACGGCGGTACTAATTCCGATGCGATACAAAAAGAAAAAAAGCTTCTTAAAAATATAAGAAAAAATGCCGATTATATAATAGACACGACTAACCTGAAGCCTATGGAGCTGCAGAATAAGCTCCTGTCGATGCTTTCGGACGGAGAAGATGGAAAAGAGACATTTAAGATAACCGTCCAGTCATTTGGTTACAAGCATGGGATGAGCATGGATGCCGATCTTGTGTTTGACGCGAGATTCATACCTAATCCGTATTATCTCAAGAGTATGAGAGATCTTACGGGAAATAACCAGAAAGTGCGTGAATACGTAATGAAATTTGAGGAAACTCAGGAATTTATACGGCGTACTACAGACCTCGTTGAATATCTTATACCTTATTATATGAAGCAGGGCAAGATGAATCTGCTTATAGCATTTGGATGTACCGGCGGGCAGCATCGCTCAGTAGCTATGGCAAATGAGTTTTCTGATATCATGCGGGAGCGCGGAAAGCATGTCACTACGGTGCATCGCGATGTAATGAAAAGATAGACTGCTGCGGCATATGCCGGCGCTGTAAAGCTGTGCGGCGCAGACAGATGTGACAGAGGAGAGGTTTGATTTGATGTATAAAAAAAAGAAATTTACAGAGGGCGGGCCAAGGATCGTCGTTATAGGAGGAGGGACCGGGCTTTCTGTGATATTGAGGGGGCTTAAGAAGATCAGCCGGAATATTTCTGCTGTAGTGACGGTGGCTGATGACGGCGGGGGATCAGGCATGCTTCGTGACGATTACGGCATACTTCCGCCGGGAGATCTGCGAAACTGCATACTGGCTCTTGCTGACGAGGAAGATATAATGGAAGAACTTCTGCAGTACCGTTTTAAAGAGGGCAGGCTTGCGGGACAGAATATGGGGAATCTTTTTATCGCGGTGCTCGCTGATATATACGGTGACTTTGAGGTGGCGGTCGAAAAGCTGCATGATATACTACGTATAAAGGGACACGTGCTTCCGGTGACTACTGCTGATGTGACTCTGTGCGCTATGCTGAAAAACGGAAATACTGTCAGGGGAGAGTCACGGATACCTGAGGAAGTAAAGAAGCAGAAAAGCCCTATCGACTATGTATTTCTTGATCCGCCTGATGTTGATGCGCTTCCGCGCGCTACTGAGGCTATACTGATGGCAGATATAGTGGTACTTGGACCGGGCAGCCTTTACAGCAGCATAATACCTAACCTGCTGGTGCACGGTATAAACAGTGCGATACGAAGCGCCGGAGGCATAAAAATGCTTATATGCAATGTAATGACACAGCCGGGCGAGACGGATGATTATACTGTTGCTGATTTTGCCGGTGCTGTAGAAAAATACCTTGGCAGGGGAGTTATGGAATACATACTTGTGAATGATCATGTATGCTCGGAAAGTCAGCTGAGACCGTATATGCGGGGAGCATCGCACAGCAGACAGATGCTTGCGTCTGATGAGGACAGAGCGAAGCTGCGCGATATGGGCATAGTGCTTATAGAAAATAACATGATCGCTGTGGATGACGGTATCATACATCATGATGCGGGCAGGATAAGTAATATTATAATGACTGTTTTTCATGGGGCTTAGGATGTCAGGGTGTTTTTGAAGGCATGTGTAAAAGCTGCGGTGTTTGGGGTTGAGGGCCCGGAGCGCGGGCGGGAGCCGGCGCTCCGGGCTGCCGCCGGGCGGCTTTTATGTAGCAGAGGCGGTCAGACGGCGGGGATCCGCTGTCTGACTGCCGCGTTCTGTGGCCGTGAGGCCTCGTTTGCCTGACGACTTCAGACCATTACTATTTCTTCTTGAATGTGGAACATTCTGTTTCTGATGAATCAGAACAGCATGAGAGGATGCCTGCCTGGCTTGCTACCTTGATAGATTCTGCTGTGCAGTGATCTGATTCGTTGTACGTGCATTCATCTACGTTGCACTTTACATTTGTTGAAGTCTTCATAATGTTTACCGTACCTTTCTATTGTACTTTGTTGTACTTGAGGTCGTACATGGCCGCGCATATTTTATGTGCTCCGCTGTACATGTATGTGACTCCTGACCGGTCACGCTATTATGATGCGCCGGTATCATTTTTTTATACGGCGTTTTTTCTGTTTTTTGCCGGACATTGCTGTTTTCAGACTGCCGGCAGATATACGATCGTTTAAATATGAATCATTAAATAAAAGATGCGGAGGAGAAAATGTCTTTTTCATCTGATACAAAAAAGGAGCTTGCGCTTATAATCCCTGAAAAAAAGTGCTGTATGCTGGCTGAAATAGCAGGTTTTGCCAGAATGAACGGTACGATCCATCTAATGGGCGGCGGACGAATGAATGTGTCGCTTACGACAGAGGATCCGGCAGCAGCCAGGCTGCTGAAAAAAATGCTCCAGAGTTATTTTGATACGGGGACGAGCCTTGATATAATACAGGGAATGACGCTGCGCAGGCGGAAGAGTTACAGACTGACATTCGATGACGGTAATATCGGGGAACAGATGCTCCGTGAGGTCGGCCTGATGACGGTGCAGGAGGGAAGCAATGTCCTTGTTGAGGGTATACCGTCAGATATAATAAGAAAAAAATGCTGCAAACGCTCTTACCTGAGAGGAGTGTTTATGGCGGCCGGTTCGGTCAACCATCCGGAACGTGGATATCATCTTGAAATAGTATGTCGAAATGAATATATCGGCAACGATCTTAAAAAGCTCATGAATTATTTCAGCCTGAATGCCAAGATGACTGAGCGTAAGGGAAGCTGGGTAGTTTATGTGAAGGAAAGCGAAAAGATAATAGACTTCATGAATATTATAGGCGCTCACGGGCAATTACTTGAATTTGAAAACATACGTATCGTAAAGGATATGAGGAACAAGGCGAATCGCATAGTTAATTGCGAGAACGCCAATATGGACAAGTCCATAGACGCTGCGAGCCGGCAGGTAGAGGATATAAAGCTCATAGAGTCTAAAGTGGGACTCGGAAGCCTGCCTGTGAAACTTCGCGATGTAGCGGAGCTTCGGCTGGAGCATCCCGATCTGCCGCTTAAGGAGCTGGCGGAGCTGACTGATCCGCCGGTGAGCAAGAGCGGAGTGAACCACCGTTTTATGAGGCTTGGGGAGCTTGCCGCACGGCTGAGGGAAGAGTCGGAGGAAAAGATCAAAAATGAAGAAAAGTAATTCTTTTACATATAACAATGATCCTGCAGAGCAGTATGATGTCGCTGTTATCGGAGCAGGAGCATCCGGTATGGCCGCTGCCCTTGCAGCCGCTGAAAACGGAGCATCAGTTATAATACTTGACGGAAATGATAAGGCAGGAAAGAAGCTTTATGCTACAGGTAACGGGCGCTGTAATTTTACAAATATAAATGCGGAGGGCGCGGAGGAAAGTATAGCGCTTTTCAGGCGGCTTGGTGTGATGTGCCGCGTGGAGGACGAGGGTCGCTGCTATCCGTATTCGGGGCAGGCAGCGTCGCTCGTCGGCGCGCTTGAGAGGGCTGTGTTGCGTGTAGGTGCGGTGCTTCACCTCGGCGACAGGGTCGTGGAGGTGAAACGGGAAGATGCCGGCTCCGGGACGGAGCGTGAAGAAGGAAGGCTGTTTGCTTTATTATGTGATTCGGGAGCATTGTTTCATGCAAGGTGTGTTATTATAGCGACAGGAGGAAGAGCAGGCTTGAAATTTGGGAGCACGGGAGATGGATATGGCTTTGCAAAATCATTCGGTCATACTCTTGTCCCGCCTCGTCCTGCACTTGTGGCTGTAGAATCTAACGATAATTTTATGGCAGCGCTTAAAGGTGTAAGAGCGAAGGCCTCTGTTACGCTTGAGTTTGACGGAAGCGTTGTTGACACGGAGTCAGGTGAGGTGCAGTTTACCGGGACAGGAGTTTCGGGAATATGCGTGTTCGATCTTACAAGGCATATGGATGCGCCTCGTCCTGTCAAAAATGGGAAAAAGAAAAATAAGAATAAGACGAAAGCCGGCGTCACCGCCGGAGCACCGACAGGCGAAGCAGGTGTACTTTCGGAAAAAGCCGGTAAAGATAAAAAATATATAATAGGTATAGACCTGGCTCCTGAACATGATAAAGAAGCTCTGTCTGATTTTGTGTGCGGAGCGATTGCAGCCGAAGGAAAACGACCTGAAGAGTCCGGCCGTGATGACATTGCGCGTGCACTTTCAGGTATAGTTAATACAAAGCTCGCAGATGTGCTTGCTGATATAGCGTGGATACCGGAAGATCCGAAAAAGAGTGCCATAAGAGCGGCATATATATTGAAAAGGCTTAAAGTCAACGTTTCTTCAACAAAGGGCTGGGATGATGCACAGGTCACAGTCGGCGGTGTAAGGCTTAATGAGATAAACGGAACGACATTTGAATCGCTTGCAGAGCCGGGAATGTTTTTCTGCGGTGAGGTACTTGATTTTGACGGACGCTGCGGTGGATATAATCTTCAGTGGGCCTGGAGGTCAGGAACAGCAGCGGGCCATGCGGCAGCAAAATTAAAACAGTAATAATAAGAGAAAGGCTTTAAAATATAAAATGTTAAGAATATCGCAGATAAAGCTGAATATAAACGAGTCTGTTGACAGGCTGCCGTTTCATATCGGAAAAACGCTCAGGATCAAGGATCTGAAGATTAAAAGCTGGCGCATAGTAAAGGAATCTGTAGACGCGCGCAAAAAGCCTGATATCAAGTTCATATATACTGTTGATTTCGAGACCGATAACGAACAGGTACTTCTCGCAAGGGCTGCTAAGATGAAAGGCGTAAATCTGACAAAGGCTTCTGATGTTTCATACAAAGTGACGAAAGTAGCCAATGCTCTGGATGAGAATGAGCGACCTGTAATAGTCGGTTTCGGACCTTGCGGCATGTTTGCCGCGCTCATACTGGCTGAAGCCGGAGCACGGCCTTTGATTCTCGAACGTGGACGAAAGGTGGACGAAAGAACGCGTGATGTAGAGCATTTCTGGGAGACTGGCGAGCTTGATACAGTGTCGAATGTTCAGTTCGGTGAAGGTGGAGCAGGAACGTTTTCTGACGGGAAGCTGACTACCGGCATAAAGGATACGCGCATCGGAAAAGTAAACAGCGAGTTTATAGAAGCAGGCGCCGACGCGTCTATCGCTTATGAGCAGATGCCGCATATAGGAACTGACGTGCTTCGTGAGGTAGTTAAAAATATACGTGAAAAAATAATTTCTCTCGGAGGCGACATAAGATTCGAATCACGCGTAACAGGTATTGAATTTGACAGTGTATGCAATGATGCAGCGCCCGGCGCTGCGGCAGATAAAAAATTAAAAGCGCTTATTATAAAAAATGAAAATACAGGCGAAACATACCGCATGGAGTGTAAAAATGCAGTGTTTGCAGTAGGAAACAGCTCGCGTGATACTTTCAGGATGCTCCACGCATCAGGCGTACACATGGAAGCTAAGCCTTTTTCAGTGGGAGCACGTATAGAGCATCCTCAGGTTATAATAAATGAGTCACAGTATGGGGCAGGCGTAAACGATACAGAGGGAAGGCTCGGAGCAGCAGCGTATAAGCTTTCTCATCATTGTGCAGACGGACGCGGCGTTTATACATTCTGTATGTGCCCGGGCGGTGTAGTAGTCGGAGCCGCATCAGAAGAGGGTGGCGTAGTTACAAACGGTATGAGCTATTTTGCGCGCGACGGTGAGAATGCAAACAGCGCGCTGCTTGTAGATGTTCGTCCTGAGGACTGCGGCGCCGATGACCCTGACGCACCGCTTGCAGGTATAGATTTCCAGGAAAAACTGGAAAAAGCAGCCTATGAGCTGGGAGGAGGCGGTTACATCGCACCGGCGCAGACTCTGGCAGATTTTCTGAAAGGAAAAGATCCGGACGCATCATGCACGCCTGTAGACCCTACATACAGACCCGGAGTGCGCTACGCAGACCTGACAAAGTGCCTGCCGGCGTTCGTAACAGATGCGATGAGAGAAGCACTTCCGCGCATGGCCTCAAAGCTTAAGGGATTCAACATGGACAGCGCAGTAATGACCGGCGTAGAAACGAGAAGCTCATCACCTGTACGCATACCTCGCGACCGCGAAACGATGAAGAGCATAAACGCGCAGGGCATATATCCGGGCGGCGAGGGCGCCGGCTACGCCGGAGGCATCATGTCAGCCGCAGTAGACGGCATAAAGATCGCTGAAAAGATAATTGAAAAGTTTAATGCTGCTAATGGCGCAGAAGAATAAAAAGCAGGAGGCGAAAAATGTACAATGTTACGCGCCGTCACCGGCGCAGCATAATTGTTCTAATACTCATAACTGCATTGAGCGTATCAGCATGCACCGCGCCGCGCGCATGGGAAATGAATAAAACACAGACAGCGCACGAAAAAACTCAGTCATCAGAACTGAACGGAGCAGATATGTCCATAGGAGAGGCAGCAACTCTGCTGCTTGAGTCCGACTGTGCAGCATTTTCATCAGCAACGGCGTCAGACACAGATATACCCGGTTTGATGTATGTCAGTGTAATGTCGA
>JABLTO010020685.1_pt1 | contig 12074 bp, 13 predicted proteins | sample 7160091 | NCBI WGS metagenome assembly JABLTO01 (sample SAMN14651225, study PRJNA627086) | human gut metagenome | isolation source: feces | host: Homo sapiens
ATTAAGCTTTTCTTCAATTTTGGGAAGCAATACAACGTGTTTTTTTTCGTTTAAAACTATATAAGTAAAAATGCCAAAGACTATAATAAAAAAGATTCCCATCTCTAGTACTAATTTATTTTTGTAATTCATAACTACCACCAATTATATTTTAACGAAAAGAGTTCTAAAAAGCAATATAACGTTAACTAGAAAAAATTTTAATAATGTGATTGTTAAGTTATTAAAAATGTGATATGATACTTTATATAATAAGGTGGTGTATGAGATGGAGATATTGAAAGGTAAAGTTCAGGACCCTGGATTTCCTGATACTGAAGTAACATATTTAAAAACTGATGATGGTAAAACTTACTTTTTTATAGAAAATGGAACTTTAAAAAATGGTAATATTATTTCTACACCTATATTAAAGGAGGGAATAGGCCATGCTCCATATACATCATTAGGTCTTATTGATAAGGGTGGAAATGTATTAATTCCTTTTGAAAATAAAAATATTAAGGTTTTATCTGATGATTTGTTATTAGTAGAAAAAGCAAAACCTACAACTCAATCTGTAGTTGATGCTGCTAGCAAACAAACTGATCCATTATCAGCAGCTGAGCTTATTCAAACTTCTGACACTATAAAAAGTCAAATGAAGAGTGTAATGGGTTCAAATAGTAGTTATGTTTTTGATAATCAATTTTCAGAGGCTGCTTTATTCACAGCAAGTGGAGTTAATTTAGCAAATAACTATTTTAGTTTTATAGGATTAAGTAATGGGGCTTATTATATGAGTCAAAATGTTGTTGGTAGTCCTATTTCTAAGTATGATCCTTATGCAAATGCAGCAAATCAAGCCCAAGAAGAGTCAAATCAAGAGATGCAACAAGAAGATAATATTCAACAACCAGAACAACAAGAATCAGTAATGTCAAATCAATCTCAAGAAGAAAATTCTAACACTACTGATCCAATATTACCAAATATAAATATTTCAGAGTCTGCAGATGAGCAGATATCAAATAATGTTGCGACACAAGTTGATCAAGAAATATCTAGTGTTGGAAATGATAATATTGATGGAATTCTTCCAAATATAAATAATTCTCAAGGAGAAACAACGGAAAATAAAGAAGAAACATCTATTCCAAAAGAGAAGATTAAATTGAATATAAGTGATGATTCAACTGATTCTGATAATATTAGTGAAACATCAGATGAAAAACAAGAAGAAAAAGTAGAATCTAATGAAAATGAAGAACAAATTTCAGATAATAACATAGAAAATGCTGATTTAGATATTGAAAATAATCAAACACCAGAAAAAACAAATGAACAAGTTATGGAAAATAACAATCAGTATAATGAGAATATTACCCAAGAACTAAGTAATGAAAACAATTATGAAGATGATAATCAAGGAATAATTAATGAAACATCAAATGAAGAGAATACAGAAAATGTTGATTATCAAAATAATGAACAATTTGAAGAGACAGCTGCACCAACTGAAGAATATAATGATTATGAGGAAAATATAGAAGATCAAATTAATAATCCAGTTATTATAAATGCTACTAATACAATTAAGAAACTATTAGAAGAAAATAGAAAACAAAGACAAATAATTGATAGACAAGAAGGAGAAATAGAAACTCTTAATTCAACTAATGAGATTTTAAAAGAGGATAATTCAGAAAAAACACAGGAAATCATTTCTCTAAGAAAAGCAATGAGTAAATACCGTAGTGATAATACAGAATTAACTAGAGAAAATAATCATTTAAAGTCAGCTAATTCTAGACAAGCAGAAGTAATAGAACATTTAAAAACACAAAATACAACATTAAAAGAACAAGTTGCGGGTATTACAGCTTTAGGAAATGCTGTAGCTGAAGCTAATACAATATTTACGCCAGAAAAAGAAAATGATAATAATGATTCAGACAGTAATATAGAGTTTGGATATCTTGGCGAAGATGATGGATATCAATATACAAAAAAGGTCGCTTAATAAAAATAAAGGTAGAGTCTTAGATTCTATCTTTTTCTTTTGAAAAAATATATTTACAGACACCCCCTAGGGGTGTATAATAAACCTGGTGATTGCAGTGAAAGAAGAATGTAAGAATTGTAAGATGTGTATTCGTTCAAAACATAGAACTGAAAAAGAAACCAAGGATTTAATAAAACGTCTTAATGTAATTGAAGGGCAAATTAAAGGGATAAGACAAATGCTTGAGGCTGATCGTAATTGTGATGATGTCTTAATTCAAGTATCTGCTGTTTCTAAATCACTTCAAAGTTTTGGTAATTGTTTACTTAAAACACATTTATCCACATGTGTTGTTGAAAAAATAAAAAATGATGATGAAAAAGTTATTGATGAGGTAATGGCTTTGTTTAAAAAATTATATTAGGTGAAGCAGTATGGAAAGATATAAAGAAATCGAAAGAAGTATTATCAAAAAATATCGTAAAGATATCTGGGCTAAATTTGTAAAAGCTGTTCAAGATTATAAATTAATTGAGGAAAATGATAAGATTATGGTTTGTATCAGTGGAGGAAAAGATTCATTTCTACTTGCTAAATGTTTAGAAGAATTAAAGCGTCATGGTAAATTTAATTTTGAACTTTATTTTGAGGTTATGAATCCAGGATACAGTGAAGTTAACAAAAATCTAATTTTAGAAAATGCTAAAACTCTTAACTTAGATATAGATATGTTTGAAAGTGATATTTTTGAAATAGTTGATACAGTAGATAGAAGTCCTTGTTATTTATGTGCTAGGATGAGACGAGGATGTTTATATAAAAAAGCTCAAGAGTTAGGTTGTAACAAAATAGCTTTAGGACATCACTTTAATGATGTTATTGAAACTACAATGCTTTCTATGCTTTATGGAGCAGAAATAAAAACGATGATGCCAAAATTACACAGTGAAAATTTTGAAGGAATAGATTTAATTAGACCATTATATTTAGTTAGAGAAGATGATATAATTTCTTGGAAAAACTACAATAAGCTAACTTTCTTAAATTGTGCTTGTCGCTTTACTGAGAATATAGCAAAAAATGATGATACTACTAGTAAAAGAAAAGAAGTAAAAGAACTAATTAAAGAATTAAAAAAGAAAAATGACAGAATTGATTATAATATCTTTAAGAGTTTAGACAATGTCAATATAGAATGTGTTCTAGGATATAGAAAAGGAGAAGAAAAATATAGTTTTTTAGATGAGTATTAAAATAATACAAAAATTTTACAAAGAGAAAGATAAAATAGAAATGGTGATAATATGTTAGAGATAAAAAATATTAATGTAAAAGTAAAAGATTTAGATAAAGAAATAATTAAAGGTTTATCATTAAGTATTAATGATGGTGAAGTTCATGCGATTATGGGACCTAATGGTACTGGTAAATCTACATTATCCAAAGTAATAATGGGTAACTACAAATATGAATTAACAAGTGGAGATATTTTATTTAATGGAGAATCTATTAAAGATTTAGAAGTAAATGAACGAGCTAAAAAAGGAATCTTCTTAGCGATGCAAGATCCTACAGTTATTGAAGGTGTTACTAACAGTGAGTTTTTAAAAACTGCTAAAAAGGAGCTAACTGGTAAAAATATTAATTATTTTGAATTCATTAAAGGCATTGATGAGGCTCTAGAAGACTTAGAGTTTGATAGTAATATGATTCATCGTCATTTAAATAAAGGTTTTTCTGGAGGAGAAAAGAAGAAAAATGAAATTCTTCAAATGAAAATACTTAAACCTAAATTTATTATTTTAGATGAAATAGATTCAGGACTTGATGTTGATAGTTTAAGAATAGTTTGTAAGAATATCAATAAATATAAAGCAGAAAATAAAGATGTATCAATTTTGATAATTACTCACTATCCAAGAATTTTAGAATATATTAAACCAGATTATGTTCATGTTATGAATAATGGAAAAATTGAAAAAACAGGTGGCATGGATTTAGCAATCGAAACTGAAAGAAGTGGCTATCATAGTACAAATGAAGTGAGTAGTGAAGATTAGTATGAATAAAATAGATATAGATATTAAGAAAGAAATAACTACTTTTAAATATGAAGAAAAAGAACTACACTTATTTGATAGGAAGGACCAAGAAGTTATTTATAATGTAGAAGAAAATGCCACTTTAAAAGTTTATCAATATGGAATAAATATTAATAATGATATTACTATTAATTTAAATGGAAATAATGCTAAGGTAGAATATCATTATAGTACAATAAACTATGAAAATCATAAGTATAATATTTTAGTAAATCATAATGTTTCAAATACTTATAGTAACATTTATAATCATGGTATTAATGTTTTTGATAAAAAACTTGATTTTAATGTTACAGGAAAAGTGTTTAAAAACAGCGATAATTGTATTTGTAATCAGGAAAATCAAATCCTAAATTTAGTTGATGGTGATAGTACAATTCTACCTAACTTATTAATAGATAATTATAATGTTTCATCATCTCATTCTGCTTATATTGGTAAATTTAAAGATGAAATTTTATTCTATTTAATGAGTAGAGGACTATCTAGAACTATAAGTTATGATTTACTTATTAAGAGTTTTTTAATTAATGGTTCTTCTAGAAATGAGGATATAGAGTCTTTAGAAAAAGAGATTAAAAATATAAATGAAGGTGATTAATTGTGAATAGGGATGACTTTCCAATACTTAAAAATAATCTAATTTATTTTGATAATGGGGCAACTACTTTAAAACCTAAGTGTGTTGTTGATAAGATGGTTTCTTATTATACAGAATATACTTCTAATATTCATAGAGGAGACTATAATAATGCAACTGTTACTAATCGTGAATATGATGAAGTTAGGAATATTGTGAAAAACTTTATTAATGCTTCTAGTAGTGATGAAATTATTTATACTAGTGGTACAACTGAATCATTAAATATGGTTGCTTTTGGTTTTTTCAGATACAAATTAAATAGTGATGATGAAATTTTAATTACAAAAGCAGAACATGCATCTAATATTTTACCTTGGCAAGTTCTTGAAGAAGAGCATCATGGTAAAGTTAAATATATTGAATTAGATGAAAATCATGAATTAACTATTGAAAATTTACTAAAAGCAATTACTCCAAAGACAAAGGTTGTTTCAATTGCACATGTTTCTAACGTAATTGGGGATATTAGGGATATTAATAAAATAGGTAGAATTTGCAAAGAAAAAGGAATTTATTTTGTTGTTGATGCTGCTCAGAGTGCGTCTCATGTTAAAATTGATGTTCAAGATTCTAATGTTTCATTTCTTGCTTTTTCTGCGCATAAGATGACAGGACCTACAGGGGTTGGTATTTTATATGGTAAAAAAGAATTACTAGATGAAATGAGACCTTTAAAATATGGTGGAGGTATGAATCAAAGTTTTGAAGTTGATGGAACTTACATTTTAAAAGAAACTCCTATTAAATTTGAAGCTGGAACACCACCAATTGCTGAAGTGATTGGACTTGGAGAAGCAATTAAGTTTATTGAGCGTATTGGAGTCGATAAAATTCATGAACATGAATATGACTTAAAAAAATACTTAGTAGAAAACTTAGAGAAGATTCCTAATATAGTTTTATATAATAAAAACAGTAAAAGTGGAATAGTATCATTTAATGTTAAAGGTGTTTTTCCACAAGATACTTCAATTTATTTGAATACTTATAATATTGCAATAAGAGCTGGTAATCATTGTGCTAAAGTATTGAAAGATGAATTAAATATTAAAAACACTTGTCGTGTTAGTTTGTATTTATATAATACAAAAGAAGAAGTTGATGTTTTGATAGAAGCATTAAAAAGAAGTGAAGATATTTTTAAAGTGGTGATATAAATGGATAAAGAAATAAGAAGAGAAATAATATTAGATAATTATCAAAATCCAGTTAATAGAGGACTAGTAGATGATAATTCATATATTAAGAAAAATACTAATAACGATTCATGTATTGATAATATTGATATGATGATGAAAATAGAAGATGATGTTGTAAAAGATATTGTTTTTGATGGAGAAGCATGCGCAATATGTACTTCTGCTACTAGTATTATAATTAAGAGTCTAATTGGCAAAAAAGTAAGTGATGCAATTAATATAATTACTAATTATCAAAATATGATCAATGAAGAAGAATATGATAAAGATGTACTTGGAGAATTACTTGTTTATGATGAGATATATCTTCAACCTAATCGTAAGACTTGTGCTCTTCTTCCTAGTAGGGCTGTTATAAATATAATAAAAGAATATGAAAAATAAAAATAGAAATTGGTGATAGATATGGAAATAGTAGGTATCTCAAAAGAAAATGTAGAAAAAATTTCTGAAATAAAAAAAGAAGAAGATTGGATCAAAGATTTTAGATTAAAAGCTTATGAATCTTTCAAAAATCAATCTAATCCAAAGTTTGGACCTACAATAGATTTAAATTATGATGATATTATTTACTATAAGAGTAATGAAGCTGATAAAAAAATTGAAAGTGATTGGAATAACGTTTTAAAACCAGTTGTTGATGAGTTAGATGGCTTGGGTGTTTTAGAAAGTGAAAAACATTTAGGTGGTATGGGAGTTCAATATGAAAGTGAAGTAATATACCACAATATGTTGGAAGAGTTAGAAAAAAAACATGTTATTTTTACTTCTATTGAACAAGCAATGAGAGAACATAAAGATATTGTTGAAAAGTATTTTGGAAAAATTGTTAATATGAATGAAAATAAGTTTGCAGCTTTAAATTCAGCAGTTTTTAGTGGTGGTAGTTTTATTTATGTTCCACCAAATACTACTCTTGATAGACCGCTTCAAAGTTACTTTAGAATTAACAGTAAGAACATGGGACAATTTGAAAGAACATTGATTATAGTTGATGATAATTCATCTCTTCATTATGTTGAAGGATGTACAGCTCCAACTTATAGTGAATCATCACTTCATGCTGCTGTTGTTGAAATCTATGTTGGAAAAAATAGTAAGTGTAGATATTCTACTATTCAAAACTGGGCTACTAATGTTTATAATTTAGTAACTAAAAGAGCCTTGGTTTCAGATAATGGCGTAATGGAATGGATCGATGGAAATATTGGTTCTAAGATAACCATGAAATATCCTTGTTGTGTTCTAAAAGGAGACAATTCATCAGGTGTATGTATTACAATTGGTGTTGCGAAAAGTGGACAAATTCAAGATACAGGAGCAAGAATGATTCATCTTGGAAAAAATACAAAAAGTAATATTATTTCTAAAAGTATTGCACAAAATGGTGGTAATGCAACTTATAGAGGTAAAGTTGATATTAAAAAGAGAGCTTTATCAAGTGAAGCCATGGTTAAATGTGATACCTTAATTCTTGATGATATTTCTAAAAGTGATACCATTCCAGTAAATACTTGTAGTAATGTTTCAAGTAATATTGAACATGAAGCAACTGTTTCTAAAATAAATGAAGATACTTTATTTTATTTAATGAGTAGAGGATTAAGTGAGGAAGAAGCAACAGAATTAATTGTATTAGGATTTCTGGATAGATTTAGAGAAGAATTGCCTATGGAATATGCTGTTGAATTAAATCAGTTAATTAAAAGAAATTTATAAAAGTATGAAACTTAATTTTTGATTTAAAATTATCTTATTAAAAGAATAAATTCGCTATAATGAATTTATTTTTTTTGCCCATTTTTCTGGGTGTAATTATTAAAAAGTGGCATTTGTTATTAAATTTAGTTTTTGTTATTATACCATCCATGAAAGGAGGAAGATTATGCTTAATCAAATTGTATTAGTAGGAAGACTTACTAGAGATGTTAAAATCAACAAGACAGATAGTGGTAAAAAAATTGCCAATTTGGGTTTAGCAATTCCAAGAAGTTTTAAGAATATGGATGGAATTTATGATACTGACTTTGTAGATTGTATTTTATGGGATAATGTTGCTATTAATACTTCTGAATATTGTCATAAAGGTGATATTGTAGGAATTAAGGGTAGAGTTCAATCACGAGCTGTTGAAGAAGCTGGAGTTAAGAAAAACATCTTAGAAGTAGTAGCTGAAAAAGTTACATTTTTAACATCTAAGAATAACTCTACAGAATCAGAAATACCACAAAATTAATTATTAGTTAACTTTTACCACAAAATCTTTTGTAATATTTATAATTAAAATTATCAATACTATTAGTAAAGATTAGAGGTGAAGTAATGCTTTTAGGTAGAAGAATAAAATCTTTACGAAAAGAAAATGGAATGACTCAAGAAGAACTTGGTAAGTTAATTAATGTAACAAAAGTTAGTATTTGTTGTTATGAAAAAGAAACTAGAATTCCAACTTTAGAAACGTTACTTGCTCTCGCTGATGTTTTTAAAGTAGATATAAATTATTTCTTAGGTAGCGATGAATATGTTGTTGCTGATACCAATGAAAAGTATGGCATGTCAGTAGCAAGTGAAGAGTTAGAATTCATAAAAGAAATAAGAAAGCATACTAATCTTTACAAAAGGGTAATTGAAAATCCCAAAAGATTTGTAGAATTAATTGATATGAAAATGAGATAAAAACTATTTTTTTAAATAGTTTTTTTTGTTATAATGTCTTTAGAATAGGATAGTGATGATATGGATAATATTGTAATAAAAGATTATGAAGAAAGTGACTTGGAATCACTTAATATTTTGTTAAAGGAAGTTTATAATTTAGAAAAGAAAAAGAATAGGGGTATTAATAAGGAAGTAGTTGCAAAAGATAATTCAAAGGTTGTGGGTTATTTAGTAATTAATGAATTATATAATAGTGTTTTAGATATTAAATATATTTATCTTAATTATGTTTGTGTATTAGAATCTTATCGTAATATGGGAATTTGTTCTAAGATGCTTGATTATGTCTTTGAATATTGTAAGAAAAATAATATTTCATATATTGAATTAACATCAAGTAGTAAAAGAGAAGCTGCTAGATACTTATATAGTAAAAAAGGTTTTGAAATAAGAAAAACCAATGTTTTTAGAAAGGAGATTTTATAGTGATTGTTGATATTATTAATAAAAAAAGATTAGGAATGATTTTATCAAAGGAAGAATTAGAGTTTTTCTTTAATGGTTATTTAAAAGGAGAAATAAGTGATTATCAAATGTCTGCTTTATTAATGGCTATTTGTATTAAAGGAATGACTGATAAGGAAATCTTTGATTTAACTGATATTTTTATTAAGAGTGGAGATACTTTAGATTTATCTGATATAAAAGGTATTAAAGTTGATAAACATTCAACTGGTGGAGTTGGTGATAAAACGACAATGGTAATTGCCCCGATAGTAGCATCTTTAAATGTACCAGTTGTTAAGATGAGTGGAAGAGGTTTAGGTTTTACAGGTGGAACCATTGATAAATTAGAATCTATTCCAGGCTTTACTACTAATTTAAGTGAAGAAGAAATGAAAAAACAAGCTAAGGAAATTGGAATTGTAGTGGCTTCTCAAACAGCTAACTTAACTCCTCTTGATAAAAAAATCTATGCTTTACGTGATGTTACCGCAACGGTTGAATCTATTCCATTAATTGCTACAAGCATAATGAGTAAAAAAATAGCTAGTGGCGCTGATAAAATTTTAATTGATATTAAAGTGGGTAAAGGAGCTTTATTAAAGACTTTGAAAGATGCCAAAAAGCTGGCTGAATTAATGAAAAAAATAGGAGATTTTTATGGTAGAGAGGTTAGATGTTTGATAACTGATATGTCTAACCCTTTAGGTACAAGTATTGGAAATTCACTTGAGGTGTTAGAAGCTATTGATATTTTAAAAGGCAATGAAGTTGGATCTTTAACAGATTTATGTATAGAACTTTCTTCTAATATGGTAAGTATGGGATTAAATATTAGTTTAGAAGAAGCAGAAAAAATGGTAAAAGAAGCAATATCTTCAAAAAAAGCTTATCAAAAATTTTTAGAGTTTGTTAAAAGGCAACATGGAGATATAGAAAAACTTCAAGTAAGTTCTAAAACAAAAAAAATAAAATCTTCAAAAGAAGGAACACTAAAAGCAATTGATGCCTTAGAAATTGGAAAACTTTCAGTTAATTTAGGAGCTGGAAGACAAACTAAGGAAGATATAATTGATCCAAGTGTTGGAATAAAACTAAATAAACTTGTGAATGATAAAGTTTCTAAAGGTGATACTTTGTGTACTATTTATATGAATAAAGAAATAAATCTAGAAAACATAGAAAATATTTTTACAATCGAATAAATTTACGTAAAATTTTAAAATATTTCTTTTAAAAAGAAAAAATTATGTTATACTATTGGTAGTAAGATAAGAAAGGTAGAGGAAAAAATGAAAAAGAAAAAGTTAAGTTTATTATTAGTAATTGCTCTTGGGGTTTTCTTTGCTAATAATAGTAGTGCAAAAGCATTAGAAAATTATGTTTTAGATACTGCTCCAGATACTTTTACAACAAGTGATAGTGATATAGCAATTGCAAATGATACTGTTGCACAACATGGCAACAATGTAATTGACTATCATACAAAAGATTTGAAGAAAGTATTTTGTTATGATAGAAAGGTTAACTATGCAGCATCAAAGGTTTATACAAAAACTTCAGAATCAGTTGATTATCCTATAGTTTATATTATTTCACATGCTGCTGAATATTATAAAAAATTAGATAGTACTGGAGTATCAGAATTAAATCAAAAGTATGAAATGTCATGGATGACTCAAATTGCAATTTGGCAATATCAAAATGCAGATAACTTTGCTAGTATTAATGCATTAACCCCATCACTACATTCAGAAGCTGCAGTTGGTCAAGCTACTACATACAGTAGTAGAGCTGATAAGTTATGGAATGCTGCTATTAATTTAGTAAGTGCTGCTAAGGCTTCATCTAATCCAGATACAAGTATAAAATTAGACGTTAATTACTCTAATGAACATTCAATAGATGAAAATAATAAAACTATTCAAACTAGTTTAATAACAATTAATAAAACTGATATTAAATCTTATAAACTAGATATTTCTAAGGCACCAAAAGGTACTAAAGTTTATGCTGAAGGTGGAAATGAAATTACAGATTTATCAAATGTTATAGTTGAAAAATTCTATTTAGTTTTCCCTATAGATAATACAGAAAATTATACTTATGATTTCAATCTTGGAATATCTACAGATACATATAATTACTATAAAGGTTATAAGTATGTTAATACTGAAGGATATCAACCTTTAGTTTTAGTAGCACCAACAAACAAGACAGTAAATGCTAACTTAAAATTAAGTGGTAGTCATGTTAATGATACTGCTAGTTCTATTGCAAATTCAATTTATTTTGTAGGATTCTTAATTCTAATAACTGGAATTGGAATAATTTATGCAAATGTTAAAACAAAAAAAGAACAAGATTAATATTAGAAAGATAAAAAAGAGTCATATATGTTTATTTGGCTCTTTACTTGTAATATTAGGTATTTTTCTATTATCTTATAATCATATTATGCAGTTAAAAATAAATTTATTTTCGGATATGAAATTAGCACAGAGCGATAATAAGAATATTGAAGAAATAATAGATAATTTACCAGATGCAATGGAATTAAAAAAAGAAGAAGTGAAACCATCACAAGAAACTCCAGTTCAAGGTGAGAAAAATGAATATACTGTTGATTACAGTAAATATTTAGGAGTTTTAGAAATTCCTAGAATTAGCTTAAAAAGAGGATTTTATGGAACTGATTCTAAGTATAATAATATCAATTATAATGTAACAGTAGTAGGTGGATCTACTATGCCAGATGTTTTAAAAGGAAATTTAATCTTAATGGCTCATTCTGGTGATGCTTATATTTCTTACTTTGCCTATTTGTATTTATTGAAAATAGGTGATTATGCTTATGTTACATATCAAGGAACAACATATAAATATCAAATTGTAAATATTTATAATATTCCTAAGAATGGAACAGCTACAATTAACAGAAATTTAGATAAAACTACACTTACTTTAATTACATGTACAAAAAA
>JABLTO010172105.1_pt1 | contig 12071 bp, 6 predicted proteins | sample 7160091 | NCBI WGS metagenome assembly JABLTO01 (sample SAMN14651225, study PRJNA627086) | human gut metagenome | isolation source: feces | host: Homo sapiens
CGCGGTCGATGATGATATGCTTGGGTGCAGGTATCAGACAGTGTTGGATGCCGCCGAAGCCGCCGAGCGACTCCTGATAAGCCCCCGTATGGAAGAAACCGATATACTGCGTCTCACCGGGTGTGAGCTTCGGAAGGAAGACGGCGTTGGAGTGGGCTTCGCCGCTGTAATAGTCCTCGCTGTCGCACGAAAGCCCGCCGAGGAACACCCGCTGGTACTCCTTGTCCCAATTATTGATGGCGAGCAGCGGATAACGCTGGTTGATGCCCCAGATGTCCGGCAGCGTCGTCATGAAAGAGCTGTCAATCATGTACCAGCTCTCCCGGTCGTTCTGCTGCTTCTGATTGATGATGGAGAAGAGGGCGGCACCGCTCTCGCCTACCGTGAACGAACCGAACTCGGTAAAGATATTCGGCTCCTCCACCCCGTTGGCATTGCAGACATTCTTAATCTGCGCCACAATCTCCTCGGTCATATACTCGTAATCGTAGTCGAAGGCGAGCGAATTCTTTATCGGGAAACCGCCGCCTATGTTCAGCGAATCGAGTTCCGGCGCAAGTTTCTTCAGTTCGCAGTAGACCTGGATGCACTTGTGCAGCTCGTTCCAATAGTAGGCCGTATCCTTGATACCGGTATTGATGAAGAAGTGGAGCATCTTGAGCTTCACCTTCTTGTTGTTCTTTATCCGTTCCTTATAATAAGGTATGATATCGTTGTAGCGGACACCGAGGCGCGAGGTGTAGAAATCGAACTTCGGTTCCTCCTCCGCCGCGATGCGGATTCCTATCTGACACGGCTTCTCGATGATGTCCAGCAGGTCGAGCTCCTGCTTATTGTCTATCACCGGAATGGTATTGGTGAAACCGCTGTTTATCAGGTTGGCGATGTTCTCCACATACTGCGGACGCTTGAACCCGTTGCATACGATGTAAATGTCCTTGTTAATCAATCCGCTCTCATAAAGCGCATTGATGATATGGATGTCGTAGGCCGACGATGTCTCGAGATTTATCTCGTTCTTCAGGGCCTCTTCCAGCACGAAAGAGAAATGCGAACTTTTCGTACAGTAACAGTAATTGTAGGAACCCTTGTAATCGACCTTGGCCATCGCCACGTTGAACATGCGCTTGGCACGGTTTATCTGCTGCGATATCTTCGGCAGATAGGAGATTTTCAGCGGCGTCCCATACTGCTTGATAATATCCATCAGAGGGACTTCGTGGAAGTAGAGTTCGTTATCCTCCACCGTAAATTCATCCTGTGGGAACTCGAACGTCTGTTCGATAAGGTCGATGTACTTGTTTTTCATCTCATCGCAGATTATTACCGGTAAAATCGACAATCCGGCTCGCCTACTTCGGTCTTTTCCGGCCGAAGTAGCCCGGACGGATTGCACGCAATCGCAGATACAAAGCAAGCGATTCTTTTTCTATTTATCAACTATTTCGGCAGGCAATATCGTTTTTACCGCAATGCATACCGCATTTCAGTGAAAAAATCCCTAATTTTGGGCAAATCATTTCGAGAGGAATATGGTCGGAGAGGCAATAAGAGGCATACTGGACGGAGGCGCCCGCAAGGTCATCATACCGGGCTGCGGGACTTTCATCAGGCGCGAATCCGGAGAGCTCGTATTCACGGAACTGCTCCGGACGGACGACGGCAGGCTGACCGCAGCGCTCGCAGCATCGCAGGGCATCGCGCCCGAGGCCGCACGCAAACTCGTCGAAGCCTATGCGGCAACCCTGAACCGGAAACTCGCCGGAACAGGACGGATGACCGTCGAAGGGGTCGGCACCATCGTCCGAACCGCTGCAGGCAATTATACGGTCGAACCGCAGAACGGGACGGTATCGCAGCAAACGGAATCCGAGCCGATTCGGCAGACGGAATCCCCCGCGGCGACGGACGTTCTCACGGAAGAGGGCGTTGCACAGACGGCAGACACCCCCCGGCCAACCGACCCGAATGCGGAAGAACGGCCGCAGGAGACCCCGGCCTGTATCGGACAGGAAGAGGTCGTCCCGCACGAAGGAGTCCGGCAGGAGGCAGTCCACACCCCCGCACCGACCTACGGACGCTACGGCAAGAGCCGGCTGCGCAGTGCGCTCTACGGTGACCGGGAGCCGGACGACGAAGAGACCGCGGAACATCAACAACCGCTTTCCGAAAGTCTGCCGGACAAGACGCGTTCCGTATCACCGGCAGCAATACCTGCCGCGACAGCGACGGCGCCCTCCTCTTCCGGGAATGACGGAACAACGGAATATACGCCTCAAATCCATATCCGGCGGCCCGGCAAGCCCAAAAAACGGCCGGATGCGGTGCTCGTCATCGCAATCATCGCATTCGCCATCGCGATAGGCGTACTCGTTTACGGTTTCCTCGCCAACCGCGACATCAATGCCGTCAAGGAGGGCATCCTCATCGAAATGGACGCCAGCGGACAGGCAGCGGAACAGGCCGCAGAGGCGGAATGACATCCGGCCAGTCGCGCGAAACCAGACAGTGAAAGGACAAAGCCGCTACGGGCAAAGGTCCCAATATTCGGCATGCTTCCTTTTCTGTCCGACAGCACGACAGGGCGATACACACGATTTGAAGATTTCATACATAAGGAGATAAAAGCATGGACCTTATTGCTGTAAAACAGCGTTTCGGCATCATAGGCAGCAGCGAAGCCATGGACAGGGCTCTGGAAATAGCCTTGCGCGTGGCACCGACCGACCTTTCGGTACTCGTAACGGGAGAGAGCGGCGTGGGAAAGGAGTTCTTCCCGCAGGTCATACACGCCTACAGCGCCAGGAAACACAACAAATACATCGCAGTGAACTGCGGTGCCATACCGGAAGGCACAATAGATTCGGAACTGTTCGGCCATGAAAAAGGCTCCTTCACGGGTGCGACGGAGTCCCGCAAGGGATACTTCGAAGAGGCCGACGGAGGTACGATATTTCTCGACGAGGTAGCCGAACTTCCCCACTCCACCCAGGTGCGCCTGCTGCGCGTACTCCAAACGGGAGAGTTCATCCGTGTCGGTTCGTCGAAGACGCAGAAGACGAACGTACGCGTCGTGGCAGCGACCAACATCAACCTGCAGACGGCCATCAAGGAGGGACGCTTCCGGGAAGACCTCTATTACCGGCTCAACACGGTACCAATATATGTTCCCGCCCTGCGCGAACGCAAGGAGGATATCTACACCCTGTTCCGTAAATTCGCCTCCGATGTCGCCATCCAGTACCGCATGCCCCCGATAACGCTGGACGCACAGGCGCGGACAATGCTCGAAAACTACTACTGGAGGGGCAACATACGCCAGCTGAAGAATGTGGCCGAACAGATATCCGCCATCGAAGAGTCGCGCGTGATTACCGCCGAGGTGCTGAAGAAATACCTGCCAGACGACGGCAGTCAGACGACTGTCCCGGTCTACGTAGGCGGACAGCATGCCCAGTCGGGCGATTTTGAACGGGAACTGCTCTACAAAATGCTGTTCGACATGCGGACCGAGATGTCCGACATCAAGGGAATGCTGCACGAACTCCTCTCCGGCCGAAGCACCCCCGAGCAGGCCGAGCGTATCGCGGGCTTCCTTCAGGCGGCCAACATCATTCCAGCCTCGCAGGAACAGACGCAGGCCCCGAACTATGCCGAAAGCGAGGAGGTGACCGAACCGGAAAAAGAACTCACCAAGGAGGAGGTACTCCGCAACGCCATCGTCAAGGCTTTGCGCAAACACAACGGACGCCGCAAAGAGGCCGCGAAAGACCTCTTCATATCCGAACGGACACTGTACAGGAAAATCAAAGAATTCCTGTTGCGCTCGAACGTCCCGGAACATATCTTCAGGAAAGCGATACGGTCGCGGTGGTTCGGGTCCATATTGGCGTGTATCTTGAACACGAAACCGGTCATCTTGGGCTCGGTCGGCTCCACCGTTCGCGTCTCGGTAGGCGAAGGACGCGGCGAAGGAGCTATCTCGATGAAGGTTTCGAGCAACTCCTTCACCCCGAAGTTGTTGATGGCACTCCCGAAAAAGACCGGTGCGAGTTCGCCGGCCAGATAGAGTTCCCGTTCGAAAGGTTCATACACCCCCTCCACCAGCGACAGGTCGTCGCGCAGTTTCCGGGTATAGGGCCGGATATACTCGTCGAGCTGCGGACTGTCGAGCGAAAGCTTGACAGCCTCAGACACAGTCTGCCGGTCATTGGAGGTGAATGCCGAGAAGCTGCCGTCGTATATGTTGTAAACCCCCTTGAAAGCGGGGCCGCTGCTCACGGGAAAGGAGAGCGGACGGACGGCGATTTTGAGTTCCGTCTCTATCTCGTCCAGCAGGTCGAACGGGTCGCGGCACGGCCTGTCGAGCTTGTTCACGAAGACCATCACCGGCGTCTTGCGCATGCGGCATACGTTCATCAGTTTACGCGTCTGCGTCTCCACGCCCTTCGCACCGTCGATGACGATGATGACACTGTCTACGGCCGTCAGCGTTCGGTAGGTATCCTCCGCGAAGTCTTCGTGTCCCGGCGTATCGAGGATGTTCACCTTGATGCCTCCGTACTCGAATCCCATGACCGAGGTAGCCACCGAGATGCCCCTCTGGCGTTCGATTTCCATGAAGTCCGAAGTGGCCGTCTTGCGTATCTTGTTGCTCTTGACCGCGCCGGCGACATGTATCGCCCCTCCGAAAAGGAGCAGTTTCTCGGTCAACGTGGTCTTTCCGGCGTCAGGATGGCTGATGATGGCAAACGTCCTGCGCCTGAGTATCTCTTCCTTCAATCCCATGAATCCTGTCTTACAGTTCGTATCTTAAAACTCGGAGGAGCTTTTACGCAGGGCCGCCTCGACGGGCTGCTCTATCGGATAGTCCAGCGAATAGTGCAGTCCGATGCTCCGCTTCATGGCCTGCGCCTGCTTGATGATGAGGTAGCCCACGTCTATCATGTTCCTCAGTTCGCACAGCTCCTTGGTAGGCGTCGACTTGAGGTAGAGCTCCTCGTTCTCCTTGAATATGATTTCCAGCCTGCGCAACGCACGCTCCAGCCGGAGGTTGGAACGGACGATGCCCACGTAATTACTCATTATCTGCTGCATCTCCTTCGCGTTCTGGGTAATGAGCACCATCTCCTCGGTCGCCGTCGTTCCGTCGGCATTCCATGCCGGGATACCCTTCTGCAGGCCGTATTCGTGCAGATGGGCGGCACTGTGCCGCGCCGCCTGGTCGGCATAGACCACCGCCTCCGTCAGCGAATTGGAGGCGAGGCGATTGGCGCCGTGAAGCCCCGTACACGAAGTTTCGCCCAACGCATAGAGCCGCCTGATGGAGGTCTCCCCGTTCAGGTCCACCTTCACCCCGCCGCAGCAGTAGTGCGCCGCCGGGGCCACCGGTATCATCTCCTTGGTGATGTCGATACCGATGGAGAGGCATTTCCGGTAAATATTCGGGAAATGGCTGACGGTCTCCTTCGGGTCGCGGTGCGTGATGTCCAGAAAGACATAGTCGTCGCCCCGCACCTTCATCTCGTTGTCGATACTGCGGGCCACCACGTCGCGCGGAGCGAGCGACCCCATCGGATGGTATTTCTGCATGAATTCCTTGCCGTCCTGCGTCTTGAGGATAGCCCCGAAACCCCGCAGCGCCTCGGAGATGAGGAACGAGGGGCGTTCGCCGGGATTGTACAGAGCCGTGGGGTGGAACTGGATGAACTCCATGTTTTCAATCACGGCCTTGGCCCGGTGCGCCATGGCGATGCCGTCGCCCGTCGCCACCCCCGGATTGGTCGTCACGTTATAGACATTCCCCACGCCGCCGGTGGCGATGACCGTCACCCTGGAAAGAATGGTCTTGATACGCCCCCTCTTCAGGTCCATCACGTAGGCACCGTAACACTCGATACCTTCCGTATGCCGCGTCACGAGCTGCCCCAGATGGTGCTGCGTGAGCAAATCTATGGCGAAATGATATTCGAGCACTTCGATGTTGCGGTGGCTCTTGACCTGCGAGATGAGCGTCCGTTCGATTTCGGCCCCCGTCTCGTCCTTGTGATGCAGAATACGGTACTCCGAATGCCCCCCTTCGCGGGCGAGCTCGTATCTCCCCTCCCGGAGGAGTATATGGAAATACCGTTTGCCAGCGCGAAAAACATCACCGCATGGAATTTGCCCTTACCTGTTATCAATGTACCTCTTTTTACCGTGGACGATAGCGGAAACCTAAAATACGAGAAAACAGATACACCTTACCTTGTCACTCCACGGTCGCATTTATCCTTTGTGTCGGTAGGTCAAGGCCTTACACAAGCATCAAAGACACTATATCTTGCACAGTTTCAGTACGGAGGCGTCAAACAAAACTTTGATGCCTTAACAAACGCAATTGCTTTTCCAACTGTTTTACGGGCTTCTTTCGATTTGTCGCTGCTCGATATATACATGATAGATTTTATGAAACCTGTTTGGTTAGAACAGTTTAGCGCATACTTCTATCTGCTGAAAGTCGAGAATTACTCCGGAGAGATTGTCACCTGTGAAATGATTAAATTACAATAACATGGCTACCGAAACAAGAGAAACCGTATATAACATTAAACTGAATGCGACCGAGGCAATCGCTACAGCGGCAGAGCTGCAGCAGAAAATAGACGGAATCAAAGAAGCTATGAAGCAGGAGGCGGCGCAAAATGGAAAAGGCACTATCGCGTATCAGCAAAAGGCCGCCCAATTGAAAGTGCTTACTGCCCAATACAACTCATACAGTAAGTTCGCTGTCAACTCTATGAAATTAGAGGGGCAACAGACAGATGCGCTTAAAGCCATGCGTTTGCAAGTGTCGTTACTTACACAGGAATACGACGGTTTGGGCAAGGCGGAAAGAGAAGCGGCGCAGGGAACCGAACTGCGTGACCGCATCGCAGGACTGACTGCAGAAATCAGCAAGCAGGAACAGGCGCTGGGCAATTTTCGCCGCAACGTCGGTAACTACGGCAGTGCATATAATGGATTGAACATTCAGGCACAACAACTGGTACGCGAATTACCATCCCTCACTGTTAGCGCTAATCAGTTTTTCCTCGCCATCTCGAACAACCTACCGATGTTTTTTGACGAGATACAGAAAGTGCGTATGGAGGCTGCAGCCCTGCGAAAGGAAGGCAAGGCCGCACCGTCTGTGATAAAAACGGTGTTGTCGTCATTTCTGTCCATGCAGACATTGTTAGCAGTGGGCGTTACACTACTTGCGCAATACGGAGGCGAAATAGTAAAATGGATAGGCGAACTGTTAAAGGGGAAAAACGCGGCGGACAGCACGGCGGCCTCCATGAAAGCATTAAATGAAGCAATGGATTTCAGCGGGCTCGGCAAACAGATTGCAAATATCAATTTACTCGCCGATGCATGGGCGAGATTGGGCGATGATGCAGAAGCAAAAGCGGGATTCATAAAAAAATACAAGGACGAGATAGCAGATACGGGACTTGCCATAAACGACGTGAACGATGCAGAGGCGGTATTCGGTTCCCCCGCATCTACGCAAAAAGTCATAGATGCAATGGTTGCACGTGCGCAGGCCGCTGCAGCACTGAAATTGTATGAAGAGCAGATAACAGAGGCTATAGAACATCAGGCAAAGGCACGGCAACTGGCACAAGAAAATAGTGAACGGGAGGAGAAACGAATACAGAATTGGGCTAACGCCAATACTTTGCTCGGTAAATCGTTTGTGTCCTTAGGCAATGACATAGGCAGGGCTTACGACTTCTCATCCTGGCGTGTAAACGGCCAAACCCGCAAAGCTAACAGGGACTTTGCAGAGGCCGAAAATTATTTGACGTTCGTAAACGAACTTACAGCCACGGCCGCCGAAAAGTCCGCGGAACTTGCTGTGGGCTTTGCAGAAGATGCAGAAGACGCGGGCAAGGCCGTAGACCAGCTGGCTTCCAAATTCGCAGGGAATATCGTAAAAATCCAACAGGAAATGGTTAAAACTCTCAATGAAGGGAGCAGACAGGGCGAGATACAGCAGCTAATGCGCGAATATGCGGAAACTCTCAAGACGTTAGAGGATACGGTTACCGAATATGAAAAAATAGATTTTGGCAACATGTCCCAGGAGGAGGCTGCAGCCGCAAAAACAGCCTACGAGGAGGTGTTGGCAAATTCCCGTCGTTGACGACATGGTAATATCGCTTATACTCCTTAACGGATACATCGCGATGAGGCTTCAGGAGAATCGGATTTTTCACACCGGTCAATATCCGCACCTTCCGAATCGGTATCTGTTTTTCCTCGTTCATCCAGACGGTGTGTTTCGTCGGGTCTGTCGCCTCTTTAAAACCGTATGCCTCGACCGCCTCCCTTACTTTCTGTCTGACCGCCTCATCCACGATTTTTTCCACATCCGCAGGCAGCAGTTGGTCGAGCGACTTGCGCACGACATACCGAATCTCGCCGTCTCGTTCGATGGCTCCATAAAATGTCTGTTGATGGAGAGCACCCCGGGCAGTATCGCCCTGCATGTATTTGACCTCTCCCCTGTCGTTCCGCTGCACCTTTCCCCGCACACGCAGCCGTTTCCGGCTCTGCTTGGGCATGTTATCGGGCGTGTGATGCGAAATGAGCAGCTCATCGGCCGTCGCCCGGACATCCTCGGTGAAGGTCGGCCACGGCTTGCCGCAACGGGGTTTATCCGCTTCCCCCCGCCGATAGAGTTCATCCTGCCGAACGTACTGCGCCCACAGGGCGTACTCCCGGCTTCCGATGCAGGCGATGGTAATGGCATCTATACAGTGGTGAACATGATTCACGCGCTCTTTCGCCGCATACTCCTCCTGCAGCCCCCACATCCTGCGGAACGCAGCCGTCGTAGCACCCTTGACCGTATAAACCCGGTCGAAGACTGTCTGCAAATAGAGCCGCGCATACCGGCCGATGATGCCAACATCCACACCCTGCCGATTGCTGAATCCTTCGGGCACCTCCGTCATGGTAAAGGCCTCGCACTTCCTGCGCCAGTAATCGAGGTGCATCCTCCAGTAGTGCCGGTCCTGAATGGCGAAATCCTTCGCCGATTTGGTCGTCGCACTCTTTGCGCGACGGTCCGCCCCCCAGACCCGATGCTCCAACCCCTCGATGCGCTCGAACCATCCGCACGACTCGACACAGGCCAATATCGCGGTATGGTTGGCCAGCTCCGACGGCAGTTTGTCGCGTTTGATATCCCGGTTGAATTCCTCTTCGCACAGCGTCTTGTTGTACTGCGCATCCTCTCCCCCACGCGAACGGGGGACGGTATGCTCAATGTCGTACCGCCGGCCGTCGCCAAGAAACTCGGAAATCCCGATTGTCTTCCCCGTATAAAGGGAACAATGCCCCTGCTCCACCCACAGACGGTATTTGAGAATATCCTCTTCGGAGGGCTCTATGGAATGTCCCGTCGCTTCGACATACTGTTGGCGAATCTCTTCGGCATATTTGCGGTTCTCAGCCTCCCGCTCCCGCTGGTAACGTTCGATGGCCTTCCGTTTGTTGGCGTCGTTCAGCTCGCGGGCGAGCTCGATATTGATTTTCGTGCCACGGTCAATCTTTCCTTCGCGCAGGAGTTCATTCAGCAGTACGCGGAGCCGGAACAGGGCTCGCATGGCCATCGGATTCCGGACAGCCGGGATGCGCGGCGAACCCAGCTGCAGGAGACCCTGTCCGTTGGGAGACGCCGACGGATACGCCTCAATCATCGAAGGATGGTAAAGGCGCTCCAGCCGCTTCTCCTCTACGCCCCAATAACGCCGCAGATAATCGCGAATACGTTCCTCCTTCCGTGTTTTCTCTCCGTCGCCCAAATCATCCATCTGGGCGGAAATCCCTTGCTCCACTTCGCGGCGCCTGGCCGGGTCGGCATACACCTCCGCCGGAAGCACCTTTCCGAGGTTGGCAAAGAATACCGCCTCGTCGTAGCGGTATCCGCGCCGCAGGTAGGGAAGTATCTTGTTGATAACGTTCAGGCTCAGCGACGCATACCCCTGCGGCAGACGGAAGGCCGCCAGGGTTTTCGCATCGTCGGCTGAAAGCTGCAGTTTCTCCTGCAACCAGGCCTGCAACCGCTCCTCGTCCTCAAAGGCGAAGAGGACATGCCATACGTCGTTGAGTATCTGCTCCTCGTTTTTCCCGGCACCGAGCGTATACAGGCTGCAAATCTCACGCTGCCAATCATCTCCGAAAACCGAAGCGAAAAGGGCCGATACGGGAGACCCCGTCACCGTCGATTTACCGGCACAATTGAAGCGGTACGGCGCCTGCAGCAACTCGCCCCGGCAGGCATAGTTCCCTTTGCCCGCTATCTTTTTGGCAATGTCTTCGAAATCGAAATGCGGTTTGCTCTTGCGCAGGAACAGCGGACGGACAATCTCCACCTCCTCCGGCGAAAGGGGCCGCGGCTCCGCATCGCCGGGACCCGTAACCCGAACGTTGTTGATGAACTGGAGCATCCGGAACTCCTCGAAGCGCGGATGGGACACCGGACAGCGGCTCTTGTCCTTTTCGAAAGTACACTTGCCTACCAAGCCCTTTTGCGACTTGAGGGGCCTCTGATAGAAAATGGCTTTTTCCAATGCCTGTCGCAACTCCTCATCAAGCCGCTGTTTCCGGCAAATGGCACGAAACTCGGCCAGATAGTGCTCGTTCCGGGCTGTATAGTGTTTGCGAATCTTCTCTTTCCGCTGGTAAAGCCGGTAGAAATATTCGCCCAGATATTCGCACCCCGCAGCGGCCATGTCGGCAGAGAGGGTTTTAATCTCCTGCTTCACCTTACCCTCCTCGGCCTCGTTTCCCGCATCCTTGCGATTGCTCAGAAATCCGCGGCGCTGACACAGATGATACAGCGCCCTGCCCAGCACGTAACGTTCTTCGCGGCAGGCCAAATCGAGTTCTTCGGTCAGACACCGGAAGCGGTCGCGGTACGGGTTCCTGTCCGCATTGTCGTCGGTACGCTGCCAACGGATGAACGCATCGTCCAACGGATAAATCCCCTTCCCCTGCCAGGCGTTCAACTGCTCCTCCGACAATGCGGGACACAGGTCGTGCCGTACCAACACCCGCAACAGGGCTATCTTGCGCAAACGGCGACGGAAATAGTGCCGCCGTAGGGCACGGGCATCGGTCCTGTCCTGCACGGCCGGTTTCTCCTGATTCTTCTCACGTGCTACCCCCTCCTGAAAGATATCCACCCCTCGGTCGAGCAGCGTACATCCTTCGTCGTCCACCTCCACGATAGCCCATCCGAGGGAATTGGTTCCTACATCTATACCCAATCTTTTCTCCATAAATTGGCGGTTTTTTGTAAAAATAAGGAAAATTTTTGGATTTGTGCACTTATTTTTCTTATATTTGCAGTGTAAGAACTTCTACATCTTACCACAATAAGGCCATGGGCCGCAGGTTTTAATACCTATGTCTCCGCGTACTCCGTGGAGACTTTTTTTACGGTCTCCGGAAAACATCTGCCGGAACCGCCCATAATGGAGACACATGATGGAACAGGCAAAGACAACGGAGAGATGTGCCGACAGGCTGAGGCGCAACGGTTTTGAGGTGGCGACAGCGGCCGACGCACACGAGGCCGGCGAATACATCCGCAGCCGCATCGCCGAACTCGCGCCGGCGAGTATCTCCTTCGGCGACTCGATGACGCTCTACGCGACGGGGACGGTGGAGTGGCTGCGGACGCAGCGCACCTATCCGTTCATCGACACTTTCGAACAGGGCGTTCCTTTCAGGGAACTGATAGAAAGACGCCGGCAGGCGCTGTTATGCGACCTGTTCCTGACCGGCGCGAATGCCGTCACCCTCGACGGGGAGCTGCATTGGCTGGACATGATAGGCAACCGCATCGCTCCGATAGCCTTCGGACCGCGGCACGTCATCCTGACCGTCGGTCGGAACAAAATCGTGGAGGACGGCGATGCCGCCTTCAGGCGTATCCGCGAAACGGCCGCCCCGCGCAATGCGGCCCGTCATGAGGATTTCGACACGCCGTGCGTGAAAACGGGCCGGCTCAGAAGGAAGTTTGCAAACCG
>JABLTO010134104.1_pt1 | contig 12068 bp, 12 predicted proteins | sample 7160091 | NCBI WGS metagenome assembly JABLTO01 (sample SAMN14651225, study PRJNA627086) | human gut metagenome | isolation source: feces | host: Homo sapiens
ATTAATCCTAATCATATTCCAAGTCAACTTATCGCATAAAATCGGAGTTAAATTACCAAAAGTTACACCCAGACATGCTGTTTATTACATCAAAGGTTTTTTTCACCCTTTTTCTGCTATGCTTTTCCTGTCGACAAAACAGGCGCCGGAAATAACGAGGAATGAAATTTATGTATAACAAAAATAATAATAACCACCTTAACAAACAACCGGTATCCAATGAAAGGAACACCACTAAACCAGTAGATATCCATCAGCTTTTTCCTTCCCGCACAGAACATGAATGTCTTACGGAACTTCGGAAGCATCCGCGAAGCTACTTTGCTTATCAGAACATGGCACAGGAATGGAAGAACCGCTTTCTTGGATTTATGGAGGGTAAGAAAACTCTGCCTTTAACCTATGATCCATTTTTCAAGAAGCTGTTCAATCCGGATATCTATCCGGAACGGTTGTCCAGTCTCATCAGCAGTATCATCGGTACGAAAGTGACGGTTCAGTGCATCCTGTCAAACGAAGACAGCATGCTGCCGTCCACCTCACTCCTGCTTCTGGATATCCTTGTCCAGTTAGAAGATGGCTCGATCGCAAATGTCGAGATCCAGAAGATTCCATATACCTTCCCGGGAGAGCGTATGTCCTGCTACTCCTCCGATCTCATGCTCCGCCAGTATACAAGAGTGAAAAGCTCGAAAGGCAGTTCTTTCACCTACAAAGATCTGAAAACGGTTTACACGATCGTGATATATGAAAAAAGTCCGGATGCGTGTCTGACTGATGCATTATCCGATATCTACCTGCACCATGGCAGAATCGTTTTTGATACCGGAATCGAGTTGAAGCTTTTGCAAGAATTCTATGTAGTCGCCCTTGACGTATTTAAAGAAAGTAAGTATGCTAAAGATATCAATGAGTTAAACGCTTGGTTGTCTCTGCTGACTGCACAGTCGGTCGACGACCTTGCTGCACTGGTATCTGACTATCCATGGATGGAAGCTATCTGCAAGGATATGTCCGAATATATGTATGATCCGGAGGAGGTAATCACCATGTTTTCAGAAGCACTTCGAATGTTAGATGAGAATACGGTTCACTATATGATTGATGAACTACAGAAGGAACGGGATAAAGCGGTAGCTGCTCTCTCTGAGAAGGATGCTGCCCTGTCCGAAAAAGACTCTGTGATATCCGAGAAGGATGCTGCTCTATCCAAAAAGGATGCTGAAATCGCAGCCTTGAAAGCAAAGCTTTCCGCCCTCAATAAATAAAGCAGCATTCATGCAAAAGCATTATCTTACTATAGTTATAACGCATGCCCATATAACTAACTTATGCCAGACAGCTCCAAAATGGAGCCGGCTGGCATTTATCATATAGTTCTAGCCGTTATTTATTATTTAGAGATTTTACAAATCATCAGTCAGTCTTCCTAATCTTGTTCTGACCTTACTTTTGTTTCTTTTTCAGATTCAGAGATCAATGCTAACATATTTAAATAATGATACTCTTGGTCCTTTGATTCAACCTCAAATGAAATGTCTCAAAAGAAATGATCAATGTACTACGCAAAGCAGACAAAATAAATTCATCTTATTATTACAATCTATTTTTAAACAATATATGTCTAACACTTATATATTTGTTTACATATCATCATATGTATCAATGCCACATATCATATGATTTATATATCTATTACGACTAAATCCATTTCTATTGTCAACGATATTTTGGCAGTCACTAAACACATCTATGCCCTGTCCTGTCAAATCCATAATAACCGCTTGATTCAATCCACTTTCAATCATTTTTATTATAGCGTGATTATTCCGGGGCTCTCTGAGCCAGCCAGTCCTTGGTCTTCAAACCGCCATTCTTGCATTCTTGGATAATCAAAGCCCAGCTTTCTAATTGTTTTTCTCTTGCAACTAATCGTGTATCCATAGACAACCTCCTTAACGTAGTTGGAAAATCCGCAGCGGCCTTTGAGCTGCTATATGACGAACTGGTACATAATGGCGTTTCTTCCGTAAATAACAGCTCTGGTCTGTCAAGAGGCAAATCTCCGTATACTTCATCCGTGCTGATCTGATGAAACCGTCCCACCTGATACTTAATACACGCATCCATCAAAACCGCTGTTCCTTTTATATTGGTATCAAGAAAAATTTCCGGCGACTCAATAGAACAATCCACATGTGACTCCGCAGCAAAATTCACAACCACATCCGGATGTTTTCTCTTCATGTAAAATATAAAATTACTGCCTATGAATCCGGCTCCACCGGTCACTATTATTGTTCTGATTCTCATATGTCTATCCCATCATGTATATATTTTATGTATGACTTTCAGTTATTCTCAGTAAAACTTTAAAATCAACTATGTTTGTTTTCTGTTTCTGAAGCCTCACATTTATACAATGCATAAGCTCCAAGCGTGAAACCATCATCAATCTTCCCTTCATTTATCCAGGATGTCAACTCACGGTCACTGAGCTGTTCAATGGCTACTATGCCTTCATGATCCTCGACCAATTCCAATGAATCTATATCGACACTGTACACATATGCACATCCGCCAGTCAATCCGCTGTCAGCAACAATCCGTCCAAGAAATACCGGTGATTTCGTGATGACAGCATGGATTTCCTCCTGTAACTCACGAATCGCATTGTCAGCAGGAGTCTTGTCATCCTCCTCTGCAAATCCCCTTGGGAAAGCATATTGCATACATCGAATCGCATGCCGATACTGCTTTAACAACACAAATGTTCCTTTATATCTCGCAATGATCACAACACCATTTTTACCTGTTGGTAGTACACGCTCATATGGGAAAATGCCATTTTCACCCTCAATTGGATCTACAATCATAGTATTGTATTTGCTCTGATATACCAATCCATACTTCCGGTGAAATAATTCTTCCTGCCGGATCAATTGCGCGGTCAGATCACTATCTTCCACATTCGCAATAGGATAAATGGAAGATTCAGCAAAATACTTTTTAGGTTCTGGTTCTGATTTGCGTAATGCCCGATATTTCTTCAATTCTGCCGGACAAATATAGGGAATGGTTTTTCCTATATTATATGGTTCTGTCTGTTCCGTCTGCACCTTGTTCGAACAAGAATAGGCTGTAAATTTACGCCGGCAGATCCGCCATCCATCTACAACTGACTCTCTGATCTTTGCCAAAGCATCTGATAATGGTAAGAGCCTTGGAAGTTTCAAAGAAATTATCGTTGAAAGCATCTCTGTTACAAACAACCAGACAATTGTCTCAATCACACTGAACAGTGCTGTATTAAAGGAAATAATCCCTTCCATCATACTTTGTAATTTATTAAATACCAGCTCAATGCCACATGCCACAATAATGCAAAGCGCAGCCATTCCAAACCCATGTGCAATTTTCCCTATTATATTTCTCTTATTCTGCCTGCGTTGTTCCTCATCCTTATATTCATAACGATAAACAACCTGGTCATTCGTTTCATCTGCTCGCCCAGCCTGTGAATAATCGATATATTCTACAAGACGGACTACACGGTCTAACTGCCTATATAATTGATCATTCTTGTCAGCAAACGACTCAAACTTATTTGTCTCATCCGTTAAGAAACGGTCCTTCGCTCCTGCTCCATTCCTCCAAGTTTTAGCAAATCTGCCAAAGAAATCCACACAGAAGCTTGACTTGTCCCCTGATTTCCGCCAAAGTTCATCCACATTATAATGCTTAGAAATATTGCAAATACTATTCTCACATGCATAATTATAACAAAGATCAACTATAACCTCTGCATACTGATATGAAAGTTCATCTGCACTACTTTTAGGTACAGCCTGCCATGCTTTTTTAATTTCACGAATATATACTGAACGATTATTATTTTTATTTTTCCAGGCTTCCAATTCTCCCAATATTCCAAGTGAACGCCGAAAGGCTTCCGCATCTACATTTATCATTTTATCATCCGGAAGGTCATAAAAAGCTAAAACAGCAGCCATGAAATTTACAAATTTCAGATTTTTATATTCCGATTCATTTCTGGGATCCAAATAAATATCAGGCAGCATACTGATTCGCAATACCGTTGACAGTAAACCTCTCAGATTCTTTAAAATATCCTGGTATTTTCTTAAACGATAATCACGATCCTTCTCGGACAGATAATCAACAGGCTGTTCCTCCCCATTTATTACTTCCACAAATAAATCTTCCAGCTTATCTTTTTCCCGGTCATCCAAATTATCTTTTGTATATTCATTCAATTCTGAAAGATCAGAGTATGTCAAACAACGTTTCATCAAGGCAAGCAGACGTTTCTGGCTGTATTTAATCGGAATTGCCGAATATATAAATTCCTTATCTGCATCAACCGAATTCAACAAATACTGGGAAACGGTACGAACATCTCCGAACCGTGAAATACGGATCGCACCCATTTCAAATAACCGGATCAGTTTCTCTTCATATTTCTCATTACAAAGCAGGCTGAAAAAGCCGCGCGAATCAACCAACTGGTTGTATGTCATAACAACCACATTTCCGTTTAAAACAATCTCGTCTAATAAGGCATTCTGTGCAACCTCAATCTCTTCATTTGTTTTTCGAACAGAATCCAATTCAAATAAATATACATTTTTTCTTATCTGTGGTTTTCTTTTATCTTTCATAATAATGTATCCTACTCTCTCGTTCATTCTACAATAAGTGGCTCAAAAAGATGTTGCATTTGCCCTATAATTCACCATATAAAAACTCTATTCATAAATCGAATCCAAAGTGAGTAATACAACATCTTCATCTGATAATGATTCAACCCAATCTGTATATCCCGCTAATGAAAATAATATATATTTTGAAACCTTATACTTAGCAGGTAAAAGTTTCCCTCTACTGACCAAGGTTTCATATATAGATTTATCAATCTTTTCATTTTTGAACTTACATTCTCCAACAAGAGCTTTTTTGTCTACCTCTGACAAAGCAACAACATCTATGTCTGCAGATTGTGTTCTCATATTGCCATACTTATCCTTAATATTCTCTACTCCCCACCATGTTCCTACAGAAGTGATAAAGCAACCATATTCTCCTATAATTCCCTTCTTCAAGGTATAATATCTGCACATATCTTCAAACACTGCCCCCATAAAAGAATGTAAAATTGGTTTTACTGCTTTTTGATAATAAATCTCTCCTTGTCCTATTTCAATGACACTGGTTGCTTTTGGAATAAACTCATACCAGAACTTAAACATGTAATCTTTCAAAACATACTGCGTTTTTTTCTTATTCTTCTCCTCTGTAATACATTTTTTCTTTTCAACTAATCCAACACTGATCAACTTATCTAATGAATACAATACTGTTGGTTCTTTCTCACCAATTTTTCCTGCAATCGTATTTAGTGTATTATTACCAGAAGCAATTTGTTCAACAATATTATTCACTATTGTTATATCTGAAAATTCCTGCATCAACATATTTCTTGTTTCATCATACAGATATCCATCCTTCTTAAAAAATAATCTTACGATATTTTCATCAATACTCTTTCTTGGATCAATCATTGACAAATACTTTGCAACACCACCGGTAATACCATAACAAATTGCCTTATCCTCATTTGAATAATTTGGAACAAATTTAGCTGCATCTAAATAGTCAAATACCTCTAATTTAATTTGCGAATCTCTTCTTCCAAACAAAGGACTCTTTTCGCTGAGTACCTTCTTTTCCATAAAACTGAGTGCTGAACCACATAAAATAATTTTTAAATTTTTATTTTTCCAAACAGTATCTATATATTTCTGCAATACAGATAAAAGTGCATCGTCTTTTTCTGCCCAATACGGCAATTCATCTATTACAAGAATCAACTTATCATTGCCCATATTTTTATCAATAAAATCAAATACCGCCTCTATCGTATTAAAACTAACGTCTTCCACACCAGGCATAAATAAATCCAAAACCTGTTTTGAAAATAATTCCAGGTTCCTATTTTTGCCAACCTTGGTCGCAGTATAAAATATAGTTTTCTTATCTTTGATGAATTCTGCAATAAGTGTAGACTTTCCAATACGTCTACGACCATATATAACTGTCATGCCAATTCCATCTTTGTCATAAAATTCTTTCAAAGATGCCAATTCTCTTTCTCTTCCAATAAACATATAACCATCTCCCTTTGGCACAATTTTAATTCAAATCATTTTAAATAAAATCAATTTGAATTAAATATAGCATATGATATATTATATAGCAACGGTTTTTATATATTCAAAAAAGCCAAAAACGACCCCGTTCTAATCTTGTCAGGACTAACGGCGGTCGTTTTTGTTTGTGTCATTATATTCTTCATCTTCTTTCCTGCGTAAAAATCTTTCGATCTTCTCAACAGGTTTTCCAACTGCAATTCCGGCTATAAAAATAGTAAAAAAAAATCCTACTAAGCTTATGTACTCCATCATCATAACTGCACCACCCGCCTTTCCCATACGGAGGGCTTTTGTAACAGTCCCTCCTTTTCGCAAGAGGGCCAGCCGCCTACCATCTCAATAGGTTACAACAGACCTTCATCCACCTTAGCCTAAGGATAGCACCCATAAACATTGTAGAACAAATGTTCTTGTCATGCAAGTATTTTCTAAAACCAGAAAAGTCCCTCACCTCTCGGCAAAGGACTTATCTTTCAATCCAACTATTTATATATCCCATATCGGTCAGCGGTAAACCATTCTGATCTATCTTTTCATTACCCTATAAAAAAACTGAAAACTATTAATATCTTCAGACTCAACTGAAGTATATTTACTTTACATCTTCACCAAACAAATACTTCATCAGCCGTTTTTAGATGTTACTTCAGCCTTTCTATTCTCTAATCTTCGAATAGCATCTGAACTAGTTTTCACTTTATTCTCAAAGAACTCCGAAGACTTTTGTTCACTTAAAACAAATGCACCATTCACTGGTTTTGAAATTTCTGCCATAGTATCATCCAAATCTGGCTGAATAATTTCATATTCTTTTCTAAATTCTTCATCCTGCAGTTGTTTAGAAAGCATATCATCAAATGATCTCATTTTTCATCACCCTTTCTATAAAATCTTTTCTTTCCTCTTTTGCTAGCTATATTTTTCTTTTTTGAGTTTTCTGTATTTTCTTCACAATCCATTTGTCATTATAAATTTCCCCTCATAAGAGAGAAATATAAAACTATATATTCAATATAAAAATAAAAGAATCAAAACCTTTTCCTTATACCTTTACTATTAATATTTATATGTTTTTAATTTGTTTCATAATCTTATCACAAAGTTCCTTGCTTTTTGTCTGATTTTTGAAAACATTCGCTGGATATGACTCTTGATATGTTGTCGCCAATTCCAATGTAATTATTGGCAATATATTATCAATAATAGTCTTTATTTTTGTTTTAATATCATTTATATTTACTACGGAATTTGAAAATTCATTTTCTTTTTTTATTTCTTGTAAAACAATATGCTCCATAAGTCTATTTCCGTGTACACAAGCTCCATATTCTTTTCCTGATAATGCCTGTTTCCTTGATTGAATTATTTTTTCTACCTCACGAACCACAAGTACAGAATTTAATAATTCAAAAGCATTTGTTGCATAATTAAATAATGCTTTATAGGGTGCCTTTGTTATATCATCTGATAAAGCGCCAACATTTCGCTTAGCGATATTTGCATACGACACATCCTTATTTAAACATGCCAATGCTACTATAGCCTCTTCAAAAGATAATTGTGTTGAAGAATCTGAAATCTCATCACCCGTTTTATACAAATAACTGTAATGTGAGAATGCAAGATCTCTCTTCAATCTTTCCTGATTTGGATCTTGCGCTGCAAAGTCTTTATTTTCAATTCTATTCTGAGTATTCGATAATTTTGTTATCTGTTTTTCAATTCCCTCGTCCATCTTACTCATATCAATCATTTGAACTATTACATATGCCTTTTCTAATTTTTGTGGATCTTCAGCATATATTGTACCTATACTTCCTGTTGTTTGAGCACCATTTATTAAAGATACACCCTGCAAAGTAAAAATTCCTGTTGCATTTGTAGTACTATTCTTTGCCTTTCTCGTAATCTTTTTACACAATAATTTTATGCCATTATTATAATAAACAAATCTTTCTGGTTCATATGCCAAAACTTTCCTAATACCATCATTAACGTCTGTTCTACCCTTATAAAAACGAATATTTTGAGCAAACAGTTTATTACCAAAACTATTAAACCACTCACCTACCGCCACTGCTGATACAACTCCATAATAGGCTAAAAACGGATCATCTATTTTACCCCAGTTATTTAATACTACATCATCTATTGTAATATCATCCATGGTGCCAGACGATGTTAAGTATTCATATACATCTTTAAATGTTATCTGAGAAAAATATAATATATCTCCCGCATCATCATTTGTTGTTGCAATCATTTCATTCATAGGTCGCATTACAAAATCACTTACAACCCCATTTCCTGTATGAACAAAGATAGCTTCTATTTTATATCCAATATTATCTAACGCATTTTCTATTTCTGTTCGCTTACTAATTATTTTTTCATTTGCACCGTCTAGTTCGAAATTTAATATACGTTTTATTCCCTCTACAAAAGTATTCATTTCCTCCTGTTTTATTGATCCAGCCCCATCATTTCGCCATTTACTTTGCACTAAAAATAGTGTTTTTTGTGACTCATCAAGATATATCGCATCTAATCCTAGATCATGATATCCATCTGTAATATTACATACCACATTTTGCTCATTTAAATTGCATTTCATCATCAATGCATAACATGCAAGTGCCCTTGTTTCATAATGATTATCCTTATCCCCTACATCACTAACATCAATACTAGATCCAAACATTTCTCGAAATCTTTTTGATACCCTTTTTATATTTAAACTATTCATAATGCCCTCCTTTAATTTATTTGCATAATTAAATGATAATTTTATATTTCTTTTATTATAAAATATTTATTCATGAACCTTTGTCGAAACAAGTCATTTTAAAATTTATATTAAATCTATAACACTTTATCTTTCCACACATATTACATATTTTTTAATACTTAGCCTTTATAGAATCAAATATATATTTCATCTGATAACCTCTTGTATTTTTATTCATTTCTTCTCTTCATGGATTTTAATTAGATCAGCCTCTCAAAAGGCATAAAGAAATCCCCCCTCTATTCGATTATTTATATTTTATATATTACCCCTATCTATACGCAAAGTCAACATTCTTCGTAAATAATAAACCACTCGTGGGTATCTAATAAAAACATCCCCTCACAAGGAGATGTTTTTTAACTACTTTATGCTTTTACATAATTCCGAGAGTTTGTCTGACCACGGAAGCAGATCGTTTATATATGATTCAACAGGTTCATCCTGGTGAATCAGTATTTCGTTAAGTGCATGTTTAAAGTATTCATACGGCTTCAGTTTGTTCGCTTTAGCTGTTTCAGCTATGCTGTAAAGCATGGCGCTGGATGTTGCTCCGTTTTTTGAATCTATGACATGCCAGTTATGCTTGCCAACACAAAATGCCCGGATGCTGCGTTCCGCATCATTATTATCAAGCGGAATTATCGGATCATCAAGGAAACATCTGAGATATTTTTCCTGATTCAGTGAATACTGTATTGCCTTGTATGTTTTTCCAGCCTTATCAAATGTGTGAGTCTCACATAACGATTTTAGCCACGCAAAATAAGAGTCAACTAAAGGTTTTACGGATGATTGGCGATTATCCAGTATCTCTTTCTTTGACTTTCCCTTGTACATGTTATCAACATGATAGATTGCGGCTATCCTGTTATTGCCTTCCGCAGCTATGGTTCCCGCAGCGTTTTTTTCACCAACTGATTTGACTATCTCAGCCCACTTCCTTTTAGTGTGTGCCCAGCATCCGGCAACTATGCTATCATCCGGACGTTCATCCTGAAGCGTGTGATAGACCTGATATCCGTCAGTTACCAGGGTTCCATGAAAATCCTGAAGAAACCGTTCTTGGATGTTCTTTTTTTCTGGTAGGCTGGTATTCATATATGTATATCGGCGGATTCAAGCAGCATTTCAGCCTCATTTATTATCTCCATAGTTTCGGGATCAAATGAAAGCTGGGTGCTGATCGTATCTGTCTTTTCTGTTTTACGGCCAAATCTGTTCTGTGTAAGAACTGCAAGATTTTCCTGAAGACTGGATATCTGTCTGTTCAGATTTTTCACTTGCGCAGTAAGCAGTTTTATCGATTCGGTCTGCTGCAGTAACAGCATGATGAGAGCATCTTTTGATAGATTATTAAGTTCATCCTTTGTGAAAGTTTGTGCTTTACTCATGATCTTATTATACCACAAATGCAGGTGAAAACCCAGCATTTATGCGGATTCTCAGGACTTTTTATATATCTTTTTATTCAGAAGGACCGAGTACCGATTGTTAGAAATTTTCTAGATCACAGAATCTGGTTTCGTCTTTTTTATGGTTTTTTTTGTTCTATTGACAGGCCGTCCATAAGCCACCGATACTGTTGCGGAGTTATTTCCTGTACCTCAGATGCTGTCCGTGGCCACTGGTATTTTCCGTCTGAAAGACGCTTATAAAGAAGAACGATTCCATCTTCCTCAAACACGATAGCCTTAATACGATCAGTCCTTCTGCCACAAAAGAGAAATATCCTCCCCTTATCATAAGGATCAAAATCAAAGTCATTTTTTATAATGGCAACAAGGCGGTCAATGCCGCTGCGTAAATCGGTATAGCCTAATGCGATGTATATATGTTCAAAACATGTAGCATCATTCAACATGGGTTATCACCTCTAATACAGCGGCAAGTTGCTCTTTTCGGATACCATCAGCAAGTGATATCCTGATATTGCCAAGTTCAATAGTTATACTTGGCAATTGATCCTGTGAAAATCCAGTTGTTGCAGGCTACTGTTTCGGGTCTTCAAGCAGTGCAAATCCGGATGTATTCTCCGGCATAGCTGCCAATGCATTTTTTCTGGCAATCGACAGCCAGTAGAAGTACTGATCTCTCTTGAGATTATTTGCTTCACAATAATCTTTCACACTAAGTCCGGATGCTGCCCGGTCTGCAAATATCTGTTGCCAGGACGCAAGCCTGAGTTGGCGGGGTTCCTCTCTGGTCGACATATATGATACCTCCTCTGTAATTAGTAAGAAAAGCTCAAAAAGTGAGAATTACACTAATTTCACTTTTACACTTTCCATCACAGAGTATAATGGCATAAAGTGCAGAGATTAACTAGGCACGAGTGGTTTACCATTTACGAAATAAAGCCGCTCAGACGAGCGGCTAATTATAGTGGGGTACTCACAGTGGAGCGTTTACCTTTGATTGGACATACCTTGATACACTGATAACAATGAACACATTTATTTTCATCAATCTTTGGATATTCAAAGCCTTCTTCGTCCTCGACCATAGAAATAGCCTCTTTCGGACAGATGGCATAACAAGCCGTACATCCACAGCATTCTTCTTTTCTTTTATATAATATTGGAATCTCTCTTTCCACCTTTTACCACCAACTTTTTGATTTTTCTCTTAATCTTTCTCAAAAGCAACTTAGCATCATTTTTTAGTCCGATGCCACCGTATTTCTTGGCAACATACTCAAACGATTTATTTTCAAAGTCACTCCAGAACTGCTCTCTATTATCTGGTTTTGGAAATGGAGCTTTAAGAGGCGGTTGCATACTGTCCTCTAGCTTTGTCTGCTTCCAAATCAGTCTCTTTTTTACTTTTTCGAAGATTTTTTCACCAGCCTCATTATTTACTAGCACTAATGAAACGCCCTTGTTATCATCAAACTCTGGTGCGGCTTTCTCGATCCCCCAGTAATCTGCAATTGTAATATCTCCTGGATGCATTACAGACTTATAGGGACATTCATAGCAACTCGGCCGCAGCACGGTATGCCCATAGAAAAGTTCCTTGAATACCCGACTACTCGTAGACTTTCC
>JABLTO010184047.1_pt1 | contig 12068 bp, 12 predicted proteins | sample 7160091 | NCBI WGS metagenome assembly JABLTO01 (sample SAMN14651225, study PRJNA627086) | human gut metagenome | isolation source: feces | host: Homo sapiens
GGATATATGTTATAATCTGGACATGGGTGTTACCATAACGGTAGGCGGTTAGTCCTTCAACAGAGGGACTGTGACCCTCTGATTACATAGAAACCCGAAAGGGAATCCGTTGGAAAGGAGGGCTACGCTAATGAGTATTTCGGATTTGATTACAGTGTTGAGCTTCGGATTAGCCTGTTTTACTGCCGGATACGCATTCGGCAAGGATAAAACACAAAAATAACCGCCCTGTCTCGCAAACTAAGCGGTTATTTTTAACCAATTAATAATCGGGACTAACCGTCTATCGGCAGCACCTTTTTCTATAATTATATTATCACGCAGCTATGAAAATGTCAATTTGTAAGAAATATAATTCCATTATTGAAGAGTATCTGTAGAAGCTTATATTAAAAAACAAGAACGCTAACCCCGCCTAAATCATAGATTATAGACGGTGTGTGCGCTTATTGACAGTATAATCACCCCCTTCCATTCTCAGCTTGTTTTTCAGCGGGATACAGGCCTTTTCAATGGATGTTTCCGAGAATCGGATTTCTTTTCTATAATGATTTCGGGGTGTGACATAAGAAAGTCTTTGTTGTAAAAGCGGATATCTCTGACGATACCAAGTCCGTTTGTTATAATGCCAAATTTATAGGCATAGCAGAAATCTCGTAATTCTTGAGAGTATTTTAAAAATACAATCAGAAGGGATGTGGCTGGAATAGAGAAAATAAGATGTAATAATAGAGCCTTGAGCATTGGATAGAGAAGATGTTTACTGGAAAAAAATGCCGTACCAACAGGCGATGTTATTAAAGATTGGGATATTAGAGAGGATGAGAAGATTTATTTTTTATTGCGTTCAGAGAAGAACAAGTTTACAATAGGATTAGGAGATATATTAGAATGTCTGCGTTTTGCAGAAAAGGAGGGAGAGGTACCAAAACTTCCTGTAGAGTGGTGGGGAAGCGAATACGGACAAACCATAACGCAGCGAAAACAAAGGCTCTGTAACAGTGCAGATTCTAAAGAAAAATATAGTAAATGGAGAATCCATATTGAATATATTACAAAAGATAGCAAGAAAGGAGTGGCCATTATGATATATTCTGTGAATTATATGAATTTAACAGAAAAGATAAATTCTTTTAATTTTGTAAAATATTTAACCGATACAGGCTGGCCAATATATCCAACAAAACGAAAAAAAATAAAAATATTTCAATTAAAAAAAGATACTGGCAAAAGGTATCAAGTTACTATTCCATTAGATAAAATTTTTTCAGATTGGATATCCATTACACATGATTATTATCAGTCGATTAATGATGCTGTAGAAAAAATGCGAAAAAATGTAAATAGAAAAACTAAAATTATTGGAAAAGTCAAAAAGCTAGAATCTGTTCCAGATATATCACAAAGAACATCAGGTAAAGCAACGATTGTTTATTTAGATGAGAATGATATGGAACGAATAATATCATCAAATTTAGATAAGGAAAATTACAACAAAGCTATAAAAGCTCATAGTCTAGGAAGTTATGTTGAAATTGTAGGAGATATTCGCAATACAGGAAAAAGAAATGTTTCCATTCAGTGTGAAACTTTTGATGTTGTAAATTAAAACAATGTATTAGCTATTTTTGTTGTAAGAAAGGTTGTATGAAAAATACTATGGAATATAAAGGATATATTGGAAGTGTAGAATTTTCCGAAGAAGATTGTATCTTATATGGAAAACTATGGCAATCAAAATAAATAGTAAGGTGGCGTACATATGAAACAAGATACTTTAGAAGGAAAAGCGAAAACAAAAAATGGTGTAAAACGATTATGCTTTTCCATTGTCTGCATTCTTCTTGAAGTGATTTTTATTATTGTTATGGTGACACGCTTGAATGAATATGCAGAAGTTGTAAATTTATTCACCAGGATTTTCAGTGGTATTTTAGTTTTGGGATTATATGCATCCGATAAGACCTCTTCCATGAAAATGCCCTGGGTTATTTTAATTTTAATTTTTCCTGTTATGGGGGTTGGATTGTATTTACTAATTGGTTTAAACGGTGGTACCCATAAAATGAGGGAGAGATATGCTGAGATTGATAAAATATTATTACCTATGCTTCCGGATAATCAGGAGAGTTTAAACAGGATAAAAGAAAAGATTCCAAAGGCTGGAAATATAGCAGATTATATATACAGGAATTCGCAGTATCCTATTTATCAGAATACAGATATTGTCTATTATGATGAGGCTGTGAAAGGATTAGAAGCACAGCTTGAAGATCTCTCAAAAGCACAGAAATTTATTTTTATGGAATACCACGCAATAGAAGATGCCGAAGCGTGGCATAAAATACAAAGTGTTTTGGAGAAACGAGTAAAAGCAGGTGTTGAAGTTCGAGTTTTCTATGATGATATGGGCTCGATTGGTTTTATTACTACAGATTTTGTTAAAAAAATGGAACGGATAGGGATTCATTGCCGGGTTTTTAATCCATTTATGCCCGGATTAAATTTATTTTTAAATAATCGTGATCATAGAAAAATAACGGTTATTGATGGAAAAATTGGATTTACAGGTGGTTATAATCTTGCAAATGAATATTTTAATTATACACATCCGTATGGGCAGTGGAAAGATACCGGAATCCGTTTAGAGGGTGATGCTGTTTGTTCACTTACTGTAACATTTTTGGAAATGTGGAATGCGATCAGCGATAAAGATACGAATGATCTTGATTTTAAAAAATATATTTGTCATCCTGAATATAAAGCCTGTCAAACCGGATTTGTTCAGCCTTATGCAGACAGTCCGATGGATAATGAACAGGTAGGGGAAGAAGTTTATATCAGTATGATCAATAAAGCAGAAAAATACTGCTGGTTTATGACACCATATTTGATTATAACAGACGAAATGACACATGCCTTATGTCTGGCAGCTAAAAGAGGTGTTGATGTAAGAATTATTACACCGGGTATTCCAGATAAAAAGTTTATTTATAGTATTACACGTTCTTTTTATCATGGGTTAGTGAAACATGGTGTACGTATTTATGAATGGGCACCAGGCTTTTGTCATGCAAAAATGAGTGTGGCAGATGACTGTATGGCAACTTGTGGAACGATTAATCTGGATTATCGAAGCTTATATCATCATTTTGAAAATTGATGTTTTATGGCAGATTGTCAGACTGTGATAGAAATAAGGGACGACCTGACAAGAATCATAAAAGAGTGTCGTGATGTGACAGATCAGTATCGTACAGGACGCAGTGCATATTTACGACTGGGGCAATTATTTATGAGATTATTCGCAGGATTATTATAAAAATGCGGATGGAAGAGACGATTATTAATTAAATAAGTGATATCAAAGAGACGTTTTTAAGTTACTCTTGCAATGTAATCCTGAGGGAGACATTCTTGATTGTATGATAATTGAAAATGTCTCTTATTTTTATGATTTTCTATTGACAACCGAAAAGATGTTCGCTATAATACAAACATACATACGGAATATATGTTCGGAATATTTGTTTGGAACATATGTATCACACGAATTATTTATAATATGTACTTTCGGAATCTCTTTGTGCTTGATTTTGTGAGAAAGACTCCGAGAGTACATCAATTAAGTATGGAGGGGTTTTTTATGCAAGAGATGAGTATTAGAACAACTGCACAGATTTATAATTTTTCAGAATTACAGAAGAAGAAGCACGAGAGAGAACTTCGTGAAAAGCGTCCATTTTTTATTACAGGGATTATAGTATTCATTAGTTTATTGACGATATGCTGTTTCTTGTATTTTAGCAACAGCATAGTCAGAGCGAAGGAGCCTTCTTCTGATATCCAGTATAAAGTAGTGGAAGTACAAGAAGGAGACAGCCTCTGGTCTATTGCCAGGAGGAATATGGAAGAGAAATCCAACGATTATGGTTTTACTGATATTTATCAATATATACATGAGATTAAGAAGTGTAATAATATGAAGTCGAATCAGATAAATACAGGATGCTATCTAATGGTGCCATATTATAATTAATTTTTTAATAGAGCCATTGAACAAGAAGCCACCACTTCAAAATCTATGATTTAAGTAGTGGGAGCATGTCACATACAAAACAAAAAGCATAGTATCCTATTTTCAATACTCAGACGAGTATTATTCATATGATACTATGCTTTTTAATTTCATCTTTTTAAAAAGCAGCAGATTGTAGTTATTTTTCTCGTAGTTGTATTTTACCGGCTGCCATTCTTCGTCGTTGATCTTCCATAGCGGCATAATGTTTTCTTGTTGTATTTACATCTTTATGTCCAAGAACATCAGCAACCAGATAGATGTCACCGGTTTCCTGATAGAGCTGCGTACCATAAGTACTACGTAATTTATGTGGTGTTATCGTTTTTAACGGAGTGACAGGACGAGCATATTTTTTTACAAGGTTCTCTACTGCCCGAACACTGATACGTCTCTTTTGCATTGACAGAAAGAGCGCATCTTCTGAACCTTCTTTTGGAATTATGTTTTCCCGCTCATCCAGATAATCAAGAAGGGCTTTCCGAACTTCCTCTCCAAAGTATAAGATAACTTCTGCGCCACCTTTTCGATGAATCTTCATTCCGTTTGTTTCAAAGTCAAGATTGGATATATCAAGACCAACACATTCGGATACACGAATTCCTGTGCCAAGAAGGAGAGTGAGAATTGCCAGATCCCGTACTTTTGTTTTATTATGATATTTCTTTTGAGACGTTGTTAAATTCTCTCCATCCTCTACAGCATCTAACAATTTGGCAATTTCATCGATTTCTAATCGTGTAATAGCATGTTCATGCTTCTTTGGAAGATTTAGAAGACTGGCTATATTGTTTTTTATTGCCTGCTTTCTGTAAAAGAATTTATAAAATGTCCGCATGCTTGCTGTTTTTCTCATGCGTCCTCTTTCTTCATTTGTATGGACTTTATTATCGGCATCCTCATAAAGCTTTAAATAATCTAAATATTCTTCGAGCTGGGTTAAAGTTACTTTATCAAGAACTGTTACAGGCCATGTTTTTAAACTTCCTTCCTCGATGGATGGATACTTTTCCTGCAGAAAATGAAAGAATATTTTTAGATCATATGCATAAGCGATACGGGTTCGGGAAGAAGTAGTAGGTTCAATTCCTCGAAAAAATTCTTTGCAAAAATCAGGAAGTTCCACACAAAGTTCTCGAAGCTTTATCTCATTTTTCATTGTAATCTGCTCATTATAGGTTGGTTGCTGCAAAGTTATTGCTCCTTTCTTTCATGAATCTTATCAACATTTACAACATCATCAAGCACTGCACGAATCATACGTGCTTTTGCACCAGGATATTGATGATTCATTTCTCCTATAAGATTCTTTACATCCTCCCTTTTTGTTGAACCGTCAACAGGGCAGGGACTTTTTACTACCGGAAGTTGATATTCTTTTACAAATCCCTTCACATCTCCCTCATACAAGAAAAGAAGTGGCCGGATGACTGTAATACCGGAACGGTCGAGGTATGTAACTGGTGCAAATGTATGAATTCTTCCCTCAAATAGAAATGACATCATCATAGATTCCAAGAGATCATCCTTATGATGCGCATAGGCAACTTTATTACATCCTAGTTCTTTTACCGCATCATTTAATGCACCTTTACGCATTTTTGCACAAAGAGAACAGGGATTACTTTCTTCACGAATATGAAAGACAACCTCTGCAATCTGCGTTTTAATGACATGATATTCCACATCTCGTTCCTTACAAAATTTCCGTATTCCATCTAAATTCAGGTTATCAAATCCTAAGTCAACAGTTACAGCCACAATATCAAACTTATGCGGATAAAACTTTCGTAAGCAGGAGAGCGCATAAAGAAGTGTTAAACTGTCTTTGCCTCCTGAAATTCCTACTGCGATTTTATCATTTTCCTGAATCATTCCATATTCGTCAATTGCCTGGCGAGTTAAGCTTAATAATTTCTGTAATTTCATATAATAATTCCTAACATATTTTTATTTATCTTTTATTTATCTTAGCACAAATGTTCTGTTTCTTCAAGAAATCAGAAAATATTACGATAGATTTTTATGAATGTGTCTCCAAACAGTAACATAAGATATACCAGATATAAAATCATGTGTTTATGGCGCGCATCTCGCAACAAGAATATCTTGACATTCTTAGATTATGCAAATATCTGTAACTGGACAGGCTGGACGTTTAAAAATTGTTTTGATATAATATGAAAATACGTCAGCAGGAAGGAGGCTGTATGAAAAAATTCATCGAAAATATCATTATTATTATGGTGCTTACCGTTGCGATTTTATTTTCCTACGCTGTAATGGAAAAGAAAATAAGCGGAAAAAGTAGTTCAGAATTTATTAACTTTCTTTTTAATACACAGGAAAAAGCTTCCGATAATAAAAATACCGATAAAACTTCCATAGAAGATTCTATAGAACAAGAAAGAAAACTATCAGATACTATGGATTATAAGGCAGTCTGGCTTAGTTATCTGGAATTTAACAGTTATCGTAAATCAGTAAAAAATAATAACGAAAAAAACTTTCGTAAATTTTATAAATATATCTTACAGCGCATAAAACTTCTTGGATTTAACCGCATTATCGTACAAGTACGTCCTTTTGGGGATGCACTTTATGAATCACAGTATTTTCCATGGGCAGCTTGCATTTCTGGAAAGCAAGGGAAAAATCCAGGATATGATCCTTTAAAAATTATGACGAAAATGAGCCACCAGGAGAATATTGCGATTGAAGCCTGGATCAATCCTTATCGCATCTCTTCTGGCGATTCCATACAAAGTCTTTCTAAAACCAATCCTGCTAAAATATGGTTTTCTTCTCAGAATACAAAAAGAAATGTACTTTCTTATAATGGCAGTCTTTATTATAATCCTTCTTCAGAAAGCGTAAGAAATCTTATTATAAAAGGAGTAGAAGAAATTGTTCAAAATTATGATGTAGATGGTATTCATATGGATGATTATTTTTATCCTGCATTTACCGAAAAAAATGTAGGAACAGCCTTTGATGCTCCAGAGTATGAACAACAGATAAAATCGGATATGTCATCAACAGATTCTCAATCTTTTTCCTCAAATAAATCCTCAAATGAAATCTCTTTAGCAGATTGGAGACGTAACAACGTAAATAGACTGGTATCTGGAATTTATAAAGTTATAAAAGAAAACAATCCACAAGTCACTTTTGGAATCAGCCCTGCCGGAAATTTAGATAATCTGCGAAATGATTTAGAATACTATGTTGATATTAATACATGGGTATCCCAAAATGGATATGTCGATTATTTGATGCCGCAGATTTATTGGGGATTTACGAACGAGACAGCACCTTTTGATAAAGTAACTGATGAGTGGGCTGCCCTCATGAAAGACTCCTCACAAAAACTATATATTGGACTTCAGCTTTATCGGATGGGTAGTACGGAACCGGGACAGTCAGATAAAAAAGAGCTTCAAAAAGCCTCTTTACTAAAAAAAGAACTTTCCTATCTAAAAAAGCAGAAAAAAATAGAAGGATACTGCCTATTTAGCTATCAGTATCTTGATTGTCAGAATAAAAAATATCATTTTGATGCAGAGCAATTTTCCACAAAAAGAAAAAAACTTTTAAATCAGATTGTAAAATCTTTAAAGAACAATTCATAGCATCTATTTGAAAAAACGAAAAACGACATCCCACGACAAATTTCATTCCACTATTGGAAAATCTATGATATATTAAAAATATAAAATAACGGAGGAGGAAAAACATGAAGAAAACAAAATTACGACTCTTGTTACTCTTATTTTTTATTGGCGGGCTCATTATCCTTCCACAAAAAGCTAAAGCTGCTGAAAAAGCTGCGGATATTATTCCGGTAAATATTTCCGTAAAATACGGACAGACGGAAGCTCGAACAATTCTTGATATGATTAATGAGGCACGAACAAACAGTGAGCATGCATGGTATTGGAACATGGATGATACTACAAAAACCTATTGTACGGATTTAAAAGAACTTGAATATGATTATGACCTTGAACGAGTAGCTATGAAGCGTGCTGCGGAAATTGCATTATCTTATGGTCATGAACGTCCAATTGGGGGATATGCTTGGGACACTTATAGGCAAGAAAATATTAGTTACCGTTATGCTGGTGAAAATATCTCTGCCGCTTATACAACTGCTGCCGATGCAAATTTGGGTTGGAGAGAAGATAATGAGCCCTATGGTGGACAGGGACATCGTAGAAATATGCTTTCTTCCAAGTTTAATTGTGTCGGAATTGGTCACGTTTATTATAATGGAGTACATTACTGGGTAGAAGAATTTGCATACAGACCGGAGATAAATACAACTAAAGTTCTGGCAAACGACAATACAGAAACGGTTTCAGTTTCTGTAGATAAAACAAAATTACAAAAGTCGATGTAACATTTGACCAGGATGTCTATTCCTTACGAATAGGAGAGAACACAACACCAGTGATCAAAGAGACCCGAATACTTGTTAAAGATTTCTGGGCACCAGGAAGAGGCTTAGCACCTGTTCTGGATACCCCTGTTGTCTCAATAGCCGATTCTTCAGTAGCAACCTATAACAATAATCAGCTTTCTGGTTTAAAGGAGGGTACAACAAATCTGAGTGCAACCCTTTATGGTGTGACTTCATCTACTTCACCACCAGTATCTGTCCATGATTGTAAGAATCATTGGGATAATGGAAGCGTTACTACAAAGCCGACATGTACAGAACCTGGAGAAAAAACCTTTACATGTAGCATCTGTAGGGAAACCACAAAAAGAGAAAGCGTTCCTGCGACTGGACATAATTATGCATCAGTCTGGACTACAGATAGACCTGCAACCTGTGAAAATGATGGTACAGAAAGCCGCCATTGTAAAAATGAAAACTGTACAGCAACAACAGAGCAAAGAAGTATTGCTGCTTTAGGTCATAGTTGGAAAGATAATAAAGACGGAACGGCAACATGTACTTGTGATGGATGTGGGAAAAAGCATGCTCATAAATGGGATTCCGGAGAAATAACTACAGAGCCAACCTGTACAGCAAAAGGAGAACGAACATATCATTGTACCTATGAAGAAAATGGAATTTGTACAGCTACAAAAACAGAAGCTGTAAAAAAACTTGGGCATAGGTATATCCTAATAAAAAAGGAGGCCCCAACTTGTGAAAGTGATGGCATTCTTTACGGTAAATGTAGCCGCTGTTCAAAGACAATCACTAAGCAAGATGCCAAAAATCCAGCATTAGGACATGATTGGAAAGACAATGGGAATGGAACCGCAACATGTAGCCGAGAAGGTTGTGGAAAGAAGCATACACATGATTTAGATTCAGGAACAACAACAGTAGCACCAACTTGTACAGCCACTGGAGAAAAAGAATATTGTTGTATTTATGCAAACTGTCCTTATAAAAAAACGGAAACCTTAGAAGCAACCGGTCATAAAAACAAAGAAACTAGAAATTATAAAAAGCCAACTTGTAAATATGAAGGTTATACTGGAGACACCTATTGTAAAGATTGCGAAACACTACTTTCACTTGGAAAAGTAACTAAGAAATTTGACCATGCCTGGGATAGTGGTACAGTTACAAAAGAGGCAACCTGTAAGGAAGAAGGAAGCGTAACCTACACATGCGAAAACTGTGGTGAGACCGAAACAGTTAGCACTAAAAAAACAAAACACGATTACAGAGAAGAACAACGCAAGAATGCTACCTGCACAGAAAATGGATATTCGATTTCTGTTTGTCAAACCTGTAATGATAAGAAAAAAGAAGAAATTCCGGCGACAGGCCATGTTAAAAGAACTCTTAATAAAAAGAATTCAACCTGCAAAGCGGAAGGATATACGGGAGATACCTATTGCCGCACTTGTAATACCCTTTTAGAAGAGGGAAAGGTTCTTCCAAAGTTAGAACATCAGTGGAATGATGGAACAGTAACAAAAAGAGCTACTTATCAGACAGCAGGAGAACTTATATACCGCTGTAGGAAGTGTGCAGCAAAAAGGATAATTTCCATAGAAAAACTAGCTTATCCAAAGGTAGGTACATCATATACTATTTCTGGAAACGAGTATAAAGTATCAAAACCAGGAGCAGAGGTAATCCTTGTTAGAACAAGTAAAACTACAAAAAATGTCACCGTTCCTGCACAAATTTATGCACAGGGAATAACTTACAAAGTAACTTCCATTGGAGCGAAGGCCTTTAACAATAATAAAAATCTTACAAAAGTAACGATTGGAACAAATATTGTAAAAATCAATAGCAATGCATTCTTTAATTGTAAGAATCTAAAAACAGTCACCATAAAATCTGTGTACTTAACAAGAAAAACTGCAAATAAAAAAGCTTTTAAAAATGCTCACAAAAAGCTTGTTATTCGGGTACCTAAGAAGGCAAAAAAGATTTATAAGAAGATTTTTAAAGGACTGAAAGTAAAATAGTAAGAAGATTGCCAATGAAAAAAGGTCAGTAAATGCTGGCCTTTTTTCATTGAAATAAAATATTTCTAAATTATAAAGTTGAAAACATAGAACGTAAATAATAGATATATAAAGTGGTTACAGATGCTCTTTTCTTTGTAACTATTCGTTAAAGTTGGATTTCGCGAATAGTTAGATTGCTCTTCTGATTACCTTAATATTGGTTAATAAGTTTTTAGACACTCAAACATCTTTGTAATCTTCCTTGCACCATTGTTTATACTCACTTAATCTCCTTATAAAACCATCGAATTCAGGAACAGTAAAATCTAATTCTTTGTATCGAATTGGATAAATAATTCCTTTATTAATTAACTGCGCTCTGATTGTAGAAATAGAGTTTACATTTTTGTGTAAATTTTTTGCTACATTTGATATTGTGCAAGGTAATTCACCGCATTTAACCATTGCAAATAAAAATCTTTTATCGCTTTGAGAACATCTCTCATATCTTGTTTTAAAAAATCCAACATCAAGTATCGAAAAAAATCATTAATGCTTGAATCAACTAATTCTTTATCTATTAAATGATCATTCATTTTATTATATACGATCTGGCATAATTGCTGGATAAAAAAAGGATATCCTTTTGTTATTAAAAAAGCAAATTGGTGTTCCTGTTTTTGCTCCTAACTCTCCAATACTTACGAATACCTCTGTTAAACTCTGCGTTAAATTTCCAGATGTATACAGTTCTCTTTCCTGCATAGATACAGAAAAAGTATTATCGTTTGGATTGAAGGATATGATTAAGGATTTAATAGCATCTAATGGTTTTTGTATTAAATGTTTAAATTTCTCTATTGTGCTTACCTTTCGGAGAAATGCCTGTGAACATTCTGCAATCTGTGAAATAAAATCATTTCTTTCTTCAATTTCGATATGTTTACAAAAGATTTTCTTTTCTTCTGCAATCGACTCTAATTTATTAATCAGAACAGTTTTTCCAACCCCTCGTAACCCACTGAAAATAACAGATTGAACCGGGATATTCATTATTAATGCATCAAATATTTGTTCTATATTAGTAATATCTTTTTCTCTTCCAGCTATATACCCTGGCATTAATCCAGCACCTGGGCGATAAGGATTAATTTTAAACATGATTAATTCCTCCTTATTACAGAAGTAGCGTTAGCTACGGAGTAATTCGTGACATCAAATTAGGGGCAAAATTCCTTTTGACCCTAACATTATTATATCATGTCATAGTATGGCTTTCAACATTCTTACGCAAATATACGCTTATAAAATAATATAACGTCACTTTACGTTATATTACGCAAAAATAATCCTATATTTAAATTGTTTTCTAATTCAATACTTTTCCAATCTATTCTTGAAAATAAAAAAAGCATCCTATTCCTCAAGGAATTTAAGAATGCTTTTTTACAACTGCTTAGCCCGACAAATTATTACTTAATCTCAACAACTTCGTAATCTTTATCTTCAACTGTTTTCTTTAAGATATCATCTGCAATCTCTTTTTCTAAAGTAACTA
>JABLTO010053579.1_pt1 | contig 12065 bp, 9 predicted proteins | sample 7160091 | NCBI WGS metagenome assembly JABLTO01 (sample SAMN14651225, study PRJNA627086) | human gut metagenome | isolation source: feces | host: Homo sapiens
CATTGAAATTGAACGTATAACGGATAGATTTTAGTCGTCCTCCACATGGAGGACGTGGATTGAAATACATCCAAACTGACAGGCAAATCACGAGCAATATGTCGTCCTCCACATGGAGGACGTGGATTGAAATCACGTGGAACATTTCGAGAGAACGAGCCTTTAAGGTCGTCCTCCACATGGAGGACGTGGATTGAAATTTATCTGATACGCCAGATTGAGACCTGGGCGGCTGTCGTCCTCCACATGGAGGACGTGGATTGAAATATGGTGGTGGTGTCCACTGTCACCCAGTCAGTCGTCGTCCTCCACATGGAGGACGTGGATTGAAATGCTTGTGTCGCGCCACTCCTGCACATCTTCGGCCGTCGTCCTCCACATGGAGGACGTGGATTGAAATAGCTCGCCCACATTGCCAGCAGCCAGGTGGCCAGGTCGTCCTCCACACGGAGGACGTGGATTGAAATATCGGCCCAACGATTTCGTCCAAAATCGTCTGGTGTCGTCCTCCTGCAAAGCACACGCATCGAAACAACTGATCCTTAGCCCACCGCTCATTAACGCAGGTACTCTCCGCAGTCATTCCATTGAAGATCTGTAGGGCCAGCGGTTGTCCATCCAATTGGCCAATGTTCATGGTTGCGCCTCTTTGCCCCATCTGCATGCTGTCACATCTTCTTAGCGCTTGTACGCATCAAGGCACAACAAAAAGCCTCCGATCGAAATCGGAGGCTTTTTCTGTCTTTTGTTGCCGAAAAAGATACAGCCTGGGATTTTGGGGTTCGAGTCAACGGAGACAGCATGGAGCCAGTCTACCATGATGGCCAGATTGTGTGGGTGGAAAAAACAGTTGCCCTGCGGCCAGGGGAAGCAGGCATATTTATCTGCAATGGAGAAGGATATTTAAAGGTATTTGAGCTGTGCGAGCCATCCGAAGAAGAGTTGGATGACTATGTGGACAGCTATGGCGTTTTGCGATCTAAAGCGGTATTAGTTTCATATAACAAACAGTATTCTCCGAAAGTCGTGCTTCCCAGCGATTCGTTCTCCGTTATAGGGTATGTCGTCTCAAGATAGATTCAATGCTAAGAATGATAAGTAGTTGACATCGAATTTTTACCCAGGACTATATCTATTTGGGTTACTCCCATAATGTTCACAAAACACCACATGGGCACCTGCAATAAGTATCCATTGGTATTGGTCGGAGGGGAGGCACACCTTTTAGTTTGATTCAAGCAGCCAGATACGAGCCGAAAAGTCCGGCATGGGACGCACACCGTCTGTATATCCAGTACCACAGAAACGCTGGGGCGGCCGAAGCCCAGCGTGCATAAGCAAATCCCCGCTGGCGGTGAATGTAATCTGCTCACAAGGCATTTGATACAGTTCTCCGGCCAGATGTACCAGCATCCCATCAGCTTTCAGTTTTAAGGGTAGCACATGGTTTAACAGAGTACGGAAAGAATCCAGCTCTACACTTTGCTGGCGCAGACTTACCTGGTAGCAATATGTCTCCTCTAGTCCCGCTAACCGCAAAGGCGGCATAGATGCATTGGGTTGAAGAAGACCTGTCATTTCCAGTACCGCCGCCCTTCGCCTGTCTTTGGAAACAACCATCCAGCTGCCTCCGTGATCCGCTTCGGGGGCAGCTAAACAGTAAAAGCATCCATACCATTTCTGTGTTGTCTGCGTTTTACAAGGTGCACCCAATTGCTTCTACCAGCATAGTCAAGTAAAGAAAACGCAGAACCATAAGGAATACTATAATTGATGCAAAGATCGGTCCGACAGTAGGCGTATCTATTTGTTGGACCGATTTTTACTTTGAGATTTGGCGGAATATACAATCTCAAGATATACGAGGTAGACATTCGGTAAGCTGGTAGAAAGGCGACTGTAAAATTGTTTGTCATATATATTGTGCTTGTGATCTAATTAAAAATTGTTTGATATACACAATATCATAGTACGTATATTGGTGATTCAGACAAAAATCAAAAGAGGCGTGAAATTCTTATTGAGATTATTGCCGAAAAGATATATAATAACTTCAGCGGAACTGGAAACGATTCCAGGAACATTTCCAGAATAAAGTCAATGGGAAATTATTAGGAGGTCAATGGAAATGAAAAGAAGACTCTTTGCGCTCGGTTTAGCCGCTGCACTGTGTTTGTCACTGCTGAGTGGTTGTGGTGCAAAACCATCCACGCCCAGCAGCACAGGAAGCTCTAGCAACGCTTCCGCCGGCGGAAAAGTGTACTACCTGAATTTTAAGCCTGAGCAGGATGCTCAGTGGCAGGAACTGGCCGACCTGTACACCAAGGAGACCGGCGTGGATGTCACCGTCGTTACCGCCGCTTCTGGTAACTATGAGACCACTCTGAAGTCCGAGATGGCCAAGACCGATGCTCCCACCCTGTTCCAGGTCAACGGCCCCGTGGGCCTGGCCGCTTGGAAGGACTACTGCTATGACCTGACCGGCTCTGACATTGCCAGCCAGCTCACCAGCAAGGAATTCGCCCTGATGGACGGGGACAAGATGGCGGGCATCGGCTACGTTATCGAGACCTACGGCATCATCTACAACAAGGCTCTGCTGGAGCAGGCCGGCTACTCCGCCGACGACATCAAGAGCTTTGCCGATCTGAAGAGGGTGGCCGAGGACATCACCGCCCGCAAGGACGAGCTGGGCTTCTCCGCCTTCACCTCCGCCGGCATGGATGGCTCCTCCGACTGGCGCTTCAAGACCCACCTGGCCAACCTGCCCATCTACTATGAGTACAAGGCTGACGGCATCGACTCCACCGACGCCATCAAGGGCACCTACCTGGACAACTACCGCCAGATCTGGGACCTGTACATCAACAACGCCACCTGTGATCCCACTCTGCTGTCCACCAAGACCGGCGACGATGCCGTGGCCGAGTTTGTGACCAACAAGGCCGTGTTCTATCAGAACGGCACCTGGGCCTACAACGACGTGGCCGAGCTGGGCGACGACAACCTGGGCATGCTGCCCATCTACATCGGCGTGGACGGCGAGGACAAGCAGGGCCTGTGCACCGGCACCGAGAACTACTGGTGCGTCAACGCCAAGGCCTCCGAGGCCGACATCCAGGCCACCCTGGACTTCATGAACTGGTGTGTCACCTCTGAGGTGGGCACCACCGCCATGTGCGGCGGCGAGGGCGCCATGCCCTCCGGCCAGTCTGGCATGGGCTTTGTGATCCCCTTCAAGGGCAACCTGGAGTCCAGCAACCCCCTGGTGAACATCGCCAACCAGTATGTGGCCGACGGCTATGAGCCCGTGTCCTGGAACTTCGCCACCATGCCCTCTGAGGAGTGGAAGAACGGCGTGGGCTCCGCTCTCACCACCTATGCCGCCGATCAGACCGATGCCAACTGGGACGCCGTGGTGACCGCCTTCGTGGACGGCTGGGCCGCCGAGGCAGCTGCCGTCAACGGCTGATTGGAACCCTATCTCTGAAACCAACACTTTGACAGCGGGCGGGCGTTTGCCTGCCCGCTGTCTCCATTTCATCCTACTGACTGATTTATGTAAGGAGGCTTTTCTTTGGAAAAGGCAATCAAGCGGTATTTTCCCATCTTCCTCCTGCCCACCTTGGCCGCGTTCACCATCGGCTTCATCGTGCCCTTCCTCATGGGCATCTGGCTGTCCTTCTGCAAGTTTACCACGGTGACCGACGCCACCTTCAACGGGGTGGAAAACTATGTCCGGGCCTTTCAGGACACCATATTCCGTCACGCCTTCTGGTATACCGCCCTGTTTGCGGTGGTTTCCCTGGTGGTCATCAACATCATCGCCTTCCTGATCGCCCTGGCCCTGACCCAGAAGATGCGGGGTACCAACATTTTTCGCACCGTGTTCTTCATGCCCAACCTCATCGGCGGCATCGTGCTGGGCTACATCTGGCAGCTTATCTTCAACGGCATCCTGGCAGCCTACTCCACCGCCCTCAATCTCAACGAGTGGTACGGCTTTGCCGGATTGGTCATCCTGGTGTCCTGGCAGCAGATCGGCTATATGATGATCATTTACATCGCCGGGCTCCAGTCCATCCCTGGCGATGTGATCGAGGCCGCCCAGATCGACGGCGCCAGCGGCCCTAAGCGGCTGTTCAAGGTGACCATCCCCATGATGATGCCCTCCATCACCATCTGCACCTTCCTTTCCCTGGTCAACGGCTTCAAGCTCTTTGACCAGAATCTGTCCCTAACCGCCGGCGAGCCCGCCAAGATGTCCGAGCTGCTGGCTCTGAACATCTTCAACACCTTCTACGGCCGTACCGGCTGGGAGGGCGTGGGCCAGGCCAAGGCCGTGGTCTTCTTTTTTCTGGTGGTTGGCATCGGTCTGCTTCAGCTCCGGGCCACCCGCTCCAAGGAGGTACAGCAATGAAACAAAAACAAGCCCGTCTCAGCCGCTTGGGCACCGGCCTGTTCTCCTTTTTGTGCATCGTCTATGTGCTGCCCATCGTGGTGGTGCTAATGAACTCCTTTAAGAAAAAGTCCTACATCAACCTGGAGCCCTTCCAGCTGCCCAATGAGACCACCCTCACAGGCCTAGACAACTACACCGCCGCCATCGACCAGTACGGCTTTCTGCGTGCGGTGGGCTGGACGGTGTTCATCACCGTGGGCTCGGTGCTGGCCATCCTCATCTGCACCTCCATGTGCGCCTGGTATATTACCCGGGTGAAGACCCGGGTCACCAAAGCCATCTACATCCTGTGCGTCTTCTCCATGGTGGTCCCCTTCCAGATGGTCATGTTCACTCTCTCCCTGGTCACCGACCGGCTGGGTCTGGGCACCCCCTGGGGTCTCATCATCATCTACTTGGGCTTTGGCGCGGGGCTGGCGGTGTTCATGTTCTGCGGCTTTGTCAAGTCCATCCCCATTGAGATCGAGGAGGCCGCCATGATCGACGGCTGTTCACCCATCCGTACCTTCTTCTCGGTGGTTCTGCCCATCATGAAGCCCACCTACATCTCCGTGGGCATCTTGGAGACCATGTGGATCTGGAACGACTTCCTGTTGCCCTACCTGACCCTGGATCTGAAAAAGTACAAAACCGTCTCTATTGTGATTCAATATATGAAAGGCTCCTACGGCCGGGTTGACATGGGTGCCATTATGGCCGCCCTCATCATGGCGGTAATCCCTGTGATCGTATTTTACCTGTCCTGCCAGAAGTACATTATCAAAGGCGTGGCCGCGGGTGCGGTCAAGGGGTAACGGGGCTGTATCACATGGAATATTGGAAGTGAGGCTGTGACGATAAAAGATATTGCGCGTCTTTCGGGATATGGGTTAGGTACTGTATCCCGGGTTCTGAATAATCATCCAGATGTCAGTGAGAAGGCTCGAGAACGTATTCTGGCTGTAGTACAGGAGCAGGGATTTGAGCCAAACGCTAATGCAAAGTATCTGAAGACGCAGGCACAATCGTCCGTTGCCGTATTGGTAAAAGGATCTCAAAACTTCTTGTTTGCTGGAATTTTGGAACGTGTGCAGGATCTTTTTCGAAACAGCGGTGAAGAGATTTATGTGGCCTATCTGGATGAGGAGGCCGACGAAGTACAGTATGCAGTGCAGTTAGTCAAGCTCCGTCGGCCCAAAGGAATTATTTTCCTTGGAGGAGACTTGGACTGTTTTCGACGAGAATTTCATCCAATTACGGTTCCTTGTGTGTTGCTGACCAATGACGCCCATGCTTTAGGTTTTGAAAATCTATCCAGCTTCTCCACAGATGACACCGCATCTGCAGAGGCTGTTATTGAGTACCTATACCGTCATGGACATCAGAAGATCGGTGTATTGGGAGGAAACCTGGCGGTTGAGCAAATTAGTGTTAAACGTCTCCGGGGTGTTGAGGTTTGTATGAGGCGGTTAGGGTTGCCTTTTGACCCTAAAGCTAACCATGTCCCATGTCGGTTCTCCATGGCAGATGGATATGCGGCGGCAAAAGAGCTACTGGGGCGAGAGCCGGATATCACTGCCCTGTTTGCACTGGGCGATGTTATTGCTTTAGGGGCTATGCGTGCCATATGCGATTTGGGACTGAGGATCCCGGATGATATCTCGATCGTAGGTTATGATGGAATTGATGCTGCTAACTTCTGTATCCCCCGACTGACAACCGTTAGACAGGATGCCGCGGAGCTGGCAGCCCAGGGAGTACAAACCTTACTCCAGGCGATTCATTACAAAACAACTCCGGTTTATGAAACAATTGATTTTGAATTAGTGGAACGTGAAAGTGTTTCTTTTGTGGAAACAAGATAACAGAGTCACAGAAAGGTTGGTGTTGATATGCGAAGTGCTGGCGTTCTGATGCCAATCACTTCATTACCCTCACCGTGGGGAATCGGAACTTTGGGGAGATCTGCCAGAGAGTTTTTAGACTTTTTGGCAGAAAGTGGTCAGACTTATTGGCAGTTATTGCCCATTGGACCTACTGGCTATGGCGACTCTCCATACCAGCCTTTTTCCTCCTATGCAGGGAACCCCTATTTGATTGATCTAGATGATTTGGCCAAGGTGGGATTATTATTGCCCGAAGAGTACCAAGGCATCCAGTGGAGTACAAATCCCGCCCGTGTAGACTATGGATTGTTGTATCAAAAACGTTTCCAGGTACTCAAAAAAGCAGTGGATCGGCTTTGGGCCAATAACAAACAAGCGGTGCAGTGTTTTTGCGATAAAGAAAGTTATTGGCTGGAAGATTACTCCCTTTTCATGTCTTTAAAAAGTTATTTTGGAGGAAGACCTTGGAAAGAGTGGCCGGAAGAACTTCGACACAGGGAAAGAGAATCAATGTCCCAGGCCAAGGCAGAGATGGAATCTGATATTCTCTTTTGGAAAGGCGTACAGTTTTTGTTTTTTGAGCAGTGGGAACGGCTGAAAAGTCTGGCGGAAGCCAAAGGGATATCGATCATTGGCGATATTCCTATTTATGTGGCGGAAGACAGTTCGGATGTATGGGCACATCCGGATCAGTTCCAGATGGACGCTGATCTGCATCCTACCCGGGTGGCTGGTTGCCCACCGGATGGCTTTTCTGCAGATGGCCAGTTGTGGGGCAATCCTCTTTTTAATTGGGAGCAGATGCGGGCAGATGGCTATCACTGGTGGTTGCACCGTATTTCTTTCCAGTTTAGGTTTTATGATGTGCTTCGTATCGATCATTTCCGGGGCTTTGATGCTTACTATGCTATTCCGGCTTCTGCTGAGACAGCCAAAGAAGGTACATGGGAAGCTGGGCCTGGGTTGGACTTTTTCCGTGCAATGGAGAAGGTAGTTGGTCAGCGGCCCATCATTGCAGAGGATCTTGGCTTTCTTACCCCCTCGGTACATCAACTTTTGAAGAACACCGGCTATCCTGGAATGAAGGTGCTGGAGTTTGCCTTTGATAGCCGGGATGGGGGAGGGCGAACATATCAGCCCCATAATTACCCTACCAATTGTGTTGCCTATGTCGGTACCCACGACAACGACACTGCTTTAGGGTGGATGAGTACCGCAAACCCAGAAGATGTAGCATTGGCTCGCGAATATTTGCATCTTGATTCTATTGAAGGAGAAAATTGGGGAATGATGCGAGCTATTTGGAGTAGTACTGCCGATTGCGCCATCGTTCAGATGCAGGATCTGCTGGGACTGGGAACCGAGGGACGGATGAACACCCCCTCCACCTTGGGTGGAAACTGGCAGTGGCGGGCCTTACCCGGCTTTGACAGCCCAGCCCTTGCCAAGCGACTGCGGCGGCAGATGAAGCTCTATGAGCGCCTGCCCCAGGAAAGAGAGGACGAAAAGTTATGAGCATCCAACCTTATTTGGATACCTATTTGACAAGGCATGGGGTCAGCCTGGACACGAGCTCCGACCGGGAGCTGATGTACGCCCTGACCGCCGCGGTGCGTGATCTACAAAAGTCCATGGGCCACGCCCAGGGGAAGCGGAAACTGTACTATTTTTCCGCGGAATTTCTGGTGGGACGGCTGCTGAGGGCCAACCTCATCAACCTGGGCCTACTAGAGGATGTGGAGGCTCTACTGGCCGCTCACGGCCGCTCCTTGGCCCAGATTGAGGATCAGGAACCGGAGCCTTCCCTGGGTAACGGCGGGCTGGGCCGCCTGGCCGCCTGCTTTCTGGACTCCATCGCCTCCCTGGGAATCAACGGGGACGGTGTGGGCCTCAATTACCACTATGGCCTGTTCCGTCAGCGGTTGGACACTGGCCGGCAGACTGAGATGCCCGACCCCTGGATTGCGCCGGAGTCCTGGCTGCTGGATACCGGGGTGTCCTACCCGGTAAAGTTCGGGAGCTTCTCTCTGAACGCCAGACTGTACGACCTGGAGATTCCCGGCTATGAGAATGGCATTTGCAACCGATTGCACCTCTTTGACGTGGAGCAACCCGCTCCCCCCCCCAAGGATGGCATCCAGTTTGACAAAACGGACATCTCCCACCACCTGACCTCCTTCCTCTACCCCGATGACAGCGACGAGACGGGGCGGCTGCTGCGACTATACCAGCAGTACTTCATGGTTTCCGCTGGTGCCCAACTGATTCTGCAGGAACTGGAGGAGCAGGGGCACGCCCTGGAAGAGCTGGACAAGTACGCCGTTGTCCACATCAACGACACCCACCCATCCATGGTGATTCCGGAGCTCATTCGTCTGCTAACCGAGCGGGGGGTGGAGCTAGAGCGGGCCATGGATCTGGTAGAGCGTACTTGTGCCTACACCAACCACACCATCCTGGCCGAGGCCCTGGAGAAATGGCCTGCCTCCTATCTGGAACAGGTGACCCCCCAGCTACTGCCTTTTATCCGTGCCCTGGATGAGCGGGCCCGGAAACGCAGCGATGCCCCCGAGCTTGCCATCTGGGATGCGCACGATGTCATCCACATGGCCCACATGGATATCCACAGCAGCGCCAAGGTCAACGGTGTGGCCGAGTTGCACACCGAAATCCTGAAAAATACGGAGTTGCACTCCTTCTATGTGCTCTACCCAGAGAAGTTCAACAATAAAACAAACGGTATCACCTTCCGCCGCTGGCTGATGGGCTGCAACCCTGCTCTCTCCAATCTCATCACCCAGGCCATTGGCCCGGAGTGGAAGCGGGATGCGGGGAAGCTGGAGGGGCTGATGGACCACATGGAGGACAGCGCTCTCCGTGAGCAGTTGCTGTCCATCAAGGGGGAAAACAAGACGAAACTGGCCCGGTGGCTGAAGGGGCGCGGGACGGAGATTAACCCCGATAGCATCCTGGACATCCAGATCAAGCGGCTGCACCAGTATAAGCGCCAGCAGATGAATGCTTTGTATGCAATCTGGAAGTATCTGCAGATCAAGGAGGGCCATACCCCAACCCGGCCGGTGACTATGGTGTTCGGTGCCAAAGCCGCCCCTGCCTATACCCTAGCCAAGGACACCATCCACCTGCTTTTGTGCCTGAGCAGGCTCATCGACCAGGACCCTCAGGTGTCCCCCTGGCTGAAGCTGGTGATGGTGGAAAACTACAATGTCTCCTCCGCCGAGCTCCTGGTGCCCGCCTGCGATGTGTCCGAGCAGATCTCCTTGGCATCCAAGGAGGCCAGTGGTACCGGCAACATGAAGCTCATGGCCAACGGTGCTGTCACCCTGGGTACGTTGGACGGGGCCAATGTGGAGATCTCCCGGCTGGTGGGGGAGGAGAACATCTACCTCTTCGGCCGCTCGGCTGATGAGGTCATTGACCTCTATCAGAATAGCTCCTACCGTAGCAGCGACTACTGGCAGAAGCCAGAGGTGGAGCGTCTGGTGGACTTCATCATCAGCCCCCAGCTGCTGACCATGGGTGATGCCCAGAGCCTTAGCCGGCTCTACAAGGACTTTATTTCCAAAGACTACTTTATGGCCCTTTTAGACCTGGAGGACTATATTGCGGTGAAGGAGCGTTGCCTAACTGACTACGAGGACCGGGACGCCTGGAGCCGCAGGATGCTGGTCAATATTGCCCGCTCTGGATTCTTTTCCTCCGATCGTACTATCGCGGAATATGACCAGGATATCTGGCATTTAAAATGAAAGCCATCTCAGAAAGGAGTGCTTATTATGTCTGAAGTCAGTTTACAGCATATTGAAAAAGTATATCCACACAGCGAGAAAAAGAAAAGTAATCTCAAGGTAACGGACGAAGGCGTTCACGCGGTGCAGGACTTCAACCTGAATATCAGGGATCGGGAATTCATTGTATTAGTCGGGCCCTCCGGTTGCGGAAAATCTACCACGCTGAGAATGGTGGCAGGGTTGGAGGAGATCACCAGGGGTGAGCTCTATATTGACGGCAAACTGGTCAACGATGTGGAGCCTAAGGATCGAGACATCGCTATGGTGTTTCAAAGCTATGCCCTATATCCCCACATGACGGTGCGGGGCAATATGGAATTTCCGCTGAAACTCCGCAAGTTACCTAAGGAGGAGATCGACCGTCGTGTGAATCAGGCGGCGGAGATCCTGGGAATTACGGAATATCTAGATCGCAAGCCTAAGGCGCTGTCAGGTGGCCAGCGGCAGCGGGTGGCCATTGGCCGAGCTATTGTACGAAATCCCAAAGTTCTACTCATGGACGAACCCTTATCTAATTTGGATGCCAAGTTGCGTAACCAGATGCGCGCTGAGATCATCAAGCTACGCCAGCGTATCAATGCCACATTCATCTATGTTACCCACGATCAGACCGAGGCAATGACCTTAGGTGACCGCATTGTTATCATGAAAGACGGTGTTATCCAGCAAATTGGAACACCTCAAGAGGTTTTCGATCACCCGGTCAACCTCTTTGTAGCAGGTTTTATAGGGGTCCCACAGATGAACTTCTACGATGCGGAGTTGAAGAGGGATGAAGACGGCGTATATTCTGTTTTGATGGGCGATATTCGAGTAGTGCCTACCATCGAGAAACAAGAAAGGTTGCGTCAAGCTGGTGTACCCCCCCAAGAGATTATTCTCGGTGTCCGGCCTGAGCACATTATGCTGTTGGAGAATGGTGAACATGGGGTACATGGCAAGGTAGAAGTCTCAGAGATGATGGGGAGTGCGGTCCATCTTCATGTGGATATCAATGGTCGGGATAGCATTATTGTTGCCCAGACCTCGGGTATGGATGGAGCCCAGTATATCCCTCCGGAAAGTGGCACTTCCATTTCGTTTATTTTTGGCGGAAATGTGGTCCACCTATTTTCTAAAAAAGACGGTCATAATTTGGAATTTTAATTACACAACAGATATAACAAATATGGGGCAGGAGACAACAAAAGCGTTGGATCCTGCCCCATATAGCACCGAGAATTACTTTTTAAGGTAAACTATGATCCAATCTCAACCATTCTTTTTCATTTGCTTAATAGTATCGTATAGCGCTGCAAAACGGCTGCTGAGCCGATCTTCTTCATAATTACTGATTTCTTTTTTCAAAAGACAAACTGTCCGGGCAGTTTCTTTGCGGTTGTATTTCTTTGGCCACCGCTCGTACCCCGTTGATTTACCTTCTGCCATTTTCGCCTGAATATCGGCCAGCAAATTAATCATAGTCATTTGTTGCAAAGATTGAAAGCCAAACCCGGGCTTTCGGTGTGTCCATGGAAATCATGCTTAAGGTTGCGGAAGTGCTGGGAATTCCAGTCTCCAAACTGTTTGAAGATTAAAAAATCTCACGGCGAGACCTGATTCCGACAGAAATTGTGTCTCACCGTGAGATTTATTTTATTTCCCGTATCTGGACGCGTTCCACCGTGCGCCTGAACTGGTGCGCAGCTTTCTGGAAAAGATTCTTGCCCCCAAGCAGGAACGTACCATGGATGTTCAGCAGCGAAACCGCAAGCGTGGGCAGGATATGGAACTTTGATTTTCGGAGGATACCATTTGAACAAAAAGAAGAAGTCGAACAAATCCGGCTACCCGGATGAAGCGATCAAGACCCTTGCGCGTTGCTTTTATCCCTCCATGGTTGAGTTTTTCAACAGTGAGGAAGGCCAGCGTGAATATGAGGAATGG
>JABLTO010026104.1_pt1 | contig 12052 bp, 10 predicted proteins | sample 7160091 | NCBI WGS metagenome assembly JABLTO01 (sample SAMN14651225, study PRJNA627086) | human gut metagenome | isolation source: feces | host: Homo sapiens
AATGAAAGAAAATTTGCTACTTTGTAAAGGGCAGGGGCACAGCCGTAAATTTGCTACTTTGTAAAGGGCAGGGCACAGCCGTCGTTTACTACTCTAAAATATCTTGATGTCTTTTCCGTCCCGGACAAAGACCGGGATAACGGACAACGGTGCGTCTACGGTAACCGTCCGGCCGCCTTCGTACAGGTTTCCGCTTACGGCGTCTTTCCACTCTGCGCCCTTAGGCAAGTAAAGGGTTCTTTCCCTTGCGCCAAGCTCCATAACGGGAGCCACCAGCACATCCGGACCGAACATGTAAACGTCTTCGGTTTCCCAGCATTTTTTATCCTCCGGGAAGTCAAAGAACAGCGGGCGCATCACCGGCGCTCCGGTTTCACTGGCTGCCCGCATGCATTTCCGGATGTAGGGACGCATATTTTCCCGGACAAATAAATACTTCTTTAAGATTTCATAGTTGTCCTCGCCGAAGCTCCAGACCTCGTTGTCCTGACCGGAGGTAAGCTGACGCACATTGTCAATAAACTCCTGCTCCCTCTCGTACCAGGGGGAACGCTCTCCGTGCATACGGAATACCGGGCAGAAGGCGCCCCATGCAAACCATCTGACCAGAAGTTCCCGGAAATCTTCATCTTCAATGTTGCCGCCGACAAAGCCGCCGATGTCGCTGGTCCACCAGGGGATACCCGCCATGCCCATGTTTAAGCCTGCCTGTAACTGCTCCCGCATGGCACGGAACGAAGAATAAATATCGCCGGACCAGGTCAGCACTCCGTATTTCTGGCTGCCCGCCCAGGCACAACGCACCAGGGACATGATTTCTTTTTCCCCGGACTCTTTCAGCCCGTCATAAAAGCCCTTGGCATACATGGCAGGATAAATATTGCTGCACTGCAGTGCCGGTCCGATGTAATAACGGGTATTGTCAAAATCGTAAGGTCCGTATTCCGGCTCCGCTTCATCCAGCCAGAAAATGCGGATACCCTTCTTATAATAATTTTCCTTGCATTTTTCCCAGACAAATTTTCTGGCGCCGGGATGTGTGGCATCGTAAAATACCGTGTTTCCCATCCAGGTCATGTGAAGGCCGTTTCCCCTGTCGGAATGCACAAGATACCCTTTTCCGTTCATCTCCCAGAAGTTTTCGCTGCGCTCATCCACCGTGGGCCAGACCGAAACAACCGTTTCAATGCCCATATCCTTCAGTTCTTTTACCATGGCATCCGGATCGGGCCAGTCTCTTTTTTCAAATTTGAAATCCCCCTGCATGGTCCAGTGGAAAAAATCCACCACAATGGCATCCATGGGGAGTCCGCGTCTTTTATGCTCTCTTGCAACCGCAAGGATTTCCTCCTGGGTACGGTATCTTAATTTGCACTGCCAATAGCCCAGACCGAATTCCGGCATCATGGGCGTTCTGCCCGCTGCCGCACTGTAATGCAGTTCAATTTCCGCCGGAGTGTCGCCTGCCGTGATGAAATAGTCTAATTTCTTGGTTCTCTTCGCATACCATTCCGTCTTGTTGATACCGAAGGTTGCCGTGCCGATTGCCGGGTTGTTCCAAAGGAAGCCATAGCCTCTGCTGGAAACATAAAAAGGCACGCTTGCCTGGGAATTCCGCTGGGCAAGCTCCAGAGTGGCGCCTTTTTTATCCAGATGCTTTTCCTGATACTGCCCCATACCGAAAATTTTTTCATCATCATACGCTTCAAAACGCGCCGTCAGCTCATAATCGCAGGAGCCCATGACCGGCTTTAACTCTCTCGCATCCACACGAAGGGGCACACAGTAGCGGTTAATACGGTTGCGGTTGCGCCAGTATTCCTCCGTCAGCACCTCGCCTCTCTGATTTAAGAAACGAATCCAGCCCTCGGGACTTACTTCCGCCGTAATTTTTCCGTTGGTAAGCGTTGCCACCGTACCGGTCTGGTGATATTTTTTCCACTCATCTCCCTTGTACCAGGGGTCCGTCACATCCACTTCCGTGAACGTAATCACCGGCGTCACTTCTTCCACCCTTTCGCAAAGTGCCCAGTCATTTTTGTCCATCTCCGGCTCCGCCGTCATACGAACACGCAGGGAACTCTCTCCCCAGCATTCTATGTAAACCCGTGTGAGTCCTTCTTCGATAACCAGCCTGTTTCCTTCCTGCCTGACCATACCTGCCTCCTGTGTGATAATTTATTGGTAACTTAGTTCTATTTCATTTTATTATAAGGAAAAAACAGGATAACGTATACCCTGTTTTTTGTAGTTTGAATACCTTACATTTTGTGAAATTTTACCTTGCCACTTTCCGGCGTTTATCTATTTTTTCAACGATTGCGTACCCTATAATTCCCGATAGAATGCCCACTACAGCTCCACCCAGTACATCCGTCGGATAATGCACGTAAAAATACAACCGTGAAAAAGCAATCAGTACTGCCAAAACAAGTGCGGCAATCCATGCCTTTTTCATTTTTGCCAGGAACAAAGCCGTCATAGCCGCAAAGGACGCAGCCGTATGCCCCGACGGAAAAGAAAAATCAAGGGGCTTTTTTATGAGAATGGCAATAGCCGTATTGACGTCATACGGTCTCACCCTTGCCACCAGATTTTTCAAAATGAGGTTGCATAAAATAAGGTTCATTAGAAGCGCTGCCGCTACGATTATCCCCGTCTTTCTTGTCTTCGGCAGTATCAGCAAAACAACCGCCAGCACAATCCAGATGATACCGGCATTGCCGAGACTGGTAATAAATGCCAATATTTTATCAAGCAGCGGTGTATGTAAGGTCTGTAAAAAATCCAGAAATCGAAGTTCCATGAGTACTCCTTCTTTGTTATGGTATGGTCTCTATGTCATAAGCCTTCGCCTTCAGGACTCCACACCATTTTCATCAGCTCTTTCTTTTTATCACTTCGAGGCTTCCCTCGATATCTTCTACGTCCAGATAAAGAATTTTATATGGCTTATTTTGCAGGATTTCATGCACTTTTCTATAAAAAGCCAAGATTTCATCGTCCTGCATCTGCAGATACAGCATCATGTTTTCCAGAATATTCTGAAACATGGCACATTCAAAGATTTCGTCCTCCGGCACGGTGTACTTTGCCATTTCCTCCGATAATGACGGAAATCTTGCAAAAATGCCCTGATAGGTCGTTTCATCCACATAAGCACACCACGCCAAATCCACCGGCGTATAATCTCCCTCCCGACAGACCTTTTTCTCCGGATAATTTTCTGCCAGGCGGTTTACCAGCGTACTTTTGCCCGCTCCCTGCAAGCCTTCTATGAAGTACGACTGTTTTTGTGTCATAACGTTTTCCCATCTATGCACCGAAGCAGCGCTTCACATCCCTTTACCACATCTTCGTAGGTCTTTCGGAAGTCCCCCGTATACCAGGGGTCCGATATGGGCCTGTCCTCTCCCGCAAAGGAAAGCAGCAGTTTTATTTTGCCGCCCTGATGCCCCGTCATCCGCTCTATGTTTTTTATATTCATATAATCCATGCCAATCAGATAATCATACGCATCATAATCGGACTTTTTTAGCTGCACCGCCCGTTTCCCATCGCAGGAAATCCCGTGCTTCGCCAGTTCTTCCCTCGCCGGCGGGTACACCGGATTACCGACACCGTTCCATATCTCTTCCGTACTGGTAGCCGCCGAAGCGATTTCAAACCGGTCGGCAAGACCACGTTTTTCTACCATATCTTTGAAAACAAATTCCGCCATGGGGGAGCGGCAGATGTTGCCGTGGCAGATCATGAGCACTTTAATTTTATCTTGCATATCGTCATTTTTCCTTGCTTATCATTGATTTTCCTAGATTTTATCGCATTTTCACGACATCTAACCCAATGGTCTTATCCTAGCATAAAATCGCATATTTTACCATATCTCGGTAAGTAAAATGAGTACAAATCTAGGTACAAACCCGATTCGTACTCATCAGAACTTTTTCCCTATGCCCTTTATTTCCTTACTTGGCACACTTTTTCTATCATTTCAAGCCTCTCCATTTCTCTCTGTGCATTCTCCAACTTAAGGTGTGTATATCCTATTGAAACAGAAACTTGTGAATAGTTGGATTCCTTTTTTTCATACTACTCTTTCTCCTGCCTAACAGTCATAATATTCAAGAATATTTTATATATTGTAAAATTATAATGCAAATTATATAATTTCATGATATACTCATAAAGTAAAAGGAGGTATTTACTATGCAACTACAACCAATAATAAGAGCTAAATTAAACAAATTCAGAGAAATACATGATATAGCTAATGTTAAAGACAGTGTTGCTTTTGAACAATTTGCAAACGAAATGGTATTAAGCAATCATCAAGCTGGTGGAATTAGTATAAGTGAAGATTTACTATATGCTGCATCTGTCGGTGGAAGTAATGATATGGGTATAGATGGTATCTGTATCAAATTGAATGGTATCCTCATTGAAACTCTTGAAGATGCAAAGGATGTTATTTCAACTAGAAATTCTGCTGAAATTGAGTTTATTTTTATTCAGTCAAAATATAAAGACAAATTTGATTCAGGTGAATATGCAAAATTTATTAATGGTATTACTGACTTTTTAAGTGATACTCATTATCAACCAATGAATGATTCTGTCAGAAAATGGTTGAAAATCAAAGATTATTTGACAAGCAATGAGGTGATGATACTATGGACTGAAACTCCAATTATCAGATTGTATTATATCGTCATGGGAGCATGGAATGAAAGCGAACATATTATTGCAATATCTAAAAAATTTTCGGATGATATTCAACAATTAAACTCTTATGGCGAGATATTCATCAACTATATGGATACTGAAAAATTTAAAAAGCTTTGTGATGATAATGAAAATCAATATTCGGCAGTCATAAACATAATTGATACCTTCTCATTAACTGCTGTTAATAACGTAGATAATTCAAATATAATCTTATGCTCCGCTGATGAACTAATGCATTTACTAATTACGGACGACGGTATCCTTAGAAAAAGATTATTCAATGATAATGTTCGTGATTACCAAGGTGAAACAGCAATTAATGAATCTATTCTCAATACTATAGAAAATGAGCCCGAGAGCTTTGTACTAATGAATAATGGAATTACCATCATATGCACCGATATGGTTCCCGCTAACAGAAAGGTAACTATCAAAAATCCTCAAATTGTAAATGGTTGCCAAACTTGCAGTGTACTATATCGAGCATATAGAAAAGGTATTGACATTTCTAAAGTTGTAATCTCCGCTAAAATTATATCTACTAGAGATTTAGAAATTACAAACAAAGTTATTCGTGGAACCAATCGCCAAAACATAGTGTATGATGAAGCATTTGAATGTACCCGCACCTTCCATAAAGAATTAGAGGAACTATTCTCGGCACTATCAACTGAGTATCCTGATAATAGAATTTTCTATGAACGACGTTCAAAGCAATTTGCCGATAACCCAACTGTTAAATCTTGTGAGAAAATCACGTTCAGAATACTAATTCAAAGTTTTGTTAGTATCTTTCTGAATTGTCCACACAAAGGACATAAACACGAATCCAAGTTATTGCAGGAATTTAAAAACAAAATATTTATTGACACACAATCGAAGTTACCATATTATATCTCAGGTTTAATATATTCCAATACAGAAAAATTGTTTAAGAAATATCCTGAATACAAAGATTTAAAAACATATCGAGCTCAAATACTAATGATAATCCGAGAATTGTGCAATAGTGCACCATTCACAATTAACAATGAAAACAGTATTGATAAATACTGTGATACTCTCTTACCCATTTTGCGCGATACTGACACATTTGAAACGACTTTCCTTTCTGCCATATCCGAATTTACAAGGCTTGTCGCTTCCTGGACAACACTAAAAGGTGAAACATATAAATATGGTATCAAGGACTCAGTAGAATTTACTAAATATATTTTGGACAATATATGCCCTACACAGAGTTTTGATGATCTTCCCTATCGAGGTACAGTAATAAAAATCTCTCGGGATAAATATCATCATTTCTACGGTTTCATTTCAAAACAACCTAATAACATTTTCTTTCACTCAGCCGACAATAAAGAGATTGATTTTACTGACTTGCTAAACAAGGATGTAGTATACGAGCTTGAACATGATGAAGTAAGTGGAAGAGAAAGAGCCATAAATATTGAAATAATTAAATAATTTAAGAACGTTTCAAGTTTTGTGTAAACGTTAAAAACCGATATAAGATTTGTGAATAGTTATAAATGGGCAGAGCCGATTTTCAGGTTCTGCCCATATCTGATTATACAGAAGTTGGGTCTCTGTTATGCAACGAAACATAAATTTAATCTTCCATATCAAAGTAAGTAACTGGATTATAGTCTGTTATTCCATTTATAACTGGAGTGTCCCTGGTTGCGTAAAGAAAACGAGTTCGAAAATGTTCGAAGTTTCGATAGCCGCGTCCGCGTCTTTTTAGGTCTTTCACTTTTCGATTTAATGATTCGATGGGACTATTGGAAAGTCGACTGCTATATATTTTTCCAGGACCGCGCTTTTCAACCATTACAAAGGAATTAATGATATAATCATGGTTTCAAATCAGCAGATTGGCAAAATCGACAAAGATTGAATTACCACAATGAAGATAATGATTGATCAGCTCATCAAGTTCAATGCGGGCATCCATGGGTTTTCCAGAATTCCTGGTATTGAATTGAATATAAAGTTCTTTCAGATCACGCAGCTCTCTCAGATTGGGATCAATCATGAAAAGTGAGTCTTCATAATCATAAGTGTTCATCATGCATCGAAGACGTGTATCCATTCTTAAATCTGTATGGTAAGTAATAGAAGATTGATTAGCAAGAATCAGCCAGCGGTATTTTTGTAGAAGATAGACTTCTCGTGAAGGTGGGATGAATGTATGCTCATCAATAATGCCACCGTTAGCGATGTATGTTTCACGATCCCGTTTCTTAAAGCTTTTGATAAGATCCCGTATGTATAGATCTAGTTTGTGAATAATCCATTGAATTACATGAAAAGAGTCTACAACCGAAACTGCATTGGGAAAGTATCGATTAACCCAGTTAATGTAGGGATTATACATGTCTGAAATGAGGTACTTTACCTTTGCCCGTTCTTCGAGTGGAATGGACATAAAATACGGCTCGGTATCGTTAGTTCTTCGGCTGCTTAATAGATCAATGGGATTACCGGTATAGAAGTCCTGAATGACCAATGCATAACGGCAGTTTGGAGCAAGATTGCGGCAGACTTCATCTACTGAGATGATATCAGAAAGAGGAAGTCAATCCATTTTTACATAACGATCAAAGGTATCCAAAACATAAGTGTCAGAGACTTTGTATTTGGCTGCAATACTGGAAGCGGAGGCTGACAAGTCGCGAAAAAAATGAATGATCAGCATATCTGTTGCATTCGTATTACGTTTCCTTTTATCTACAAAGTTGAAAGATTCATTGACTGTGTAAGAACAGGATTTGTTAACACAACGCCATCGACGCTGCTTGAGTTTTAAAATCAGTTCGTAGCCGTCCTGAAGCATTGGATGATTGATTGTCCGAACTTTGATGCCACGAGAATACATCTTAAAACTACAGAGTGGGCAGAAATGGCGGACTGGTTTGGTTTATCTTCTTTGTACCGTTAATAGAGATGTCGGAAATAAAAATATCGGCATCTTCCAAGTTTAATAATTCTGTGATACTATTCATTTGTCTCCTTTCTGAAGTATTTCGTTGCAGAATTATCATACGAAAAGAGACAGAGAGGGGCAAGAAATCAAACGATTTCCTGCCCTGTCTTAATATTTATAGAGACCCTACGGAGTGTCCTCACTAAATGTCCCTACTAACAGACTCTACTAAAGAGAGACCCCACTAAACTTTGATCACCCCAGAAGAGTTTTAGGGTATGTCAACAATACCTGCCTAAAGCAAGCTGGTTTTGCAGGTTTCGTCATTACTACCTTTTGTTAGTTGTCTTTTTTCTTGTCTCAAAAATAACCTCCAAACTGAGTGATTTTATCTTACATCAGTTTGGAGGTTTATACAAACTTTGAGAGTGATAAATGCCTCACATTTTTATCTGTTTATTAAATCTTTAACAAATTCCCTTGCTACATATTCATCAATATCCGTGTCATTGTTATCATTTAATATCTGTGTAAGTGCATGACCAATATACTGTGCTACTCCCCGAGAATTACGGCCTGCCCAATGATGAATAACATTTGTTGCCTCCACCAATCTACGGTCAAACGCAGAACATAAGCGTGCGATTATTGCACCATCATCATTAATTCCAAGAAGATAAATCATATATACAGATTTTTCTGTTGCTAAAAATTCAAGCAATTTGTCAATATTATATGCTTTAGGGTTTCCATCAAGGAAAAGAATTTTTGTCTTAATATCCGTTTCTGTAACATATTCTGGAAATATTCTTGAATAATCCCCCAATTTATCCTCAGTCTTGAACTGAGGTATTGGCATTTTATTCCTTAAAGCATTAATAATTTGATTCTTTAATGTAGATCCACTATCCGTAATCAGATATTCGATAATTCTTCCCCTCACATTTACATTATCAATAAAAGCAGCTATTGCTATCTCGCCTTGAACTTTAATCACTCGTTCATCTAAGTCTTTCTTCAATTCATCATATCTATCAGAAGCAGAAAAAGAAACTGCTCTATCTACAGATTCAATTATTGTTGTTCTATTTTTATCTGTAACTTCAAATTTCCGGACTCGCCCTACTATCCCATTTGTACTTTCAACCAATCTCTCTAAATTATCTTGAAATGATAATCCGCTATGATATGCAAATAACTGTTCAAATGCAGACGGTTCATTCTTGACAGATTCAAATTCCATCATAATATCACCACCATTAAAGCTCCCCTTAATATTATCCGTACGTAGTTCTTGGGAAGAATGGCTAATCTTTTTTAAAAAAGTAGTATTAGCAAGCATCATATAATTCACTTTGGGCGACACAACACATACAATAAAAGGCTTATCATCGTATTTTTGAAGAGACGATAAAGAAAGAACTGTATTACTCATTCTTTTATTCTTAGAAGAACTAAATCTAATTGCAAAATCTTCACAATAATACACACTTCTGTCCTTAACAAGTCCAAATTCTTTCTGCACAATATCTGCAAGTTTTTTCTTGTCCGATATGCCGTTATTATTTTCAATTATTTTAGTCAATCGTTCTAACGTTCTTTTGTTATACATATTTGCGTTCCTCCTTGGCTGTTATTTTGAAATTTCTTTTGTATACCATTGGTATTTCTCTCCCAAAATACTCCATCTGCATACCCTTGAATAGTGGTGTCTGAATCGGCCATTTCTAATCTTTTCTCTGCCCAAACGCAATATTGCTCATTTTGTTCAACTCCAATATAATGCCTTCCTAATTTTTTAGCAGTTACCGATGTTGAACCTGAACCCAAAAATGGATCTAAAATAATATCTCCCGGGTTTGAACTAGCAAGTATTAATTTTGCCAACAATTTTTCAGGCTTTTGTGTAGGATGAGCAGTATTCTCAGGCATAGACCAATATGGAATGGAAATATCGTCCCAAAAATTTGATGGATATGTATTTCTGAAATTTCCATTTTCCGTCTCTTCCCAATCCTTAGGTTTTCCATCCACCTTATATGGAGCTATTACTTTTCGTCTTATCTTTACATCTTCCACATTAAACGTATAGTTTTTTGATTTGGTAGCAAACCAAATATCCTCCATACCATTTTTCCAATTAGAAAGTGCGCCTCTTCCCTTCTCTCTTTGCCATGTAATTCTATTCTGCACATGAAAATGTCTCTTAAGTACCGTGCCAACAGCCGGACTAGACTGCCAATCACAGCATACATATATTGTTGCATTATCCTTAAGCAACGGAATTGTTAGTGAAATCCAACTCTCTGTATATTCTTCATACATTTCATCTGATGTCTTTTTGAACTTCCTTCCATTAAAATTCTTGTCTAGATTATACGGTGGATCAACAATCAACAGATCTATTGAATTTTCTGGTAAAAGTTTTAATATTTCAAACATATCCCCTAATAAAGTTTTATCAATAACGGAATCTAAAGGTGCTTTTTGTGATATTATGACGCATTTTTCAAGATATTCTTTTCCATCTTCAACAGTTATGTCAATTGTTTTATTTCTATCTGCCTTCATTCTTTAATCTCCTCTATGCACATTTTTCTGTATCAAAAGAATATATAATTCCTTAAACATATTACAACAGTGTGATTTTCTCGTCATCAAATAATTTACTGCCGCGATAAAATATTAAATTCTTATACTTATACCTTGTAACTGAAGAAACTCATCTATCATATTCTTTTTTATCTCCTTAGAAAATCATTTTCACAAACTTTTCAGAATACTAACTGCTTTGCAAGATATTATAGCATTTTAACTCAAAAGACAACTATAAAACGCATATTTTATTACTTGTAATTTCAGAAAAATCATTTTCAATCTCATAACCTGTATATCTTTTATTTGCATCTATCCACATCAATACTTCCGCCTTTTTATCTAGGTCATGAAATGATATTGGTGCAGTAATATTGGGGAATATTTCCTGTAACATTTCCAAAGAAATAGGTTCTATTTCTTTTACCCACAACACCTTCATAACATATTTATTTCTTTTCATAAAATCATTAATTCTTTTACATACCTCAATATCATCTTTGTAGATAGTCAGCCAATCGGAAAGTTTCTCCCTTTTATCCAGACAAATCTCAGCTACTATCTCTTGTCTTGGTTTACCCAAATAAATAAAGGCTCTAACGCATTCATCACAAAAACGTTTTCTATGCTCGAATATCTTTTGTCCATTCCTTAGTGCCAAATACCACTTTTCGTCAAAACTAAGCAGTATGGTTCTCATGAAGTCATCCCTCCAATATTGTAATTATTCATATTATATGTCAACGGCCGTTACCACTAAGCAATTTTTCCAATCATTTATTTTAGTAATCTAAACCATAGTAATTGCAAGACTTTCCATTGTATTATACCGTCCTCTATTCAAGTCTGCAAAGATATAATTATATATCGCGGTTGATGAATCGAGTAGTTGCATTCTGATAGTTTTTTTACTACTTTTGTAGACTGTCTTTTCTTCTTATCATAAAAATAACCTCCAAACTGAGTAACTTTATTTTACATCAGTTTGAAGGTTTTCGCAAACTTTAGGATATTCCACGGTGACATCTTCATCTCTATTATAAACAAAATTCTGCCCATTCATAACTATTCGCAATCATATATTTCTTAATCTCCTATAATAATCTTTGTTTTTCTCTTGTTAACTCGCTTTTTCTCACATTTTCATTTCTTCATAGAGATATTTTCTAAGTCTATGTCATTCCCCTTGGCCATGAATCATGGATATTCGGATGTTTAGGGTACACAAAACAAGACGTCGTCTTATTCTGTTATGATCGGCCTTTCTTCCCCCAACTCCTTACGGCAGCCTAACCTCCCATGTCATACAGGATCTCCTTTACTTCAGGGTCCTTAATTCCTTCGTTCTGCTTATCCATAAAGGGGCGTCATGATGCTCCATTGCTGAGTCTCTGCTCTGATGGTAAGAAATCTGACTTGGCTCTCTATGTTTATGAATTTCTTCTGTTCCTTTCAGCACCTTGCGGCGGACGTCTCCTGAATCTCACAGTCGATCTTTTTATGCTGCCTGCGGCTGCCTGTGAATGTCAGAAAGCATCTTCTGCGCATCATAGGTCACTCCATTTGCAAGGATGGCATAAAAGACCCGTATCAGCTTACAGCTGATCGCAATCACGGATTGTTTCTTCTTGAGCGGATTATTCGCTCTTGTCGTGTAATACTCATGCAATGACTTAAACTCTGGGTTCTTCGCTATCAGCGGAATCGCTGCATTGAACAGTACTGCCCGCAGCTTACTCCGACCTCTTTTGCTTATGGTCGTCTGTCCTTTGTGCTTTCCAGAGCTGTTCTCCCGTAATG
>JABLTO010113544.1_pt1 | contig 12052 bp, 8 predicted proteins | sample 7160091 | NCBI WGS metagenome assembly JABLTO01 (sample SAMN14651225, study PRJNA627086) | human gut metagenome | isolation source: feces | host: Homo sapiens
ATTATCGGTATTGTTCTGGCTGCAAAGGCAAAGGCACAGCAGTGGAGCAAGGCAAATGCCGCGCTGGTGATTTCTATCATCGGTCTGGTGCTTGCTGTACTGAATATGGTGATTGGTGCTATCTTGGCAGTAGCTTAACAAAAACAGAGAGATAAAATGATATAACGGAAAAGAGAAGCAGCTGCGTGGGGCAGCTGCTTCTGCTATCTGTGCCGAAAAAATTATTCTTCCGGTGTGTAATATTGTTGCATGATCTCTTGAAATTCTGTGTCTGTCATGGCTTTGAGATTTTGCAATGCATTTTTTACATCCGAGAGAATAAAAGGATCTTGGATGAATGGCAGATTTTGTTGGATGTGATGGATGGTATTGGTTCGGGAATTGTCTTCCGCATACATACGGAGAATATCTTGTTCAGATATTGGAAGCGGTGCATTCGAGTTCATTGAAATTCTCCTTTTCGGGTGTAGTAAGGGATCGTTCGAGATTATATTTTTTCGCTGCATCTTTCGCTGCGGCGATGCGCTCGTTGAGAGACAGCGGCTTGGCGTGCTCCGGTTCTTTCTGTTGAACTTGCAGCTTATCAATTTCTGAAGAAATCTGGCCGATCAATTCATTGGCGGCGGTCTGAATGGTCTGTAAGCTATCTTGTAATTCTTTCAGCTCATAGTCACTGCTCCACGATGCGATATATGGAAAGGTATATTCGCTGGAATCAATATTCAAGTAATTACAAACAATGAAAGCAATGCTTTCTGCCTGCACTTCACAGCTCTGCCGGTCGGGTTTCTGATCTGGCGGCAAGTCGGACTGCGGAGCATGAACGACTGCATGTGCGATTTCATGAATGATAGTTTTTATGGTCTGTTCCTGTGGCATATTTTCGCGGACAACAATCTGTTGCTCAGTATAGGAACAGTAACCATGGCAGCTAGGAGAATAACCGGGAAGTTGATTGAAGGTAATTGGATAGGGTGATACGGCACGTAGAGCGGTCAATAATTGCGAGTATTGATTGACTGTACCAGATAGCTCTGTGGTTAATTTAGGCAACGGCTCTCCGTCAGTCTGACTGACATCATAGACATAAACGGGTCGATAGTACGGAATGATGTGTTCCACTTCTTCCGTGACAGGCTTGCCAGATGCATCGTGGATTGGCTTTCCATGCTGGTCGGTCTTTGGAACAACTTCTTTGAACTTATGCGGCATATATCCTAGAATTTGGATGCCTTTTTCACCTTTTTTCACATGCCGGTGAAAATTCTTCTGCCACGCGTGGAAGCCAGCAACATATGTAGCGTCTGGCTTTTGCATGGAAATTAAGATACAATTGCGGACAGAGTAGTGATGAAATTTAGACATCGTGGACAGAAAATTTCGATAATTTTCACTGGTAAAAACTTCTTTACTGCCTGTCTCAATACGCTTTAGTAATTCTTGTACTTTTTCGGATTGCTTAGAATGTTTTTGGGGCATAGAGAATCCTCCTGCGTCTCATGTAGCTATTCTTTTTAAGAAAACAAGGCGGGGCGAAGGTTCACCCCGCCTTGAAACTGATTGAATCAGTCAGAAAAGCGACTTAGTATTTTACTGATTCTTGAACTTGCGGCGCAGCAGGAAAGCACCAGCAGCAGCGCCCATCAGGCCAACGCCGATCAGGACGAACAGCTTATTGCCCATGCCGCCGGTACCTGGCAGAATAACACCCTTGGTGTTAGTGATGCGAAGCGTCTGTACATTGTCATACGAGCCAATGGTCAGCGGATTGTTCAGTTCATTGCCATCAGCGGTGATGACGAAGGTGCCGTCATACTCGCCTGCTGCATTCTTAGTTGCAGAGATGACAACGGTGTAAACGACATCAGATTCAGCATAGCCTTCCGGCGCGGTGATTTCCTTCAGATAATACGTGCCCGGCTCCAAGGTGCTAGATGCGATCAGGCCAGTCTTTTCATCAGTGGTCAGTTCTTCAATCTTGTTTTTGCAGTCCTTGTCAGAATACAGACCGAAAGTGGCTACCAGCTTGGTATCTGCGTTGTCCTTATCAACCTTTTCAATACCTACAAGTGTAGTGAACGAGGTAACGATGTCACGAATCTTAGAAGTTGTGCCAGTATAGTAGTTATTGGTGTATTCCAGCGTAGCACCGTTCGGATTACCCTGACCGTTATAGTTTTCGTCCAATACATTTGTATAGTCTGGGACGGTAAGGCCGGCATTCTTATTTACGATTGCTTTTTCGTTCAGTGTAGCAGTGAAATTAACGGTTACAGTAGCACCAGCAGTGAGCTTGCTGTAGTCAAACTTTACTGTGAAACCGCCATCCTTGTTGCTGGATACAGTATAGTATTCATTTGCCTTCAGGATGGTTTCACCCATCTTAACCGTGATGGTGTCCATCTTTACGGTCAACGCAGCAGACGGATTATCTGTGATTGCGTAAGTGACTTTGGACTTATCAATATCTGCGCCGTATGCTGGTACAGTAGAGGTGATCTGGTAATCAATATCGCTGCCAATCTTGCTGTTGGAGGTATCTACCAGATTGCCATCTTCTACGATCTTCTTGGTCAGGTCAGTCTTGCTGTTCTTCGGCTTTACGGTTACATCATAGACCCAAGCATTGTTGTCCGTGCTCGGAATAGCAGTCAGAATCGGAGAGGTAACAGTACCCGGAGTAGCTTCATCGGACTTCTGCACGACCATGTAGTAGCCGATCGGCAGGGAAGATGCGCTTTTGCCAGTGATGGTGTAATCAGCAGCAACCTTGTTATCAAACTTACCCATCATCGTGTTAAGGAAATTCTGAACAGCATTGGCATCGTAGCCGGACAGATCATTGGCAGTTACGCCGCCAAGCATATCTGCGTACTTGTCGTTCGCAGTGTATGTATACGTGTTGTTGCCTGCGGTAGCAGTATACAGCTGATATACGTCATAAGTGCCATCATCATTGATGGTCAGCGTGCCGGTTGTAGCATCATGATTGAAGCCCGTCATTTTCTGTGTATCGGCAGCGGATGCGCACACGGCCGATCCGAGCATGATTGCGCCGGTAAGGGCGATTGCACCAAAACGGCGCAGGAACGATTTCAATTTCATAGTAGTCTCCTTTTTTACTTCTTTGCAGATTTTTTTGTTGTGCATTTCAGAAGGGTAGCACCGACTAAAGTAGCTCCAGAACCGAACATGACAGCAATTGGAATGGAATAATCCATTCCATCAACGCCTGTTTTGGGTGACTGCGATTTGGTAGTCGTAGGTGTTGTAGTAGGCGTTTTTGACGGAGTTGTTGGATTCGTTGGGGTTTCCGGCTTGCGCGATGACTTTGGTAATGCAGTTACGGAGTACGAACCATCTGTTGATGGGATAGAAATCAAAGATGGTGTTGTATCTTCATAATTGTCTGTACTTTTGGTCTGCACAAGCAGATACAATCCTTCTTCAACGTTGCTGAATTCTGCCTTGCCATTGGCATCTGTAGATGCTGATCCGGCGGCAGGGAGCTGCTTATCTGTTACAGCGGATGCCAGTCTCGTAATATCATCACTGTCTGGTGTTGTGATATTTACATCCAAATCAGCAAGAGCGTCTACCAACTGAAATGCCAGTGTCAGATGTTCTTGTCGGGTTGCAACTTTGTAAATATCAAATGTTGCACCGGAGATACCACTTGTTCCATCCAGATACGATACAGTGATGGCTCCAGATTGAACTGTTGGTAAAGTATCCTCGGTTGTGCTGCCATCAGATACGTTATCCGCATCTTCTGCTGGGGAAGAATCGTTGATAATAGTATCATCGGCTGAATTGCTATCCGAAACAGAAGTGCTAGGTTGCCCTGTTACATCCTGCGTTAGATTTTCATCAGCAGCAGATGCATATATTGGAGTAATTGCAGCCACTAATGTGAAGCAGAGAAACAGCGAACGCATACGATGCTTGAACTTCATTTTTATGACCTCCTTTCTTGTTATGATGAATATTTTTTTTGAAAACGATATAAAAGGAAAAGAAATGACAGAAGCCCAATTGCAGACAAAATAAGATGAGCAAATCCGCTTGTGTATGCAGGCTGATTTTCAGTTTCTTGCGTATCGTTATTAGAATTGGTGCGTACACCGCGAACCAGCAGTCGATGTGTGTTGACACCATACGGTGTACAGGTCACTAGAGTGACATAATCCTGGCTGGATACGATTTGCAATGCACTAACATCCTGCGGTTCCACAACGAGAATCTGGTCAACGGTATATGTCAGCGTTTTATTCAGCACATGGATCGTGAATGTATCGCCCTTTTTCAGCTTATCTAAATTGTTAAACAGCTTTTTTCCGGGAAGTCCAGTATGCCCTGCAATAACAGCGTGCGTACCTTTGCCGCCGACAGGAAGAGATGTACCATAAATATGGCCTGCACCTTTTTCCAATACAATGTCATCCGTGCCGTGATAAATTGGCAAATAAACATTGATAGACGGAATTTCAACATACGCCATAATGCCGTGAGACATATTTAACAGACTATTGTACTGTTCTGAACCAGTTGTACTGGATGAAAATGGATCAGAAATTGCAGAACCTGCTAAACTTTTATTGTATTCAGCAGCTTCTTTCAAGGCTTCTTCAGACTGTTCATCTGTAAAATTAGATACGGCGGCATTATAGGTGTCAATTTCGGTATTACTGGTTTTTTGTGCAATGATATTGCTGAATACTGGATAGAGCAGAACTAGCAGACCTGCTAGAAACACAAGACTCATAATCCATACGCTTTTATTTTTCTTCATGGTCATCTACTTTTCTATTACATCGTTTTCTTACGATAGTGATACAGAATGACGCCAGCAGTGCCTACTAGGCAAGTACCGATTAACAAAAACAGAATATTGCCCATGCCACCGGTCTCAGGAAGGATAATTAAAGATTCCTTTTCGTCTGTCATTGTGACAGATGAGGATGGATTTCCGCCAATGGTGACAACATTACCATCCTTATAGGACATAGCAGTAAAGGTTATATCATCGGCAAGTTTATACCCGTACGGTGCTTCGGTCTCTCGGAGAGTATACGATTTACCCGTTACAAGGCCGCTGACTTCGTGGGCTTCAGTTGTTGTTGTCCATGCGTCAATCGTCTTGCCGGTATCATCTTCAAGCACTAACTTGGCACCAGCAAGTGCATTTCCGTCCTTATCCACCTTTAAAATTGGAATCTTAGCGTTGATAAATACATTTCCGTTATTCGCATTCGCTATGATAGATGTTTCACCAGCTCGCACTGTAGCGGTGTGAACAGTAGAATCCAGTGTATAGCCATCTGGTGCGGCCGTTTCTTGAACAAAATATGTGCCGATTGGAACATCTGTTAATTCATATATGCCGGAAGATGTTTCTGTTAACTCGCCATACGTGGGGTCATTGAAATCATATTTTCTGTTGTTATTGTTATCCGAAAAAACAGTAAAAGTGGCGCCAGACAGCTTTTCTCCATTAGGATTTTCCTTTGTCACCTGAATATTGCCGGTATCCGGTGCAGCTGGTGTATTTACAAATACACCGTCTTGATTAGATACCGTGCTTGTTTCATTTGCTTTTACCGTGACGGGATACATATTTGTGTCCAATGAATAGCCATCTGGTGCAGTCGTTTCCTGAACAAAATACGTGCCGATTGGAACATTGGTCAAGCTATAAATGCCGGCCTGCGATTCAGATAGCGTACCGTAAGTGGTATCGGTATTGGCATCATAAGCACCATTTCCGTTGGTATCCTGATAAACAGAGAAAATTGCACCGGATAGTTTTTTACCGTCTGGATTTTCCTTTGTCAATTGAATGTTGCCGGTAGCAGTTTGCGTTTGGATAGGAAAATACCGCTTGGTCTCATCCGCAGGATATGTGCCGACAAGCATCTTCTGAGCAGATGCCTTCGCATCATTAATTAGGATGACACTTGTTGGAGCATCGGTTGGCAGTCTTTTCGTCAAAGTGATCTTTTCTGCGTTGGCCAATGTTTTAGGCGTATAGATTGTCATCTTATTGCCGTCATAAGAAAATCCAATGTCTGTATTGTCGCAAGAAGCTGACCATGACCAACCATTGTTCAATAGATTGTTTGTATCTGTTACAGTGGCTTCATACCGCCGATTTTCATCTGACCATTTTAGTGTGACAGGATCGCCCCATGCCCACTGATTTCCAGCAAAACTTGGCGATGCAGTTGTATTTTTGATGTTGTTTAAGATACCGCAGTATGCTGTTTTAATTTTGGTGTAGTTCTTTTTGTTGATGACATACCAGAAACGCTGACGAATATCGAATGAATTGTCATTCAAATATCCGCGCAGTGCTGTCTGCTGCTCTTTTTCGAGAGATGCATATTTAGATATGAATGAGCCGTTCAGACCTGCTGTCGGATTATCACCATCAGCGGAAGTTCTATAACCGGTTGCATATTCCCAGATGATCCACTGCGTTGCAATATACAGCGCATCGGTATCATCAAGACCGTAGTTGAAATTTGGATAGCCGTAGATAGAAGCATAAGCTACACCGGAGATCTGGTTATTGCTTAATCCTTCCTTTGACAGCGTTTCAAAAAAGGTTGAATTTTCTGTTAGATGCACGCCGGTTGACATGGTTTTATGGAATTCCAAACAATAAGCAGGAAGTCCGGCGTATGCACCAGAGGAAACGGTGGCAACGGTTTCAGCTCGATAACCTAATTTCGATGACTCGCCGGAAAGATATTGATAGGATGATTTGGACGATTTGATAACATCGGTTGCTGCAAAAGCTGGAACCATGCAACTCAAGACCATAACAGCGGAAAGAATTCCGCCGAAGGCTCGTTTCAAAAATTTCATCGAATTGACCTCCTAAATCACGTTTCATTCATATAAAAATACGTAGAAACGTTGTACACAAATGTGATGATTTCGGCACGAGTACAAGCACTATTTGGAGAGAAGGTGGTGGAAGACGTGCCGGAAGTAATGTGATTCTTTGCAGCCCAGTTTACTGCATCTGCATACCAAGCGTCAGAAGATACATCCGTGAAGCTTGAAGTATCATCTACAGATGGAACACCAGCCAGTTTCCAGAGCATCTGAACAATTTGTGCACGAGTACAAGTATCATTCGGGGAGAATGTGGTCTCTGAGGTACCGGAAGTTACGCCGACATTAAATGCCCAATTTACTGCGTCTGCATACCAAGCATCTGAAGGAACATCGGTAAATGGCATCTCCATATCATCTGTATCTGGCTTATCCACGTAGTTATATATCATCTGAGCGGCCTGTGCGCGGGTACAAGTGCTTTTCGGAGCAAAGGTAGAACTGGTTACGCCCTGAGTCACGTTTGTGTTATAACCCCAAATGACCGGATTATAGTACCAGTCATTTTCGTATACATCGGTAAACGGTGCATCTCCAAGATCAGCAGCACTGCTTTCAGAGCCTTTTTCCTTTAGGTTATAGGCCTTTACAATGCCCTGTGCATCAGCGACACCAAGAGATTTCAGCTTTGCATCAGAGGACAGATAGTTCGTGTAGTCGTGCTTGCTGGTAAGCATAGCGTTTTCAACAATCATGCTCGGAATGTTTGCTTTCGTACCATTGCGCAGGATGCTGTAATAATCTGCGGTCGATCCGTCTGGATACTTTGTTGAGCCTTCGCGCTGGAGATAACCACGATCTTTCAGACCAAGGGCAACCAGATTGTTATGAATCTGCGTTGCAGATTTCTTGACTTCAGTCAACAGATTAGGACGGTGTGTGGATTTAATTGGAATTAACATAAGCGTTCCATTTGCCGATGAGCTATCAGAAGCATCATTATGCATACTAACAATCAGATTGGAATGCTTGTCGGCAGCATACTGCACGCGATCCGAAAGAGCGACATATGTATCTGTGGAGCGTGTCATATAGACAGTCACACCTTCATATTTTTCCAGCTCATCTTTGCACGCTTGTGCAATTTTCAGATTCAGATCTTTTTCGTTGATAGTTTTACCGTTGTACTTAGCTGTCGCGCCGGAATCCTTACCGCCATGACCGGGATCAATGGTGACGATCAGATTGCCATTGGAAGCAGCGTTCTTGGAGTAAGTAGATGTCGCTGGTGTATCAAAATCCAGCGTGACGTCTTCTTCACCTTCGATACCTTCCGCGGCAAAAGCGGGAAGCATACTGCTTGCGGTAATGCAAAAAGCGGACAGCAAGCATAAGAGTTTCTTTTTCTTCATGAGAAGACTCCTTCCTTGAAATAGAATAGAAATGTGTGGTTTATTTAAACACTCAAAATGAGTGATATTTTACCTGATATTTGAAGAAAACGGATTTGAATAGATAGAAGACTGCACAGTGTTGGCAGATTCTTCCTGTTCAACCGCTGGCGTAGGTGGTTCCGGTTCGGTTTTTTCCATCTCAGCAGAAGGTTCTTCTGCTGGGATGGACGGTTCGGAGCGCTGATATACGGACAGAATATCTGGCAGTTCGCTCAGAGAAACATCGCTGCTGCGAACCATCTGGATAATGATTTCGCCTTCGATGGTTTCGGCATCGGCAGTAAGTTTATCCAATCGAGCTTTTTCCGTGTCGATTCTGGATTGCAGCTTCGCAATCTTTTCTTCGGTACGCTTTTTTTCTGCTCGCTTTGCATCGAGCTTTTCATTCAGCTTATCAATTGCTGCATTCATGATTTGTCTCCTTTCGGATACTGTGGCACGCCATATCCGCAGATTTGGCTGCTGCCAAGAGTGTATTTGCGTTCATTTACGGCATCATTGCTATTACCTTCGATGGTATAGACCATGCCGTTTTCTACTTTTTCAACGATACCTACATGATCGGAATGTCCATCACCTTCCCAGTCGAAGAAGATAATATCACCGGGAGCTGGCGTATATGAACGATCCTGCCATAGACTGTGCTGCTGGAACCACGGGATGCCTTGTGCCTGACAAGCAGCGAATTTTGGAATGATACCGGCATCAATATAACCACACTGGTTTGCACACCAGCTGACAAATGATGCACACCAAGCAACGCGAGAATGGAATCCCATGTAGCTCCAATATGGCTCACCGCCACGTTGGCCAAGCTGCGAGCGGGCAACTTCAACAATATCTGTGCTGCCTGTACCGGTTGCGTTGCTGCTGGCAAGTTCATTGTATAAATAGAAGGATGGATTCAATGATTTGCCATCATGTGTGTATTCCATGTGCACAGTGTTTGTCTCACAAGCAGCGGGTGCACGACCTGATTTTGCAATAACATCACCGCGTTGGACGGTATCACCCTTTTTAACACTGATTGTTCCGAGACCACCATATAGGAATTTATTCTTGCCTTTTTCCAAGACAAGGTACGATCCATGTTCATCATCTGTACCGATTTCTGTAATCTTGCCGGATGTGACAGCGAGAAGTTTCTGACCGGAGCTAACGGTAATATCAATGCCGAAGTGCTGGCTGATGGAACCGCTGCTGTACTGATAACCATATCGGCGCGCGATACTCCATGAATTGCTTTCCAGCGGAGAGCCATAGTTCATATGAGTAGTGTACTGTCCAAGTTGATTCATTAAATCAGATTTATCTTTTTGATCTTGATTCATCTGATTTTGCAAATAAGTTACAAGTGTTTCAGATGTAACGTTGACATCCATATGTTTTACTTCATTTTTACTGATACCCGGAATATAAATACCGCCAGTCACATTGCTGTTCATTGCATATACGGCGGCATATTGCACGCCTAGATTATTACAGCGCTGATGGTCACTGACAAAAATATCAATTCGATTTCCTTTGATTGCGCCGCCGCAGTCTTCAGCAATGAAGTCACCAAAACCATCAATATGTACTTTCGTGCCGTAGGGAATCATTTTCGGATCAACTGCAATGGTACGGCCTTCTGTGGCAGTAACGCCGGTTGCAGTCTGTGTACCCCATTGTTCAGAACAAATCGGACAGCCACAATAGAATGTTAGTTTAAAATTGCCCAAACATTTGGAGTTGTTCAAAATAACTGTTGTCAAGGTGGAACCGGATTTTTTCGACACGATGCCACCGTAAGTCGGTGTATATGTCAGAATTAAATCAGTAGAATCCTTTTTCTCATCTGTCGAAGTGCCATCCTGATTTCCATCTTTATCTACAACAGTTTCTGTTGTCGTTGTTTTATCAGCTTCACTTGTGCCGGATACGTCTTGTACATACTCTGAGACATCGACTTTATAAACTGCTGAATAAATATCATCAATTGCGGATTTTACATCAGAGAATTTATAATCTCCGTATACGCAATCCAAATAATTTAAGATTGGATCAGGATTGGTTGTGATGGTGATTGGATCAATTGTTTCCGAGCCGTTATAGGTGTATGAAACAACATCCGCTTTGCTGCTGTATCCATTGATTTTTTTGGACAGTTTTGCATCTAATTCTGTGATATATGTGTACACTTCGGTTAGTGTTTCATCGTCACTTGCCAAAGATGCTGCGCCGACAACGGCATATGCAACAGGCATTGCGAGCAGGGTAACAACTAAAAATAAAGAAATGATGGTGATGATACCAAAAGAACAAGACATTCTTGAAACACCGGTAATTACTTTAGAAAAAGTGCGGCCGGTATTTGCAACGACTTTTGATACGGCAGATGGTGTCTGGCGCAATACTTGCAAAAAAGATCGCTGAGGCTTATTCTTTCCGAAAAGACGTTTGGCACCGGATACCATGCGTGACGTGTCACGGACAACGTTTTTGGTCTTAACCATGGCCTGCATACCAAGGTCTTCAGAGCCTTCTATATCTTCGGCAACCAGCAAGCCTTCATGCGCCAAACGCTTTCCAGCGTCTTTTAACAATCCTTTTCCTTGTTTTGCGGCAAATTTTTCGTTCTTTAGCAAGACAGACTTTTTATCTGCAAACATTCCATCTTTCCAATCTTTATGGGAAAGAAAAGCAAATTTTCCTTGACGGTATGTTGCCTTTGCAATCTTTTTTGATGCACTATATGTCATAGCTGCGCCGGTAACAATAGCACGGCGCTCGGCCGCAGATGCACGATCTACATAGCCTTCTGATGCACCGCCGCCGTGATGAATAGCTGTGTGATACAGTGTTTCTTTTAATCTGGATTTCTTGGGAGAAGAACTAGATAAAGAATCTGCGTAAATATCTGTTCGACTGAGAGCAATACTATCTGCGGGTGTTTTAGGATTATTGGCTGTATGTTTCTTTGTATTTAATAAGAGAGAACGACTAGAATTTTCTTTCGGATGGACAGATATATGCTCTGATTCGGCATCTTTAGATGATGCGGAATGCATAGATTGCTTACTATCCGCGTCCAGAAGATTGGATGAAAATATATTTTCTTTTTGAGAAAATGTATCAGATTTGAGCTGTTCTTCTGAAGATTTATTTTCGGAAGAAAGCAGACTGGAAGCAAATACATTTTCTGGCTCAGAATTAAGATCAGAAGAAAAAGGTTTCTCCGATGCGTGGAGCACAGAAGAACTGGAAGAAACAGATTTTTCTGTTTTATGCGTGGATATGAGACTGGAAGCAAATGTATTTTCTGGTTGAACTGAAACATCTGGATGGAATACGTCTTCTTCCGTATATACCAGAGAAGACAGTGGATTATCTGATTGCATCGCTTCATGTGATGATTTCAGATTGGATGCAAATATATTTTCAGATTTAGAAAATGCAGCAGGTGCAGAGACTGATTCTGATGTATGTAGCAGGGAAGCGGAAGGACTGTCTGAAAGAGCAGCCTTGTGCGGAGAAACCAGACCGGCAGCAGCTGTACTTTCTGGTCGAGAAGATGCAGCAGGCGCAGAAAACGGTTCTGATGTGTGCAGCAGGGAAGCGGAAGGACTATCCGATAAAGCAGCCTTGTGCGGGGAAACCAGACCGGTAGCAGATGTGTTTTCCAGTGGAGAAGATGCAGCAGGTGCAGAGAACGGTTCTGATGTGTGCAGCAGGGAAGCGGAAGGACTATCCGATAAAGCAGCCTTGTGCGGGGA
>JABLTO010165041.1_pt1 | contig 12037 bp, 11 predicted proteins | sample 7160091 | NCBI WGS metagenome assembly JABLTO01 (sample SAMN14651225, study PRJNA627086) | human gut metagenome | isolation source: feces | host: Homo sapiens
GGTTGTATTAACATATAAATGTAGCGCCGTATACGAGACCCGTACGTACGGTGCAATGAGAGGGGCGAAGATTAATTTCTTCCCTCTACTCTATTCTTGAACCAGGTGAGAAGTGCAGTGCGGACAGCGGGTCGCCGCAATGTTAATTTTGCTTTTGCAGAAAGGACATACTTTGGTGGTCTCAGGTTTTTTGCTGTTTTTTACAGCTAGCGAAAAAATCTTGTTCATGGTCCGCATCAGACAAAACAGGATGAAGGCCATGATGAAGAAATTGATGAGAGAGGAAAGAAATGATGCCGCGAAACCGGTAATTTCTTTCAGAGAATAAGTTTGCGCACCGCTGAGAAACTGCAGGATCGGATGAATGAAATTATCGGTCAGTGAGCTGACAAGGCTGGAAAAAGCACCGCCGATCACAACGCCGACAGCCATATCCATCATATTGCCGCGCAAGGCAAAGGTCTTGAATTCTTTAATGAAATTTCGCATGAAGTTCTCCCTTCTTTTTGCTTTTTGCTGTCCCTATTATAACAGAGAGAAGAAAAAAGCAGTACCGAAAAAACTTGTGCTATAATAATACATGCGTGAAACGAAGGGATGAAAAAATGGATAAAAAAGAAATTGTATTTGAGTTGGGAAGTGTCGTTTTAGGCAATCTGATCGTTGCGTTGGGCGTTACTTTTTTTATTCTGCCTTCCGATATCCTCTGCGGGGGAACCGCGGGAATTGCCGTAGCGTTGCAGCCGATCTTTCATCTGCCGGAAACATTGGTGATCAATGCACTGACCGTCTTGCTGTTTTTGATCGGGTCCATCTGCCTGGGAAAAGCATTTTTCTTTAAAACTGTTCTCAGTACCGTGGTATATCCGATTTTTATTTCAATTTTAAACACATGGTTCGCAGATGTCAGTGTGACGCAAAATCAGCTGCTGGCGGCGATTTATGCGGGTATCTGTATTGGTACAGGGATCGGTCTGGTTTATCGCGTAGACGGAAGTACCGGGGGAATGGATATTCCGCCGCTGGTGATCCATAAATATACCAAGCTGCCGTTATCGCTTCTGATTGTCTTTTTCGACGGTGCTACAGTCACTCTGGGGGCACTTGTCTATGGCATCGAAGCAAGCATGATCGGTTTGGTTTCTGTGTTCGTCAGCGGCATCGTCATCAATAAAGTGCTGACGCTGGGAAGTGAAGCAAGCAAGACTTTGTTTATTATTTCGCCAAAGTGGGAAGCGATCCGCGATGCGATCAATAAGGAACTGGACAGAGGGGTCACGCTTGTACCTTCGATCGGCGGATTTTCAAACGAAAATTGCATGATGGTCATGACGGTCGTGAAAAAGAAACAGTATGCTGCACTGCAGAAAATGATATCTCATATTGATCCGCAGGCCTTCTTCGTAGTGAATGATGCCAATGAGGTACAGGGAGCAGGTTTTACCTTCAGCAAGCATTATAAAATGCGGGAACAATACGCGGAAATTGAAAAGAAATAGGCATGCGCCATCAGATTCCATCCATGAACAGTGTCATGGATGGATTTTTTATGAAAAAAAGGCTAGGCAGGATCTGCGGCAAAGAGAGCGGATGAGCGAAGCTACGGTCAGGTCAAACATTGTTGTGAAAAGGTTTTCTTCTTTTGACTGACGCAACAGTAAAAATTTTCATGTTGATTTCACATCTGCAAAAATAAAACTATGGTATAATGAAAAAGATTTATAATGATCATTTTCGCTACTGACAGAAAGGAAGGTGTTTCGCTTCATGAGACAATTCTTTCGAAGTCTGCCATCTCACTTTGCGACTGCCTGGAAGAGCGTCATCCGACATCCATCTTTGACCATTTCTTCTGCTACGGCGGTTACAATCACTTTACTGATTGTCGGACTTCTGGTCTTGATCGCCGGTAACATCAACAATTTTACAAGAAACATAGAAAAAGATTTCATCATTCAGGCGACAATCAGTCCCGGAGTTGAAAGTGAAGAAGATATACAGGCTCTGAAAAAGAAAATTGAATCGATCGAAAGTGTAAAAAGCTGCGTTTTTTCCAGTAAGGAAAAAGAACTGCAGGAACTGATCCGAGATAACGGCGAGATGTTCAGTTATTATGCGGATCATGACAGAAATCCCTTGTATGACGTATTTATCATCGAACTCAGCGATCACCAGCAGATGGACAGTGTTCGTTCCGCGCTGGAGAAGATGGAGGGAATCGTCAGTGCGGATTTCGGCGGTGACGGCATTACCTTGATGGTCGACGTATTTGAAAGCTTACGCGTTGGAGGAGCCGTTTTTGTTGTGCTTTTCGCCTTTTTGGCAGTTTTGCTTATCCAGAATATGATCAAGATGACGATCCAGACACGGCAGGAAGAAATTGCGATCATGCGCAATGTCGGTGCATGCAACTGGTATATACGGACCCCGTTTATCATCGAAGGAATGTATATCGGCATTCTTGGGTCCATAGTTCCGATACTGGTGATCAGTATCGGCTATGCCTATGTGTATGCGGCACTGGACGGTGTTTTTCTGTCGTCTATGTTTATTATGCTGCAGATATGGCCGTTTATTCCGTTGGTTTGTCTGCTTGTCTTAGCGGCAGGCATCATCGTCGGCATGACAGGCAGTTTTATCGCGGCAGGAAAGTATTTGAGGTGGAAACGATGAGAATGAGAAAAGCAGGAGCTTTGATTCTGGCGGCAGCACTCTGCGTCAGTATTTTTCCGGTATCGATACCGGTCTATGCATATGATTTTTCGGATGAAGCGGCATGGGTGAACAAGTGTTCCGCCGTGCAGAGTTCTTCACAGGACAGCAAGGCATGCAGTGAGTTTAAAAAGTACTACAAGCAGCAGCAGGCCGATCTGGAGGACCAGATCGATTCTTTTAAGTCTGATATTGAGGCGCTGCAGAGCAATCTGGAAAATCTGGAGTCACTCGTTGCACAGCAGCAGAAACTGATCGAAGAGGTAAATGCACGAATCGAGGAAAAAAACACAGCCATCGCAGAGATTCGTTCCAATATCGTTCAGCTGGAAAAAGATATTGCCTTCAAGGAACAGGAAATCGAGAAGTGGGATAATCAGATCAAGGAACGTATGGTGGGAGAGCAGGCGGCTGTCGGGACCAATATGTATATCGATATGATCATGGGCTCAAAGGATCTTCAGGAAATGATGCGTACAATGGAAGGTCTGCAGCGCATCACGGAGAGCGACGAGGAGCAGATTGAATCATTGAATAAAGAAAAGGAAGCTTTGAATCAGCAAAAGAGCGAACAAAAACGTTTACAGGAAGATATGGAAGATCAGAAGGCGGCTTTGCAGGAAGAGAAACAGCAGGCGGAAGAACTGAAGGAGGCCAGTGAGGAAATGATCACGGCATACCATCAGCGTGAAGCTGAGCTGCAGGAACAGATGCGAAGTGCGCAGGCAGATATTTCAAGTATCTCCAGCAACCTGGTAAATATGGATTCGATCCAGGATTACCATCCATCTGAAAGTGACGGCTGGCTGAATCCGGTCAGCGGGCCTACATCCGCAGGCACCTGGTATTACCCTGGCGGCGGTGTTCATCTCGGCGTAGATCGTGCCGTTTCGATCGGAACACCGATCTATGCACCGGCGGACGGCCTCGTTGTATGGGTAGCCAATCCGGTCGGAAGCAACAGCGGTTATCTGGGTAACTGGAGCGGCTATCCGGCGGGAGCGGGAAATGATATCGCTGTCCTGGTCAATGTAAAGGGAACAACTTACTTTGTTTCGTTCTTCCATATGTCACAGGAAGGCATGACGGTTTCGGTCGGCCAGTCTGTTTCACAGGGACAATTGCTGGGACTGACCGGAAATGCCGGAAATTCCAGCGGTCCGCATTGTCACATTGAAATCATCAATCTGGGAAGTATGTCAATTACAGAAGCCGCAGCTCAGTTCTCAAGAACAGCTGATTTCTCATGGGGATGCGGCTGGAGTTCACCGGCAACCGGATGTGATTCTAAAGGCAGCACTCCGTGCCGTGAACGTCCGGAGACACTGATCGGCTAGGAAGGAGCAACCATGATTCAGATAAAAAATGTATCAAAATCATATAAGAACGGCGTACATGCCTTAAAAAATATTAATCTTACGATCGATGACGGTGAATTTGTCTATATTATCGGTCCTACCGGCTCAGGGAAGTCAACACTGATCAAGCTGTTGGACGGAGAGGAAATACCGGATGAAGGAAAAGTTATTGTCAATGACGTCGATGTGGGAGCTCTGAAACACAGTAAGGTACCTTATTACCGCCGCAATATCGGCGTAGTGTTCCAAAATTTCCGCTTGCTGCCGTCACTGACTATTTTCGAGAATATCGCGTTTGCACTTGAAGTGATCGGAATGGACAAACAGGAGATCCGCAAACGCGTGCGCGAGGTTCTGGATCTTGTTTCCCTCAGTGACAAAGCACAGGCTTTTCCAAGCCAGCTTTCCGGAGGGCAGCAGCAAAGGGTGGCTATCGGCAGAGCCATTGCCAATCATCCGAAAGTACTGATCGCCGATGAACCGACAGGAAATCTGGATCCGGAAAAATCCAAGGAGATCATGGAGCTGTTGGAAAAAATCAATGAGGTCGAGCACACGACCGTAGTCATGGTAACACATGACAGTACTCTGGTCGATTCCTTTAAAAAGCGTACCATTTCACTGGAGGAAGGCTATATCATAGCGGATTTGATGAAAGGCGGTTATCTGACATATGATCAGGGAAATTAAAATGCTTCCTTATCATATTCGACAGGCGTTTCGCAGTTACGGCCGTCATTTGGCTATGTCACTGCCGGCTACGATTGCCGTCAGCGTGACACTGCTGCTGTTGTCGGTATCGCTGCTGTTGGCCGGCAATGTTTCGTTGTTTGCCGGTAATGTGGAGAGCGGACTGCAGATCCATGCGATTCTGGATGCAGACATCGAATCAGCACAGCAACTCGAAGAAGCGGGCAATGTCCTGAAGAAAGTAGATAATGTGGCGGTCGCTATATTGTCAGACAAGGATGAGGAACTGGAACTGATGATCAAGGAGAAAGGCGAAGCTTTTGCGGTTTATCGTGGCGAGGAAAATCCTTTGAGCAATGCTTTTTTCATTACCGTGGAAGATCCGGATCAGATTGCACAGACATGTGAGGAAATCCGCGGCCTTGATATTGTCAGTGATGCAGTTTACGGCGGGGCCAGCGTATCTTCTTTGATCAGCATGCTGGATATGATTCGTCAGGGAGGTCTGGTCATCGTTGTCTTATTGTTCTTTCTGACCGGATTTTTGATCACAAATACGATCAAAACGACAATATATGCACGCAGCGAGGAAATTGCGATCATGCGCAGTGTCGGTGCCAGCAATCATTTCATCAAGGTTCCTTTTGAAATCGAGGGAGTTTTGATCGGTGTCGGCGGTGCGTTGCTGCCGTGCATCGTCACGGTTGCAGGGTATTCCTGGTTTTACGATATGATCGGAGGCCGTCTGTTCACCGAACTGTTTTCACTGCAGCCGATCTGGCCGTTTACTTTCTATGTCTGCCTGGGATTGATCGGAGCAGGCGTTGTCGTGGGTCTGTTAGGAAGTTTTGTGTCTACGACCCGCTACCTGCGTTGGAAACGCTAAATATGATAAACAATCGAATGGAGAAAACAGTGCTCTGTTTTCTCTTTTTTTGTTTTGGTATGGTGCCATAAGGAGAAACCGTATACTTTCTTTTGAGTTTGGTAAAAATGTGATATGATGTCTAATGGAATAATTTGAGGTGATGTACATGGCGAAAAAAAGGACCGTGATCTATAAGCTGGAACGGCATAAATGGCCGGATGAAATAGCGGCCGAAAAAAGGGAACGGCGTAAAAAGCTGGCTGTCATCTGCAGCTGTCTGCTGTTTTTTGCCGCCGGTTTTTTTGTTTCCGGTGCGATGGGAAAAGGTTCCGCGGGAGCAGAGAATTCCATGGAGATGGAAAAACTGGAGACAGTGTATTCCCTGCTGAATGAGAAATGGTATTTTGGTAAAGATATAGAAGACTTATCTGTGACGCTGATGGAAAAAGCGATTGCCGGCATGGCGTCCAGTGATCTGGATATCCATACGACATATATGAGCCTGGAAGATGCGCAGACCTTCTCCTCTTCGCTGGAAGGTACGTTTATCGGCGTCGGACTGCAGTTTTATCAAAACAGCCGTGGAGAATATATTGTTGCGGACGTATTTGAAAATTCACCGGCACAAAAAGCGGGAATCGAGCGTAAAGACCGTCTTGTACAGGTTGAAGGATCTTTATGTGATGAACTGAGTCAGGACGAAATAAAAGATATGCTGACAAAGAGCGAAGGCAAAGAGGTGTCTTTGGTCATCGAACGCGAAGGAAGAGAACTGGAAGTGCAGGTGACTCCTGCAGTCGTGGACAGCTCTGTCATCGCATACGAGGAGAATGGCTACGGCTATCTTCAACTGTCCTCTTTTTCCGAGAACAGCGGAGCTGATGTTGAGAGTGCTCTGAAGCGTTTTGTACAGGCGGGAGAGACTAAGATCATCCTTGATCTGCGTGATAACGGCGGAGGATATCTGAGTGCGGCAATGGATATTGCCAAGTGTTTCCTTCCGAAGGGGACTGTTGTTTTCCAGGCGGAAGAGCGCAGCGGCGAACGAAAGAAATATAAACTCGAAGAAGATTACGAACCGTTTGCATTTGATCAGATTGTCATTTTGATGAATCAGAATACGGCATCCGCATCGGAAGCACTGATCAGTGCATTGGACGATAATCTGTCGGATAAAGTGGTACTGGTCGGTGAGACGACTTATGGAAAAGGAACCATGCAGACCAGTGTTCCTTTTGCGGATGGGACCTCTTTGAAATATACGAGTGCAAAATGGTTCTCCAGCAAAGGAAAATCGATCAACGGAGTCGGCATCGCACCGGAAGTGGAGATATCACTGGATGAAGCGAGATCTGTTTCCATGCCGATGTATTCTCAGGAAATAGAGGTAAAAGAAGATCAGGTGGCGGCCATTGCCAAACCGGTGCAGATCTATTTGCGCTTTCTCGGTTATGGGGCCGACCGCAGCGATGAATATTTTTCCGCACAGTCCGCCGAGGCATTGCGACAGTTTCAGTCGGATCACGGCCTGGAGGCAGACGGTGTGATTGAAAATGAAACGGCGCAGAAGCTGGTGGATGCGGCATCGCTGTACTGGAATGAAAATGAGGAACAATTGGATGTTCAGCTAAGAAAGGCAGTGGATATCATCAATGGAGAATAAACTGTTTGAATTGGTTTCCGGCTATCAGCCCCAGGGCGATCAGCCGCAGGCCATCGATGAATTGGTCAAGGGAATTCAGGCGGGAAAAAAGGAACAGGTCCTGCTGGGGGCAACCGGTACGGGAAAAACATTTACAATTTCCAATGTGATTGCCAGAGTTAACAAACCGACCCTGGTGTTTGCCCACAATAAGACACTGGCGGGACAGCTGTATTCGGAATTCAAGGAGTTTTTTCCGCATAACCGCGTGGAATATTTTGTTTCTAATTTCGATTATTATCAGCCGGAGGCATATCTTCCGAATACTGATACGTATATTGATAAGAATGCAACGACAAATATCGAGCTTGACATGCTGCGCATGGCTGCCGTTAATTCGATCCTGGAACGAAGAGATACGATCATCATTGCTTCTGTTGCCTGTATTTACGGCGCAAGCAATCCGGAACAGTACCGTGATATGTTTTTCTCGCTGCATGTGGGAGATGTCATTGACCGTAAAAAACTGATGCAGCGTCTGGTGGCACAGCAGTACACTAGGAACGATATGGATCTGAGCAGAGGAACGTTCAGGGCCCGCGGCGATGTGATCGAGATTGCGCCGGGCCATACAGATGCTTTCATCCTGCGTATCGAATTGTTTGATGATGAAATCGAACGGATCTGTGAGGTGGATCCGCTCAGCGGCAAGACATTAAATGCATATTCTGTTTACGTTGTTTATCCGGCCAGCGGTTATGCCACCAGCCAGGATATCATCAACCGGGCGGCAGACACGATCGAGGAAGAGCTGGAGGAGCGGCTGCAGTATTTTGAACAGGAAGGAAAACTGCTGGAGAAGCAGCGATTGGAACAGCGTACCCGCTATGATGTGGAGGCGCTGCGCCAGTTCGGCGTATGTCCCGGCATTGAAAACTATTCCCGGCATATCGACGGCCGTAGACCGGGGGAACGTCCGTATACATTGTTTGATTATTTTCCGGATGATTTTCTGCTCGTTGTCGATGAGAGCCATGTGTCCCTTCCGCAGATCCGCGGGATGTATAACGGTGACCGTTCCCGCAAGGAAACGCTTGTCAACTTCGGCTTTCGTCTGCCCAGCGCTTTAGACAACCGTCCTCTGCGTTTCGAGGAATTTGAGAAGATGGTCAATCAGGCAATTTATGTTTCGGCAACACCGGGCGATTATGAATTGGAAAAGGTACACGGCGAGGTCATTGAACAGATCATTCGTCCGACCGGTCTTCTGGATCCGATCGTTGAAGTTCGTCCGACAAAAGGACAGATCGATGATTTGGTCGATGAGATCCGCGAACGGATCGAACGCAATGAACGCACATTGATCACAACGCTGACGGTGCGGATGGCCGAAGACCTGACCGCTTATCTGAAAAATATGGATTTTAAGGTGGCGTGGCTTCATCATGAAGTTACGACGATCGAACGTACGGAAATCATCCAGGATCTGCGGAAGGGAAAATATGATGTGCTGGTCGGCATCAACCTGCTCAGAGAGGGACTCGATATTCCGGAAGTCTCTTTGATTACGATCCTGGATGCGGATAAAGAAGGGTTCCTGCGCAGCGAACGTTCTTTGATTCAGATCATCGGACGTGCAGCCCGTAATGCCCAGGGAAAAGTCATCATGTATGCCGATACGATCACGCAGTCAATGCGCAAAGCGCTTGATGAAACTGCACGACGCCGTGAGATCCAGATGGCATTCAATGAAGAGCACGGCATTACGCCGAAGACCATTATCAAGCCGATCCATGATGTGGTCCGCAGCAAGGAAACAAAAGAAATGACAGCGGCTTACATGAAGAAGAAAAATAAAATGGCGAAGAAGGACAAGACAAAGATGCTGGAGAATATCGAGAAGGAAATGAAGGAAGCAGCACGCGTGCTGGATTTCGAACGTGCGGCACAGCTGCGCGATATCCTGATCGAACTGCGCAATTCTTAAGGGAGACAGGTCATGAATTTTTGTGGAAAAATAACAGTTGTTCACCGTGAAGCGTTTTTGATGAAATGCTTTTCGTCTTATGCTGACCGTGAGCAGCTGCAACGGATGATGAAGAGCTCACCGCTGGATGCGGACATGGAACGGCATCTGGTCGATCAGGCGGCCCGACAGGCTGTTTATGAGCATACGCTTGCCGCGTCTGCATTGTCTTTTACTTCGGCATTGGCACCGGGTGTCCTGCGGTTTGCCGCCGTGCCGATCGAATATGCGGCATTTTTGCGGGAGTCGCTGCAGCTGGTACAGAAACTGTTGTATCTGTATACGGGAATGAAACAAAAGCAGCTTCTGCATCATCACCAGCTCCAGGGTTATCTGTATATTTTTTTCGGCGGCAGTACTGCCGTGAAAGCAAGCAGTATTTTGTCAGAGAGGGCGACGGTTTTTGCATTGAAAAAGCTGCTGCGACAGAAACTGTATACGATGGTTCCTTTGATCGGCGGCAGTATTGATACAGCATTGACTGCCGCTGCCATGTATCAGCTGGCAGAGGAATTTTCTCAGCATTTATATCAGCGCTATCTGCAGCATCAGGAATATCTGACGATTGGCTGCAGCGAACGCACATCTATACAGACCCCGTTCTTCCAAGTGGAGGATCAGAAGGACAGCCTTCAGTAATTGAAAGGCTGTTTTTCCTTTTCCTGTTTGTCGTGGAAACGGGATGATGGTATACTAAACATTACATATGAAATGATATTTCCCGGGAAAATATTACAGAGGAGGATGCGGCTTATGAAAACATGGGATGATTTTTTTCTTGAAGAAAAGAAGAAAGCATATTATCAGGAACTGATGCGTTTTGTTGAACAGGCATATGAGAAAACCGTCGTTTATCCGCTGCGAAAAGATTTGTTTTCCTGCTTTGAACTGTGCCCGCTGGAGAAACTGAAAGTAGTCATTCTTGGTCAAGATCCTTATATTCACGAAAATCAGGCACACGGCCTTTGCTTTTCCGTCGGACGCGGGGAGAAAATTCCGCCGAGTCTTCGCAATATATATAAGGAGTTAGAAGAAGATCTCGGAATTCAGCCGCCGGATCACGGCTGTCTTACGCAATGGGCGAAACAGGGCATTCTGATGATGAATGCGGTGCTGACTGTTGAGGCGGGAAAAAGTGCAAGTCACCGCGGAAAAGGCTGGGAAACATTTACAGATGATGCCATTCGTTTTGTCAGTGATCATGCTTCTCCGTCAGTTTTTGTTTTGTGGGGGAAATGGGCACAGAAGAAACTGCCGCTGATCGATCAGCAGCGTCACAGAGTGATTCAGGGTGCACACCCCTCTCCGCTGTCGGCCCATCACGGCTTCTTTCATACGCATCCTTTTTCCAGGATCAACGAAGATCTGGAAGAACTCGGAAGAGAACCTGTGGATTGGAGGCTGAGCAGATAATGTATGACAATGTAGAACAGGCACTGCAGGCTGTCGAGGCACGCCGGCGGCAGAAAAAAGATCTTCAGGCATTTCAGGCTTTTGTCAAACAGGTTTGTCCGAAAGCGTTTGAACTTCCGATCATCCATGTAGCGGGAACGAATGGAAAAGGCTCGACAGTCAACTATATCCGCAGCATGCTGAATGCGCTGGGGTATCGAGTGGGGACACTGACATCGCCGGCACTGCGGATCCATTTTGACCGTATCCGGATCGATGATGAATGGATGGACAGTGATACGTTTCTGTCCCTGGTCAATCGATACGATGATCTATGGCAAAAAATGGGCCTTGCAATGTTTGATATCGATGTGCATCTGGCAATGGAATGGTTCGTTCGAGAGCAGGTGGATATGGTCATCCTGGAAACAGGACTCGGCGGCCGTCTGGATGCCACAAATATCTTTGAACCGATCGTAAGCGTGATTACGAATATCGGGCATGATCACATGAAACTTTTGGGAAACACGCTGACGGAGATTGCGGCAGAAAAAGCCGGCATCATTAAGAAAAATGTTCCGCTGATAACAACGGAACAAAATCCGGACTGTCTGCGGGTATTCCGTCAGACCTGTGAACAGAAGGAAGCTTTGATGAGCGTTGTGCCAAGGCCTTCGGTACGCCGGGATGCGAAAGGCTTTGTCGAATATCTGGATGAATCCGGTGAGTGGATCCATCTCAATACATTTGCCGCCTATCAGGCAGTCAATGCGGCACTGGCCGAGCAGTGTGTCATAAAGATCTGTCCGAATGCTGAGCGGGAAAAGATAAAAGAGGCGCTGCCCCGTGCACAGTGGGCGGGCCGCTTCCAAATCCTTCATGAGGAACCGACGGTCATTGTGGACGGTGCACATAACCGTGAAGGTGTGCATGCGCTTTGTCAGTCGCTGAAAGAAATGACAGTCGATACTGTTATTTTCTCTGTACTGGAAGATAAAGAAGGAGAGGAAATGCTGAGTGAACTGCAGCAGGTGTGCCGTCGGGTGATCCTTTGTTCATTTGCACAGGAGCGACTTGCGGATCTGAAACAGCTGGCGGAACAACATCAGCTGCCGCTGGCACATGATCTGAAGACACTTGTCGATGAGCGGATGGCGCAGGATGAGTGTATCGTCATTTGCGGCTCATTGTATTTTGTTTCCGAAGCTGTCCGTCTCTTCGACCACAAATAAAAAAAACAGTCTCCCTGTCATGTTAAAATGGACCCTGTAAAACGGACACCAGAAAAAAACCACCCAAGAGGATGAAAGCTGGATTCTGTATTACAGGATCCTTTTTCTTTATGGTAC
>JABLTO010190385.1_pt1 | contig 12028 bp, 12 predicted proteins | sample 7160091 | NCBI WGS metagenome assembly JABLTO01 (sample SAMN14651225, study PRJNA627086) | human gut metagenome | isolation source: feces | host: Homo sapiens
GAATCCCTCACTTCCACTAATGGTTCTGTGTAGTTTGCAAGAATACTCTTGAACTGATCTAATTCAACCACAGCTTCACCTTCTTTCTATAATATAAGATAGCATTTCTCCGGATACTGTTTATATCCGAAAACACCAGTGTTAACAGCATATCACATTCGCCCCAAAACTGCAAGAACAGTAACTCTTACAATTCTATTGTTTCCAGGTCTTCAGGCACGTATATATTTCCGCTGAAATATTTCTTTCCTTCTGCTGTATAGAGTTCTTTTCTGCGGAGAATATTTTTGTCTTCTGTGTGATACAGTATCAGATTCTTCACATTCAGCTGTGCGGCCAGTTCGCTTGCATCTTTTGCAGTAGAATGATGTTTTTCATAAGGATGGAACTGATCAGCCTGGTCAAAAAGACAGAAAGCCTCATGAAGCAGCCATTTGCTGTTTTTTGCGTATTTCTCTTCACATTCGTTGTATGGTTCATCTCCACAGCAGGTAAGCTTCTCACCATTCCCCATATCCATACAGAATCCATACTGTTTTGCTTTTGTTGACTGAATATCAAAAAATGTTACTTTATGTCCTATCAGGTTTCTTTCTTCTCCGTCATTTACAACTACCAGATGCAGACGTTTTCCGATAAACTGCGTCTGTTTTGCAGGATAAAGCTTCTCTGCCATATCCTTCAGGAGACTGATCACTTCATCATGACCATAGATCCAGGCTTCCCCTTCATACTGCCCCTGTTTCATGTTCTGGCAGATCATTCGGACCATCCAGATAATTCCCATCAGATGATCTACATGTTTATGTGTAACAAATATTTCCCGCATATCCTTCCAGTCAAAACCCGCCTGCTTCAGCTGACGGAGCAAAGTGTTCCCGCCACCGCCATCTACCAGGAGGTGTTTTTCTCCATCCTGAATAACAAAACATGTATTATAACATTCTGTTACCATCGCATTTCCAGTTCCAAGCATTGTAAGTTTCATGGCTTTTCCTCCCTGTATGTTTGCAATAATATCGGCTATATCTTACCATATTATAAAAAGAAAGGGAACAGTCAAAGCCGTTCCCTTAAAATACTAGAAATTTACTGTTCACTCCGTTCACAGCAACTTGGTCTATTTATAAACTTTTATTATGAGAAAAAGCTCTCCGCAATACTCATATCAGCAATGTATCCGACACTTCCTGTCATATAAACAGTTCCGTCTTCTTTAATATCAATCTGGATCATTCCGCCCGGCTGATTCACATTCACTCTGCTTTCTGTCAGGCCAAGGCGATACGCTGCAACTGCTGCCGCACAGCTTCCTGTTCCTGAGGCTTTTGTATACCCGGAACCACGTTCCCAGATTTCAATATCCAGATTTCCGCTGTCAATCTGATGACAGATCTGCAGGTTCATTCTTTCAGGAAATTCATCTGCATTTTCTACATATGGGCCAAGTTCTTTCGCCATTTCAGGAGTCACTTTGTCTGTAAAGATAATGCAGTGTGGATTTCCCACTGTAAGACATGTTGCCTTATAATCTTTTTTATTAAAGGTGAAAGTTTCATTGATTACTTCACGAACTTCTCCGGTAACAGGAATCTCTCTTGATATAAAAGAAGCTTTTCCCATATTTACCCTGAATTCTGTTGCACGGTTATTCAGACATTCCACTTCAATAGGACCTGACAGAGTTTCTATAGTAAATTTCTGTTCTTTTACATATTCATGATCCATGAGATATTTTGCAAAAATCCTCACACCATTTCCACTGATGGCAGCTTCGCTTCCATCTGAATTATAAATATGAACGCCCATTTTCCCATTGATCTGAACCGGTCCGTAAAGGACACCGTCTGCTCCAAGTCCAAATCCTCTCTGACACATCAGTGCAATCTTCTTTCCCTGAAGCTGTACACGATTTTTATTTGGATCCAGAACCAGATAATCATTTCCCAGTCCCTGATATTTGATCATTGTAATACAGTCTGCCATTATTCACTCCCGCCTTTCCTACATTTTGCCCGGTTTTATTACCTGTGGCACTCACTTATTCATATTATATCTGATATTTTTACAATGTATATAGAATAAAATGCGTTTTATATTGCAAAAAATGCATTTTGCATTGTGTAGAAAATCCTTCCGTTGCGTTCAGCGCCAGAAGGATCTGTATTATTTATGACCATTTGACTTTTCCGTTTTGTACTGACATTGTATATTCCTTATTACATTTCAGACGATACGGATATTTTTTGCGGGTTACCAGATAAAGACTCCTTTTCATGTTGGCTCTCTGCATACTGCAGTCGATCATTTTCCATGTATTTCCGATTTTTACTTCACACCAGCCATGTGGAAATAATGGGGCTTTCGGGCCTCTTGCTGTAACTGCCCCCACTGCAACTCTGGTATCATATCCCAGAACTCTTCCTATATAGGCCATCGCAGAAGCATAACGATAGCAATTTCCTCTTTTTGCCGAAAACATATACCTGGCACAGGAAGCTATTTTGCGTGCAGATGGTTCACCGTCAGTCATACGATGATATGGATATTTGAGCAAAGCCTGGAAACATTTTTTCAGACGTTTCTGCCTGCTGAGCTTAGGACTTGAATACTTCATAACAAAAGAAACAGCCTGTCTGATCTCCTTTGTAGTAACTCTCATTCCATTTTCGTCAACATAATCTCTTTCTGTGCTGTAGCTGCATTTACCATCAATCCGTTTCCTGATACTGTCAGGATAAATGCCATTACAACAGCAGCGCATCTTTTCATTATCTTCTGTGGTTTCTCCATCTGGCAATCTTCCTTTTCACTGAATTTAATCTACCGTCTTATACTACATTACTGTTCACTCCGCTCACAGCAACTTGGTCAAAATCCATTCCAAATCACCTTCGGTGATGGGATTTTGCCCCGTATGTCTCGGGATTTTGCCATATTCACGGCAAAACACCTCGCGGAATATTACCTGCAAACAGTAACTACACTACATTCGTTTTTTATTTACAAGGTGGATTTATTTGCAGCCATACTCCACCAGAAGTCTGTCCCGAAATGACCTGTCTGTAAATGTTCTCTTTATGTCCTCCTCTCGTCCTGCATTGTACAAAATAGAATATAACCTTGTTATACAATTTTCTCCCTCGAGTTTTCCTTCGAGTTTTCCTTCGAGTTTTCCTTCATTTCTGCTTTCCTGTACCATTTCATCAATTGCTTTACACATATTGTAATTTCCTCCCTGCTCCTGATATTTTTTCTTTAAGTCTCGCAGTCTTTTTGTATGGGACATAATGCATATCAGATCATACGCATCTTCTCTCATATCCGAAAAGACCTCTTTATGTTTCTCTATGTATTTTTCCAATAGTTCTTTACTGCTGTCATTTTGAAGAAATCCAAACACTTCGCCTATATCTGTACGAAATTTATCCGTTTTTTGATATTCCCTGACTTCAATCAAATTCAATGAATAGGCCTGTATCTGACTTATATTTTCTGGCAGTTTCATCAACTGATGCAAGCTTCTGGCTCCATCCCACTTTTTTCTTCCATAATAGATCACAAGACTTAATACCGGTAATATTTTATCCTCTTTCATAAATCCTGATAAAAATTCCCCACTGTTGACAGGTTTATCTTTTACGTGATTTCTCGAAATATCCTTCCATTGGGCATAATAACAGTTCGCATCTGCATTCATTACCCTGACCGGCATTATATAACTGATATCTGACTGGTTCTGGATAGAAACAATTATCTTTGTTTTCTCCACTCCATCTGTCGGAATCGAAATCAGATACAGCACATCTGTTATATTTTCATTTGTTCTCAGCTCGTCGTTATTCCACCACGCCTTAGTCAAAACAGGATTTATTTCCTGAATATCCTTTTCTGCAAGAATCTGTTCTCCATTGTATAAGTATACATTTAACAGATCCGCTACTCGGTCTTTATCCTTAAAGTAATTATTAGAAAGAACATCTTTCTTTGCCATATACCTCTCTTTTTCAAGAACAAAATGCTCTTATCCGGATTATACATCTGCTTTTTTGAACTTTCAAGTACCAACTCTTAACTTAGACATAAACTACTGGAATCCCCGACAGAAACATCATAGAAAACTCTCAAATAAGATGAACATATTGTACCACCTTGTATTTGCAGTTGCAAGAAAAAACGTTTGACATAATTCGACTGCCCTCATTGCATTTCCTGCCTTATTTTTATATAATAAAGTCATCTCACCTGAGGGAGGATTTCATGGATTATCTGCAGTATGCGTCACAGAAAACCGGCTATCTCAAGGAAGAATTCCGACTGTTTCATATTAAAGATCAGACAAAGAGAGAGTTTGAATGGCACTATCACGATTTTCACAAAATCGTGGTTTTTCTTTCCGGTAAAGTTACTTATCATATCGAAGGAAAGGCCTATCATCTGAAACCACGTGACATTCTTCTGGTCAGTCAGGGAGATATACACAAACCGGAAATTGATTCCTCCGTTCCCTATGAACGTTTTATCATATGGATACGTGAAGACATTGCAAAAAGTCAGCTGAACAGCTGCTTCCAGAAAGCAAACGACCGCAGTTTCAATCTGGTCCGTCTTGATTCTGAACTCCAGGAACAGCTCCGGGAACTTCTCCTTAAACTGGAACAGGCATCCAGAGGTAAAAAGTTTGGTGATGATCTGCTGTGCGAATCACTTTTCACGCAGTTTATGGTTTATATTAATCGAATCTTCCTGAAAGAAACATACACTGCTGATCAGAAATCTTATTCCTCAGATTCGCAGGTAGAACAGCTGCTTAAATACATCAATCAAAATCTGAGCCAGGATCTTTCCATTGATACTCTGTCGGAAAAATTTTTCTTCAGCAAATATCATATGATGCGAAAATTCCGTGAAGAAACCGGCTATACGATACACAACTATATCTCCAGCAAACGGCTTCTTCTGGCACGCTCACTGATCAGCCAGGAAACTCCCGTACTGAAGGCAGCCCAACAGAGTGGTTTTCGTGACTACACCACTTTTATCCGTGCCTACAAAAAGCAATTCGGTACAACACCTTCTCAATCCTAGACTTTTAGAAATGGCTATGTTATACTTTTCGAAGAAAAAAATAAAAGGAACAAATTTATGAAAGATTATATAAAAATTGCACGTGTCGATCACTGGATCAAACAGTTGTTTATAGTCCCGGGAATGATTTTTGCCATTTTTCTGGTAAAAGATGTAAATCTGGCTTCCGTAATACCAGATATCATCCTGGCATTTATTTCCACCTGTTTTGTAGCCTCCGCCAACTACGTTATCAATGAATGGCTGGACGCTGAATTTGATAAATACCATCCAACAAAGAAAAACCGTCCTGTTGTGTCAGGCCGTCTGAAATTTCACTGGGTCATGACTGAATACCTGGTTCTGGGAGCTCTCGGACTTATTATTTCCTGGTTCGTTTCCATGCCGGTATTTCTCATGGAACTGTGGCTCTTTATCATGGGAATTCTTTATAACGTAAAACCTTTCCGTACTAAAGAAATTCCTTATATAGACGTACTGTCAGAATCTGTTAATAATGCAATCCGTCTTCTTATCGGCTGGTTTTCCATTTCTTCTTTTTATCTGCCGCCGATAAGCATCGTACTCGGATACTGGATGGGCGGTGCATTTCTGATGGCAACAAAACGTTACTCTGAATATCGTATGATCGACAACAAAGATCTTGCAGGGCATTACCGCAAATCCTTCCAGTATTATACAGAAAAATCTCTGTTGATATCTGCATTTTATTATGCACTTCTGTCTGTATTTTTCTGCGGTATCTTCATGATCAAGTATAAATCTGAACTAATCATTGATATTCCGATTCTGTGCGGTCTTTTCAGCCTGTATCTGAATATCAGCTACAAAGAAGATTCCTGTGCACAGAAACCGGAGAAGCTTTTCCACGAAAAAGGCCTGATGCTTTATCTTCTGGCTTTTATCGTGATCACCTGTATCCTTATGATGGTTCACATTCCCGGGCTGGAATGGATGGTAGGAAAGGATCTTATCAAACTCTGATATGAATAAAATAAAGATGAAATCAATCGAAGATTATCAAACCTACGTAGCAGATATGGATGGGACTTTATATTACAAATATCCCATGCGGCTTTCCGTGTTGTTTCAGATGGCAGGTTATTATCTGTTGCATATAACTAACTGGAAAGAAGCCTTTCTCCTGAAAGACTACCGACACTTAAGAGAATCTGATGAATTACTGAAGGAAGCAGACTGTGAAAGCAGGATCCGCTTCCTTCTTTCAGAAAAATATAAGTTTCCCGTTTCAAAAGTTGATCGTATCATTGGAGAATGGATGTATAAGCGTCCTCTTTCTGCCGTATACAAAAGTCGTGATAAGAGGCTTCTGGATTTTCTGAAAACACAGCAGAAAAAAGGACACAAGGTCTACCTTTATTCCGACTATCCTCTTGAAGACAAAAGTCGCATACTGAGATTTAAAGCTGACGGGCTTTATTATCCTGATAATATACGTTTTTCTTTTTTGAAACCAAATCCGGAGGGACTTTCTCTGATTCTTCGGGAAAACAACCTGAATCCTTCAGATGTCCTGATGATCGGCGACCGTCAGGAAAAAGATGGCCAGTGTGCGATCAATGCCGGAACAGATTATCTGATTCTGAAATCCACACCTTCTGCCCGACACAGACAATATAAGAAATGGAGTATCTGATATGAAATCCAATATACAGCAAAAAAGATTCCGGCTTCTCACCGGTCTTCTTGTACTTTGTATCGCTTCGTGTATTATCCTTTATTTTTATCTGGGATATACAGGTTTTGATCTGAAAGGACACTGGAGGATCAGTCGCTATACTCTGCTTGGCTATGATCCGTTTCCACTGATCGGACAGCACACTTTACTGAAATCCGTGGGCAAAATTCCCAAAGGTTTTTCTACCGTTCCATGGTGCTGTGTTTTTGGGAGCATTTTTTATGGTGCATTCCTGCCCGTTGAAATCGCCCAGATATATATATGGATTCTTCATTTTGTTATTTATGCAGTTACAGCCACAGTTGTTTATCGTAAATTCCACCGACAGTTTTCCTGCAGATTTATACTCCTGCTGATTTTGCTTATCGGAGGACATTTCAGTTTCATGTATTCCCTCCGCTACGGAAACGCAGGTGCGATCATCTGCTGCCTTGGAATCCTTGCCATATGTCTCGCTGATTCCAATCCATGGATTGCCGGTATCTGTATGGGATTTGCAATGATGAAGCCACAGATTTCCATGATCATCTGTCTGGTCTGGCTTCTGAACCGCAAATGGAAACCGCTTTTTACTGCGGCAGCTATTGATATTCTTGGATGGATCACTACTTCTGTGATCACGGGTACTTCCCCTCTGATTCTTCTGAAAGAAACTTTATCCAGCGGAACCGCTTCTGCCAAACAATATCTTGGCATGTTCAGTTTTCTTCAGCTTGCAGGAATAAATTCCACTGTGATTCTTCTTCTGAATATGACTGTCGGAATCATTTTTACTGCTGCCGGATGGCTTTATCTGAAAAAGAAATGTCATGCATCAGAAGATTCCCTGGTACTTTATGTTCCGGCATGCGCAGCGTCGACTTTCTGGATGTACAAAAACGGCACCGATTATCTGATTCTTGTATTCGTGGCAGCCTTTTTCCTTTATCTCTGCCTGGAAAAAGATCCGGGCACAAAAGATTTTCTGTTGTCTGTTTTCTGCCTTTTATATCTGGAGATGAGCAGATGTGCTGTTTATTTTGTCATCGTACTTGGCAAAAAATCTGTGGCTGTACGAAATCTGTCCAAAAGTTTTGACGGAATCCTGATTGCAGTGATAACGGTTATTTTTCTTCATCTGTGGCACACTTATTCTGACAGTCGCAGCTGATATATCGTATTTTTTATTGTTTTCATACTCGAATCATGTTAAAATAATTGTCAAAGAAGACATTGCAACAACAGGTGCAGTGTCTTTTTTTATAAAAATTGAGAGGGGAAAATCAAATGAAAAAAAAGAAAATGTCTCTGGCCATGCAAATTTTTATCGCACTTGTACTGGCTATCATCGCTGGTCTGCTTATGCAGAACCATGCAGCCTTTGCCGAATCATATATTAAACCATTCGGTACTATCTTCCTGAACCTTGTTAAATTCATCGTCGTTCCAATCGTACTGTTCTCTATTATGTGCGGTATTATTTCCATGAGTGATATCAAAAAGGTCGGTGCTATCGGACTGAAAACTGTTGTGTTTTATCTGTGTACGACCGCATTCGCCGTTACCATCGGTCTTGTCGGCGGTAATCTCTTTAAGGGACTTTTCCCTGTTGTAGCTACCACTGATCTGACTTATGAGGCAGCTGAAGCAACTTCTTTTATGGATACACTTGTTAATATCTTTCCGTCCAACTTCGTGTCTCCTATGGTAGAGGCGAACATGCTTCAGATCATTGTTATGGCAATTCTTCTCGGCTTCGCAATCATTCTTGTAGGCGAAAAAAATGTCCGCGTTGTAAATGCCTTCAATGATCTCAACGAAATTTTCATGAAATGTATGGAAATGATCCTGAAGCTGTCTCCAATCGGTGTATTCTGTCTTCTGTGCCCGGTTATTGCCTCCAACGGTCCGGCTATCATTGGCTCTCTGGCAATGGTACTGCTGACAGCTTACATCTGTTATATCGTTCATGCACTGGTAGTTTATTCCCTTACAGTAAAAACCATGGGCAGTTTAAGTCCCCTGAAATTCTTCAAAGGTATGCTTCCTGCCATCATGTTTGCATTCTCCAGTGCTTCCTCTGTAGGAACTCTGCCGATCAACATGGAATGTACAGAGAAGCTTGGTGCAAAACGTGAAGTTGCTTCCTTCGTTCTTCCGCTGGGCGCAACGATCAACATGGACGGTACAGCTATTTATCAGGGTGTGTGTGCGATCTTTATCGCTTCCTGCTATGGTATCCAGCTGACACTTTCACAGATGCTTACCATTGTTCTTACAGCTACTCTTGCTTCCATAGGAACTGCCGGTGTTCCTGGTGCAGGCATGGTCATGCTTGCCATGGTACTTACTTCTGTTGGTCTTCCTGTTGATGGTATTGCACTTGTTGCAGGTGTTGACCGTATCTTCGATATGGGTCGTACAACTGTTAATATCACAGGTGATGCAGCCTGTACAATGGTTGTTTCCAACCTGGAAGCCAGACGAGAAGCTCGTAAAGCAAAAAAATATTTTTAATATATTTTTTAAGGAGGTTTTTTTTTATGGAATTTCAGAAATTAATAGAAAGCAGAAGAACTATTCGTAAATATAGTGCTGATTCCAAAGTTACTAAGGAACAGATTGAAGAGCTGATTCATGCAGCTCAGGAGGCTCCATCATGGAAAAACTCTCAGACCGGTCGTTATTATTGCGTTATGTCAGACAATCTTACTGAAAAAATTCGTCAGAATTGTCTTCCTGGTGCAAATAATGCAGTAAAATCCGAACATGCTGCTCTTATTGTTACTGCTTTTGTTCATAATCGTGCTGGTTTCCAACCAGATGGTTCTGCTGACAATGAACTTGGTAACGGCTGGGGCTGTTATGACCTTGGTCTCCAGAATGAAAATCTTGTTCTGAAAGCTGCTGATATGGGACTTGGTACACTGATCATGGGTATCCGTGATGCAGATAAGATCAGAGAACTGCTCGAAATTCCTGAGACAGAAACAATTGTTTCTGTTATTGCAGTAGGTGTTCCTGCTGAAAAGCCATCCCGCCCGAACAGAAGAGAACTTGATGCAATTGCAAAATTCTTCTAAATATATATAAGACACAGATCCCAGTATGTCAGGAATTCCCCTGGTATACTGGGATTTCTTTCTGTTCATGCCCTTTATTTTTTGTTCGCGACCGATCCATTGTAATTCCGTCGTGGAACACGTTGATTTCTTTATTTTGCTCCGCCGCTTATTATCGGATTTCTCTGCAGAAATCTGCCTGAGTTCCCCTCACGGAATTATCAATGGATCGGTCTGTATAACAGCAAGTTCTTCTTGTTTTGCTGACCCTTGACAGTATCTGTCGTATCAACAGTAGTTTGCGGCATTTTCTTCCCTTATCTGGCGCGTCGCGCGGTCTCCCGTGCCCATGATATAGACAGGAGCACCCTCTCATATATTTGAAGAACAGGTTATTTCCGGATGGTTTTAGGTACTGGCAAAATCCACTGCCTACGATGACTCATTCTCGAAGGCACTCCTGAGAGAATGTTTAGTCATAGTTGGCAGTTAGTTCGCCAGACCGTTATCCGGTTACCTGTGAATCAATATATGAGAGGGTGCTCCGTAATATATCACACCTTATCTTATGCTTTCATTAATTTCCGTCCGCAGCACTGTTTATACTTCTTACCACTGCCGCACGGACACGGATCATTTGGATAAACCTTATCTTCTTTTCTCTGAACAGGTTTCTTTACAGAACTGTCATCTTTGTTAGTTCCTGTAACTTTTGCTACCTGTTCACGTTCAACCTTCTGCTCTACATGTACATGATACAGCATACGTACTGTGTCTTCCTGAATAGATGTGATCATATTGTTGAACATTTCAAAAGCACTCATCTTATATTCAACAACCGGATCTCTCTGGCCATATCCTACAAGACCAATACCCTGACGAAGAATTTCCATATCATCAATGTGATCCATCCACTTACTGTCAATACTCTTCAGAAGAACGACACGTTCCAGCTCACGAAGCTGTTCTGCTTCCGGGAATTCAGCCTCTTTTGCTTCGTACAGTTTCACTGCTTCTTCTTTAACGAAATGTTTCATCTCGTTTTTCTTCTTACCCTTAACCTTTTCTTCTGTAAGCGGTTCGATTGGAATGATCGGAAGTAATGCAGTATTAAACTCATTCAGATCCCATTCTGTAGAATCAACATCATCAGAGAAGCACATGTCCACTGTGCTGTCTACAATATCTGTGATCATCTTATAGATAGCATCACGCATATTCTCACCGTCAAGTACCTGACGACGTTCTTTGTAGATAATCTCACGCTGTTCATTGTTAACCTGGTCATAATCCAGAAGATTTTTACGAATACCAAAGTTATTGAACTCAATCTTTTCCTGTGCTTTCTCGATTGCATTGGAAAGCATTTTATGTTCGATCTGTTCATTCTCGGCAACACCAAGAGATGTAAATACCTTCATCAGACGCTCGGATCCGAACAGACGCATCAGATCATCTTCCAGAGAAATGTAGAAACGGGATTCACCCGGATCTCCCTGACGACCGGAACGTCCACGCAGCTGATTGTCAATACGTCTGGATTCATGACGCTCTGTACCAATGATTTTCAGACCACCGGCTTCTCTTGCCACATCATCCAGCTTGATATCCGTACCACGACCAGCCATGTTAGTCGCAATTGTAACTGCTCCTGCCTGACCTGCCTGAGCTACGATCTCAGCTTCCAGTTCATGGAACTTCGCATTCAGTACATTATGCGGGATACCTTCACGGCGAAGCATTCTGCTGATAAGTTCAGATGTCTCAATCGTAATAGTACCAACCAGTACAGGCTGCTGTTTAGCATGCGCTTCTTTGACAGCTTCTACAACTGCATTGAATTTCTCTTTCTTTGTCATGTAAACGGCATCTTCCAGGTCTTTACGCTGTACAGGTCTGTTGGTAGGAATTTCTACAACGTCCATTGCGTAAATATCACGGAACTCTTTTTCTTCGGTAAGAGCTGTACCTGTCATACCGCCTTTTTTGTCATATTTGTTAAAGAAGTTCTGGAATGTGATAGTTGCAAGAGTTTTGCTCTCTCTCTTAACCTTAACATGTTCTTTCGCTTCAATTGCCTGATGAAGACCATCAGAGTAACGACGGCCCGGCATGATACGTCCGGTAAACTCATCTACAATAAGAATCTCATCGTCTTTTACAACATAGTCCTGATCTTTGTGCATAAGGTTATGTGCAC
>JABLTO010202637.1_pt1 | contig 12024 bp, 10 predicted proteins | sample 7160091 | NCBI WGS metagenome assembly JABLTO01 (sample SAMN14651225, study PRJNA627086) | human gut metagenome | isolation source: feces | host: Homo sapiens
AATTACAAGTGATAAACTGTAAATGATGGCTGTAAAATAGAAAATAAAATTCCAGCATATCTTACGCCTCCCCATTGCCGTTTCCGGTCTGCGCGCCGGGCGCGCCGCTGCCTGTGCTTCCGGCTGATACAGCCGCATTCGTACCGCCTGCATTTGCAGGATCCTTCATTTTTGTTTTTCTTTCCATCGCTATTACGAGTATGGCGAGGAAGAGGACTGCAGTGATGAGCTTGAGGTCGCTTGAAGGCATGCCGAGCTTGATAGCTATGGCTACGCATGCTTTATATAATATAGAGCCTATGACGACGCTTGATGTCACTCTCAGGAACGTTACCTTGCGGAAAAGACTAGTGCCTATTATAACGCTCGCAAGGCCGATAACTACTGTTCCCGGTCCCATGGACGCGTCATAGAAGCGCTGCTGCTGAGCGTATATGCAGCCGCCTGTAGTAACGAGCGCGTTTGAGATGGCAAGACCTATGATCTTGACTTTGCCTTCATCGACGCCTGAAGAAGTGACGATAGTCTCGTTGTCGCCTACTGCGCGCAGCATGAATCCTGACTGAGTGCTGAGATACCAGTCGAGCAGGTATTTTGCAATAAGAGTAACGACTAATATTATGATAACAGTCTTAAACTGCGCGAGCGGGCCTGTGAATATGCTGTTCACGATGCCGTTGTCAAATATCGTCGCTTTTCCGTAGATAGGCAGATTGGCCCTGCCGGCTATCCTGAGATGTACCGTGTAAAGAGCAGTCATCATGATTATGCCGGAAAGAAGATCACGTACCTTTAATTTTACGTGTATTAATCCGGTCAGAAATCCGACCACTGCTCCCGCAGCACACGCTACAAGAACTGCCAGGAGCGGATTCATGTCGCGAGAGATCATAGCTGCGGCTATAGCCGCGCCGAGCGGGAAGCTTCCGTCAACCGTAAGGTCAGGGAAGTCGAGGATCTTGTACGTTATATAAACGCCCAGACCCATTATGGCATATATCATGCCCTGTTCGAATACACTTAAAATTAAACCCACGTGTATTACCTCCTGAAATTTAGATTGATTAGATCGAATAAATTGCCTTAACAATTTAAAGGGCGGGCAGTTAATGAGCAGCCCGCCCTTACAGTTTAACATATTAGTGGTAGCAATTGTATGTTATTTTGATCATTGTATCGAAGATGTAACTTCTGATCCGGCCGCGGCGGCCGGCTTGGCTTCGATGAACGATCTGTTATTTATTTTTGATGAGTATTAAGCTTCTATAGTATCGAACTTCTCAGCAGCTGTTGATACGTATGAATCGTCGAGAGTCATGCCGATCTTTTCTGCTGCGGCAGTGTTTACATAGAGCTCTGCGGCAGAAGCTGAGATGTAAGGAGTGTCCTGAGCGCTTGCTTTGCCTTCGAGGATCTTTGCAGCCATCAGGCCTGTTTCCTTACCGAGCTGGAAGTAATCTATACCCATGGAAGCAACGCAGCCGTTCTTTACCTGTTCGATCTCACTACCGAAAACAGGGATCTTCTGAGCGTTAGCCTTGTCGATAACAGTCTGTAAAGCTTCAACTACAGTATTGTCTGTAAGGTTGCAGATGCAGTCTACCTTCGAAACGAGGTCAGCAGCTGCGAGGTCAACGTCTGCGATAGTGTTTATACCTGTGTCAACTATTTCAAAATCATACTTAGGAGCGAGCTCTTTATATGTAGCGATAGTGCTGATAGAATTTGCTTCACTTGTAGTGTACAGGATACCGATCTTCTTTGCGTCCGGCATCATCTTACGGATCATCTTAAGCTGTTCTTCAACAGGGAGCTTGTCTGATGAACCTGTGATATTTCCTACATTTGTGCCGTCTTCTTTTATGAGGCCTGCCTGGAGCGGGTCTGATATAGCAGTGTAAACTACAGGAATGTCAGTGTCCATGGCAGCGTTGTAAGCGGCAGCTGCACTTGAAGTAGCGATAGCGCAGATCAGGTTTACCTTCTGTGAAACGAAGCTGTCTGCTATAGTCCCTGCAGTGCCTGTATCTGTCTGAGCGTTCTGGTAGAGGACCTTAAGGTTTCCGTCATCCTCGCTGATGCCTGCTTCCTTGAGGCCTGCGATGAAGCCCTCACGGCAGTTGTCAAGTGAACCGTGCTCAGCGAACTGTGATATACCTACTGTATATACGTCGCCGCCTGCGTTTGCAGATGAACCTGCATCAGCGCTTCCTGCATCAGTACCGCCGCCTCCGCAGCCTGCAAGTGCTGTGATCACAAGCGCTGAAGAAAGAGCAGCGCATAAGAATTTTTTCATTTTCATTTTGATTCCCTCCTTTTAATATAAGAGCATGCATCTCGTTTCAGTCTTTGATATCTTTAGTATTTATCGCGGATCAACGCATTACAGCGATAATGTGTGAAACGAATTGTATACAGAAATTATACATTTCACAGAGCCAATAAGCAAGGCATATTTATTTTATTCTTGTACCATTTCAGGTATTGTTTTATAATGAAAGTGAATGCAGCATCCTGCTGCAGCATATAACGATAAAATAACGGATTCATGGGAGATTATTTCATAATGAATTGTAAAACAGCGGTAGTTCTGGCGGCAGGCGCCGGAACACGCATGAGATCTGAAAAGCCAAAGGTGCTCCACGAAGTATGCGGAAAGCCTATGGTTTCGCACGTCACTTCGCAGGCAGCGGAAGCGGGCGCGGACAATATTATCGTAGTCATAGGTCACGGCGCTGACCGTGTAAAAAACGCGATAGATGACGGAAAGCTCAAGTTTGCCGTTCAGTCCGAGCAGCTCGGTACAGGACATGCCGTAAAACAGGCTATGGGCGATGTACCTGACGAAGGTGGCGTTTTTGTGCTGTGCGGAGATACCCCTCTCATCACAGCCGACACACTCAAGGGGTTTGCTGATTTCCACGAGAAGTCAGGAAACGCGGTAACTGTTCTTACCGCGTTGTTTGACGATCCTTTCGGATACGGACGCATAATACGCGCAGCTGACGGAAGCCTGCTCCGCATAGTAGAACAGAAGGACGCAAACGACGAAGAAAAAGCTGTAAAGGAAGTAAACGCAGGCATGTACTGCTTCGACGCGGCATTTCTTAAGGAAAATATCTCAAAGCTGAGCGCTGACAATGCGCAGAAGGAATACTACATCACAGATCTTATAGGCATGGCTGTAGATTCAGGCGCCGGCGCCGGCGCGTACACCGTATCGGACGCAGATGAGATAATGGGAGTAAACAACCGTGTGCAGCTCGCAGCTGCAGCTAAGGTGATGCGCAGGCGCATCGCAGAAAAGCACATGCTTAACGGTGTTACTGTTATTGATCCGGATAATGTATACATTGAAAATGACGTTGTCATTGGAAATGATACAGAGATATGGCCGGGCGTGCAGCTCAAGGGCAAGACTGTCATAGGCAGCGGCTGCATTATCGGAAGCGAGACTATAATAGAAAACAGCGAGATCGGAGACGGTACAGACATACTCAAGTCTGTCATAAAGGAAAGCTCTGTAGGAAGCGGCACGCACGTAGGGCCGTTCGCTTACATGAGACCGGGCAGCAGAGTAGGCTCAGAGTGCAAGGTCGGAGATTTCGTAGAGCTCAAGAACGCGAACTTCGGCGACGGCTCAAAGGCCGCTCACCTCGCGTATATAGGAGACGCTGATGTCGGAGAGGACGTAAACGTAGGATGCGGAGTCATATTCGCAAATTACGACGGCGTCCACAAGCACAGATCGGTCGTAGGCGACCGCGCGTTCATCGGCAGCAATTCCAACCTCGTAGCTCCTGTAAGCGTAGCGGAGGACGCTTATATCGCTGCAGGCACGACAGTTACGAGAGAGATACCTTCAGGCGCACTGTGCGTCGGCAGATCGAGAGAAACAGTCGAAGAAGGCTGGGTCGCGAAGAAAGGTCTGATGAAGGAAAAGCGCAAGCGCTGATACGCTGACCGCGCCGCCGGCGGCGCCATCCCGGTGCAGAAGCATTGCGGCAGGCCAGACGTTTACAGTATAGATGACATATTTAGAAATCAGGTAACAGAATAGTACAACCATCCGGAGGAGAACAGAAATGAAGAATGGCGTATTCAGTGAATTTAAAATTTTTGCAGGCAACTCAAACACTGAGCTTGCGGAAGAGATCGCGGCTATAATGGGACAGCCTCTCGGCAAGTCCACAGTAAGCAAATTCAGCGACGGCGAGATATCAGTAAGCCTGTGGGAAACAGTAAGAGGCGAGGACGTTTACATAATCCAGTCAACATGCGATCCTGTAAACGATAACCTTATGGAACTCCTCATCATGATAGACGCTATGAAGAGAGCTTCTGCTGCCAGGATCAATGCAGTAATCCCATATTATGGATATGCAAGACAGGACCGTAAGGCAAAGGCGAGAGATCCGATCACAGCAAAGCTTACAGCTGACCTTCTGAGCGTTGCAGGCGCTGACAGAGTTATCACTATGGACCTTCACGCCGCTCAGATCCAGGGCTATTTTAATATCCCTGTAGACCACCTGCTCGGAAGCCCGCTCCTCGGAAAGTATTTCAAGGAACAGATAAAAGAAGGCAGGATCGGCGATGACGTTGTCGTAGTTTCTCCGGACCTCGGCAGCGTAACAAGAGCGAGATCATTCGCAAACATCCTCGAGTGCCCTATCGCCATAGTAGACAAGAGAAGACCAAGACCGAACGTATCTGAGATCATGAACATCATCGGCGACATCGAAGGCAAGACTGCTATCCTCGTAGATGATATGATCGACACAGCAGGAACTATCCAGAACGCAGCAAACGCTATCATGAAGATGGGCGCAAAGGAAGTTTACGCATGCGCTACGCACGGAGTCCTCTCAGGCCCTGCGATCAGCAGGATCGAGGATTCTCCTATAAAGGAAATGGTACTCCTCAACACTATCCAGCTTCCTGCAGAGAAGAGGATCCCTAAGATCAAGACTCTCTCAGTAGCTCCGCTCTTCGCAGAAGCGATGAACAGAGTATTCACAAACGAATCACTCAGCACTATATTCGAATAATTTTCGGAGCATAATGTTCGGAATTTGATAAAAAATAAGATCTGAACGATCGATAAATGACGACGGCATCCGCCGACAGGCAGCAGCTGACAAAACGACCGCATGATGCGCAATATTACGTGTTATGCGGTCGCGTTATTCTAAAAATAAAAATATGTTCGCAAACACTTGTTCTGAAAGAAAATCTGTGATATTATCTAAGAACATTGATGGCGTATAAAGTAAGTATAAATATATAAAGGAAATAAAAGGGTTATGAAGATAATAGCGGGACTCGGAAATCCGGGAAAAGAATATGAAAACACAAAGCATAATGTAGGCTTTTTGACAATAGATATACTTGCAGAAAAGTATGATATAAAGGTAAACAAGATAAAATTCAAGGGACTCATCGGCGAGGGCATGATAGGCACTGAAAAGGTCATACTCGTGAAGCCTCAGACTTACATGAACCTCAGCGGTCAGTGTATACGCGAGATCGTTGCGTTCTATAAGCTCGATATGGAGGACCTTGTTGTTATATATGATGATATAGATCTGCCTATGGGAAATCTGCGCATACGCAAAAAAGGGAGCGCCGGAACGCATAACGGCATGCGTTCCATTATATACGACCTTCAGGATGACGGATTTCCGCGCGTGCGCGTCGGCATAGGCGGAGAGCGCAAGGGAGACCTTGCAAATTACGTTATAAGCGGATTCAGCGGTGATGACCGCAAGCTTATTGAAGAGGCTATAGTAAAGGCTGCTGACGCCGTCACATGTCTTGTCGAGGACGGCATAGACCGCGCGATGGTAGATTACAACACTAAAAAACCGAAAGTGAAAAAGCAGAAGCAGGAGCCTGATACAGAAAAGCCTGAAGAAGAAAAGAGGGAGATATGAATCCATCAGGAATCAGAAATCTGATCGCTCTGCTGTGCGAGGAAAACGGACAGCTTGGCATAAGACTGGCATCCGGTATAACAGAAGGGCAGACTGCTTACGCTGCAGCAGAAGCAGCGGCTGCTTCGGGAAGACAGATCCTCATCGTGACTGCGTCATATGACAGGGCAAAGCGGATGGAGGAGTATATTTCATTTTTTGAAGGCGCCTTCGGCGCTGACCGCAGCGCTAAGATATATCTGTTGCCGGATGAGGAGAGGAGCCTGTTTTCATACGACGCAAAGAGCAGAGTGCTCAGCCATAAGCGCATAGAAGGCCTTTCGGCGGCGCTGTCAGGGACTCCGGGCATATTTATCATACCGGCCATGGGCGCCTGCAGAGGCATGTGTCAGCGCAGCAGATTTGCGGATGAGCGTCTTACGGTAAACCTCGGAGACGATATAGATTTTGATGATATAAGGTCAAGACTGACTGAGATGGGATATGAGCGCGTCGAGATGACAGAGGTAAAGGGCCAGTACAGTATACGCGGTGAGATCATAGATATATTCCCGCCTGATATGGATGACCCTGTGCGTATAGATCTGTTTGATACTGAGATAAACGACCTTAAGCTTTTTGATCCTATGACACAGAGATCTATGGAAGCGCTTAAGTCAGTAACTATAGTTCCGGCCGTCGTACCTGATGCCGGCAGCGCAGATAAAGCAGGTTTTTTCTGGGACTATATGAATGATGACGCAATGATATTTGCAGATGACTGGGACCGCATATGCGAGCAGAGAGAGCTGGCCGACCGTGACTGGACGGCAGGAGCAGCTTCCGCTGTTGACAGCGGCGACGCTGCAGACAATATGCGTCCTGCTGAGATATTTGCTGATATCAACGATATGGTAAGAGCCATGACGCAGCGTACTTCGCTTATAACAATGCCGTTTAAGAAAACACCGATGCATGTAGAAAAGCTTATCGGAAATCACAGCATAAACTGCATGGATGCGCCTGTTTTCAACGGCAGGATGGACAATTACGGCAAAGAGCTCAGAAGGCTCATTAAAGAAGGCTATGAAGTACATGTAGCGTGCGCGACTCCTGAGAGAAAGAAAAATCTCCGTGAGTTTGCAGACCGTGACGAGATCGAGGGCACTGTAAATTACGATGAGGGCTTCATGCCTAACGGCTTTTATTTTACGGCTGACCTTATAGCGTATATTTCAGATAATGATATATTTAAGACAAGCAAAAAGCGCCGCCGCAAGAAAAAGAGTTCTAACGGAAAGCAGATAAAAGCCTTTACGGACCTGAAAAAGGGCGATTATGTCGTTCATGAGAATCACGGTATAGGAAGGTTTATCGGCATAGAACCTCTTGTCGTAGAAGGCATACGCAAGGACTACATGACTATACAGTATGCAGGAAAGGATGTACTGTATGTGCCTGTAGAGCAGATGGACCTCATTCAGACGTATATAGGCTCAGGCGGCGCAGCGCCTAAGATAAACAAGCTGAGCAGCGGCGACTGGAAGAAGACGAAGGCGAGAGCAAAGGCCGCTATCGCAAATATGGCGGAAGAGCTCGTAAGGCTGTCCGCGGAGCGGACGATGGAGGAAGGGTATTCGTTCAGTCCGGATACTCCGTGGCAGAGACAGTTTGAAGATATGTTCCCTTACGAGGAAACAGCCGACCAGCTGCGCTGTATAGACGAGATAAAGCGCGACATGGAGATGCCGTGGCCTATGGACAGACTCCTGTGCGGAGATGTAGGATTCGGAAAGACGGAAGTAGCGGCGCGCGCTGTGTTCAAGTGCATCATGGACGGCAAGCAGGCTGCAGTGCTCGTTCCTACGACCATACTTGCAGACCAGCATTACCATACTTTTAAAAAGAGGTTTGAAAATTTCCCTTGTACGATAGATATGCTGTCACGTTTCAGAAACGAAGCCCAGCAGAAAAAGACTATGGAAGCAGTAGCTGACGGAAGTGTTGACGTGCTTGTAGGCACACACAGAATACTGTCAAAAGATGTAAAATTCAAAGACCTCGGACTGCTTGTTATAGATGAAGAGCAGCGTTTCGGCGTACAGCACAAGGAAGCTATAAAGTATCTTAAGAAAAACGTAGACGTGCTGACGCTGTCAGCTACGCCTATTCCGAGGACGCTCCATATGTCGCTTTCAGGCATACGCAGCATGAGTACGATAGAGGAGCCGCCTGAGGACAGGTATCCCGTACAGACGTACGTGCTTGAGCAGGACGATTCGCTCATACGCGAGATCATACTGCGCGAGATAGAGCGCGGAGGCCAGGTGTTCTGCGTATTTAACCGGGTAAAGGGTATAAATCAGATCACAGACGGGCTGCGCCAGCTCGTGCCTGAGGCGCGCATAAAGGCTGCTCACGGACAGATGGCTGAGGGAAAGCTTGAAGATATCATGCAGGAGTTTATGGATCACGAGTTTGACGTTCTTGTGGCTACAACTATAATAGAATCCGGTATAGACGTTCCTAACGCCAATACGCTCATAATACTCGACGCCGACCACTTCGGCCTTGCGCAGCTGTATCAGCTCAAGGGCAGAGTAGGCAGGTCAAATAAAGCAGCATATGCATATTTCATGTACAAAAAGGACAAAGTCTTAAGTGAAGTGGCGACAAAGAGGCTCCGCGCTATAAAGGAATTCACGGAATTCGGATCCGGATTCCGCATAGCCATGAAGGATCTGGAGATACGAGGCGCAGGAAACCTTATAGGCACGGAGCAGTCAGGACATATGATGCAGATAGGTTATGAGCTGTACTGCAAGCTGATAGACGATGCTGTCAGAAAGCTGCGCGGTGAAAAGGTCGCTGAGGAAGAGCTCGAAGTTGCAGTCGAGATCAGGGTAGATGCGTTCATATCTTCTGACTATATCGAGGATGAAAAGCTCAAGCTCGATATGTATAAGCGCATAGCTGATATAAAGACGTCTGACGACATATCTGATGTGACTGACGAGCTTACAGACCGTTTCGGCGAAGTTCCGCCTGAGACTGTATCGCTCATGCAGGTCGCATATATACAGGCGAAGTGCCGCGAGGCCGGCATAAAGAGGGTAGCGCTCGACGGAAACAGAGTGCTGTTCGAGTTCGTGCCGGAGGCAAACGCGCTTACGCCGGAGCTGTTCGTAAAGCTCACAGACGCTTACGGTATGAAGCTTATCATAAATATGGGAAGCAGACCGTATATACGTATGCCGTTCAGCTCGCAGAAGACGCTGCTTAATGAAATAATAGATTTTCTTATGACGTTTGAAAATTAAAAGAAAAATATCGTCGGCCCGGCCGACGCAATATTGGCGGATGCTGTTTCAGCGTGGACTGTATTTTAAGGTATTAATAAGATATTTATACGATTAAATGCCTGTATTATATGATAAAATATATCAACATTCGCTGAAACAGTATCATGGATGGCAGGGAGGAACTGATTTATGAAAAGCTCTTTTAACAAAAAGATCACTGCACTGATGCTTGTACTGACGGTCGCTGTGTCAGCGCTGGCCTTTACTGCGTGCGGAGGAGGAAAAGGCGAGGACGGATCCGCTGTAGTCGCAAAGGTAAACGGTACTGCTGTAACTGAGGATCAGCTTGACTGCTTTGCAAAGATAAGCATGCAGCTTCTGGGGTACGATCCGTCGGATATAACTGAAGACCAGGAGCAGGAGCTCCTGAACCAGCTTGTCGTCATTCAGGCAATAAAGGAATATTACAAGGATAAGAATGATGACATTTACGGCGATGACTATGAGTCAGCAGTAAAAATGTTTGTTGACAACGCTCATGAAAGCTTGGCTGATTTTCTTAAACAGTATGAGATAACGGACGACCAGCTTAAGGATTTCTACAGCGGTCAGTACGCAGTAAGCGCGCTTTTTAAAGAAATACAGGAGGAACATGCGTCTGACGACATGTACGCTCTTGCATCTGAGTATTATGATGCTCATAAGGATGAATTTAAGAATGAGGACGGTACTTACCCTGAACTGGATGACGTGATCCAGTCCGTATACTATGCGCTTTACAGCAATATGTATGACGAAAAGGTAACTGAACTCAAGAAGGACATGAAGATAAAAGTATACTGATTATGCATATCTGGGGACATTTTAAAACAATAACAAAACACAGGCATAAGGTAATGAGGCTGTGCTTTCGCATAGGCCTCTACAGACAGGGTCTTATGCACGACCTGGCAAAATATTCTCCTACAGAATTTCCTAAAGGATGTATATATTTCCAAGGAGACCGCAGCCCTAACAACAAAGAACGCGAAGTGACAGGCATATCGCTGTCATGGCTCCATCACAAGGGCAGGAGCAAGCATCATTTTGAATACTGGCTCGACTATGATGAAACAAGGCCGGGGTGCATGCGTGGGATGCGCATGCCGCGCCGTTATGTTGCGGAGATGTTCTGCGACAGGCTGGCAGCCTGCCAGACATATGAAAAGGATAAATATACTCAGGAAAGCCCTGTGAATTTTTTCTACAGGGGCATGGGAAGATATTTTATGCATCCTGAGACGAGGAAGGAGATAGGCTATCTTCTGACTTATTATGCTGAGCATGGTGAGGATGAAACTGTCAGATACATAAAGCACGAGTATCTTAAAGGCGCGCCGGTCCCTGACTCGTATGCGGAAAGGGACGCTGTAAACGGCAAGCCAAGAAAACCGTCGCAGGAGCCTCTGAGCAAGGCAAGGATACATTCTCCTGAGTTTGCTGAATTAGATCCGGTAACAGGTATGATAATACCTCCTGAATCTATAGATTTTAAATAAGAGGAAAAAATATGGCGTTTACGCATTTGCATGTTCATACTGAATACAGTCTTTTAGATGGAGCTGCGCGTATAGAGCCTCTTGTGAAAAGAGCAGCAGAGCTTGGCATGGATTCGCTGGCGATAACTGATCACGGCGTTATGTTCGGGGTTGTTGATTTTTACAGGGCAGCTAAAAAAGCAGGCATAAAGCCTGTTATCGGCTGCGAGGTCTATACTGCGGCGCGCACTCGTTTTGATAAAAATTCAGAACTTGATAAAAAACAGGGACATCTTGTGCTGCTCGCTGAAAGTGATGAGGGGTACAGGAATCTCATAAAGATAGTATCGCGCGGTTATACTGAGGGGTTTTATTACAAGCCGCGCGTTGACAATGAACTGCTCAGGCAGTTCAGCAAGGGTATAATAGCTACAAGCGCGTGTCTCGCGGGACGCGTGCAGCAGGAGCTTCTTAACGGAAATTACGAAGGGGCTAAAAGAGAAGCTCTTGAGTATGAGGATATATTCGGAAAAAATAATTTTTTCCTTGAGATACAGGATCAGGGCCTGGAGGAAGAAAAAAGGATAAATCCTCTGCTTAAAAAGCTTTCAAAGGAGACGGGGATAGGTCTTGTCGCCACTAATGACGTTCATTACATAAACAAAGAAGATTCTGAATTCCATGATATACTTCTGTGTATACAGACAGGTTCATTTGTGGCTGACACGGACAGGATGCGTTTTCCTAATTCAGAGTTTTATCTCAAGTCAGAAAAAGAGATGCGCAGGATATTTGCCGATATCCCCGAGGCGATAGACAATACTCACAAGATCGCGGAACGCTGCAATATGGAGTTTGATTTCGATCATCAGCATCTGCCTGAGTTCATTCCTCCGGATGGATATGATACGAAGTCGTATCTGAGGATGCTATGTGAGAAGGGCGCAGCGGAAAGATACGGCGAGGTCACTCCTGAACTTCGCAGCAGACTGGAATACGAGCTTTCTACGATAGAAAATATGGGATATGTCGAGTATTTTCTTATCGTATGGGACTTTATAAATTATGCTAAATCAAATAACATAACAGTCGGACCGGGAAGAGGATCTGCTGCGGGCAGTATAGTTGCATACAGCTTAAAGATAACTGATATAGATCCAATAAAATACAATCTGATCTTTGAGCGATTCCTCAATCCGGGAGTCAGACTATGTGAGATAAGTTTCATAGTCGAAAGGGAAACAGCCCAGACCAACAGCTAAGGTCCCAAAGTTCAGGTTAAGTGGAAAA
>JABLTO010002018.1_pt1 | contig 12017 bp, 8 predicted proteins | sample 7160091 | NCBI WGS metagenome assembly JABLTO01 (sample SAMN14651225, study PRJNA627086) | human gut metagenome | isolation source: feces | host: Homo sapiens
CCGCAAGAGGTTACGCATAAAATGCACAGCAGTGCAATGCCTATGGCAGATATCCGGGTCATGACTATTGGGGTTTATAGAATTCGGGCACAATATTCGTCATTTTTGGGGAGATACGCAAATGCTCTTCCTGCAAATTGACGGATATTGTGCCTAAATAATCTTTAAAAGCCCATCAAGTCATTCAGTGCTTCACTCATGCTGGGATGTGTAAAGACAAAATCACGGAGGAAGGTATATTCCTGCCCGGTCTTCATAGCCATTGCCACCAGGTTGATGACCTCGCTCGATTCCGGACCAAACAGCGTACATCCCACTATCTTGTCCGTATCGGCGTCCACCACCACCTTGAAGAGTCCGTTCGTATCGCCCAAAGTCCTGGCACGCGGAATGGCGGCTACCGGCAGCTTGTTGACCTTTATATTCAATCCCTTCTTGCGTGCTTCCGCTTCGCTCAGCCCGATGCGTGAAAGCGGCGGGTCGATGAATACCGAATAGCTCACCGGGTCACGGTCGGACACCTTGCGTTCTCCTGCCCCGAAAAGGTCTTCGCGCAGGATGCGGTAATCATCCAAAGAAATATAGGTGAACTGCAAACCGCCCTTTACATCACCGATAGCATGTATCTTGGGGTTGGTAGTCTGCAAATAGTCGTCCACCACAATGGCTCCGCGCTCATTCACCTCTACACCTGCCGCCGGCAGATTCAAGCCTGCCGTATTCGGACGCCGTCCGGTAGCCAGCAGGATGGCATCAGCCTGCAACTGATGTTCCTCTCCCGTGACCGCATCCCGGTAAATGACGTCAGAGTCTTTCACGGACTGCACGCGTGCATTCAGCTTGAAAACGATTCCTTTCTGTTCCAATACCTCCCGGACACTGTCCGCAATGTCCCGGTCCTCCCGGGATATCAGTTCGGAAGAGCCCTCGAGCACCGTGACTTGCGAACCGAATGAAACATACATGGAAGCAAATTCTAGTCCGATGTATCCCCCACCTACAATGACGAGCTGTACCGGCAGCTCAGTCAGTTCCATAATGGAGGTGCTGGTATATACCCGTGGGTTACCTTGTATCCCCTCTATCGGTGGAATGACGGTTTCGGCACCCGTATTGATGAATATCCGGGGAGCTTGCAATTGTAATGTCCCTTCCACCATCCCAACTTCCACCACATCCGGACCTGCAAAGGAGCCGATACCCGTATAGACCGTTATATGAGGATTGTCGGCCAGATTGTGATAATTCTTCTGACGCAGGAAAGAGACGACCTCTTCCTTCCTTGCAATGGACTGACGATAGTATGCCTTCTTGACCTCCCAAGAAGCGTCTTTGTCCGCATGCTTTGCCGCATGCACCAATGTTTTTGTGGGAATGCAACCGATATTGATACATGTCCCTCCGTACATCTTTTCCGAACGCTCCACTACGGCAACGTCCAGCTTCCGTTTTGCCAACTCGGCAGCCAGCGTCTTTCCGCCTTTGCCGAATCCGATGATAATGGCATCATACTGTTTCATACGTCTATTTCCTTAATTGGTTCAATACTCTTTTTGCACTGTCAGACAGTACGACAATGGCACCGGCAAGAATGGCCGTATCCTTGATGACCAAGCGCCCTGCCCCCGTCAGCAACGGAAAGCCGTGCTCCTCGCTTCCCAAGTCGGGCACCCACACCTCAGGGGTTGTCACCAGGAAAGAGAGGGTACCCATCGTCATGACAATGACAAGTGCGGCTCCCGCCAGTCCGATTTTCGGAGAGAATATCCCCAGAAATGTCAGGATGCCGATGGCCATAATCAGAATGCCCAGACCGTGAGAGAAACCATACGTATTGTTCTCCACGTGCCACTGATGTTTCGCCTCATTGAACTCGCCCTCTTTCAGCTTATACTCCTTGTACTCCGGGGCACTCTTTGTATAAAAGAAGCTCATGAACGGGCTGTTCGCCACAAAAGGGACAATCCCTTCAGCCTCATAATTCCAGAATTTCAACCCACCAATCCATACGAAAATAACCAGGATGGCTACACGAATCAAATTAACACCCAACTTTTGAGTGGAAGCGGCCAGCGTCAACGCAGCCATAAACAAGTTTTGCAATTTCGTTTTCATCTTTGTTCTACTTTTTAAATGGTTTCAGTAATATGACTTGATTTTTGTTTTTGCAAAGTTCCTTGTTTTCCACCACGTACGAAATGGCAATTATTCCGCAACAGTTGGCAATTCTTCCCGTTTCACTCTTTTCCGGTAGTCCGAGACACTCTCGCCGGTCATTTTCTTGAAAAAACGGCTGAACGCGGACAAGTCTTCGAAGCCCAGAATGGAGCTGATTTCCTTAGCGCTTTTGTGGGTATACAGCAGCAATCTCATGGCTTCTGCCTCAATGCGGTCATGAATCACCCGTAAAGGGGAAGGCAACCCGCAGGTCGAGAACAGATTGGAAAGTGTCTTGGGAGAACGGCAAAGAATATCGGCATAATCCTGCACTTGCTTCTTCTCCTTGAAATGCCGGTCCACTAATACGTAATACTGCCGGATGATGTCAAACGTCTTTTCCTTCTCCTGCCCCACCCCAAAACGCTGGCGCGCAATGCGTGTGCAGGTAATGATGAAACGTTTCAAGACAATGCGCAGCATCTCCTCCTGCAGATTGTCATGGATGACCGATTCCTGCCGGAAAATGCGGACTATGTCATGCAGGTTGGAAGACTGCCCGGCAGAAAGTGCCAGTCTCATCACCTGGGAAGAGCCATAAAAAAGGAATCCATTGCAAGAGACCTCGTTGTCATGTCCATAGATGCAATAAAAATTGCTGTTGAATACAAACGTCAGGTATTCACCGTCCACCTCTTTTACCTCCAGGTGATGCAACGGGGTCAAGGTCACGATTTCATCCTTTTCCAGGCGCATGGGGATATGGTCTATTTCCAGAGTCAGCGTACCGCTCTGTACCCAAATGAATTTATACAGAGTCTTGTCACGTTGCAGCGACGCACGCTCATGGTAGCTGGAAGTCATGGCTATGTTGCCATTCAAGCGGGTGTTCAGTTGATAATCCATAAAAAACAGATTGTTTTAGTAAATAACAAAGATAGCGAATATCTTGTTTGCTACTGATTATTTCCCCACTTTTGTAGCCGTTTTGCTGTTCTTTAATTTTTAACCTTTAATGTCTTCATGCAAATGTTCCCCGTCATATTTGTATCTCTCGGTCCCGGCGAACCGGAACTGATTACCGTAAAAGGCTTGAAAGCCCTGCAGACAGCCGACTGTATATTCTGTCCCGAGACACTGGCCAAAGATGGAAACAGAGTTTCACGCGCAGCCGACATCCTATTGCAACTCGACATTCCGGAAAACACGGTGCACCGCTTTCCACTCCCCATGAGCAAACAGCGCGAAAAAGCCCTGAGCGCCTACGACGAGGTCTATATGGAGAGCTCCACCCTCCGGCAACAAGGAAAGAAGGTCTGTATCGTTGCCGAAGGAGATGCCGGATTCTACTCTTCCATACATTATGTATATGACAAACTGCAGGCAGACGGCATCCCCGTGAAGCACATCCCCGGTATCCCCGCCTTCATTGCCGCCGGCGCACTGGGCGGGCTCCATGTGGCCAGCCAGGAAGAGCGGCTGACGGTGATACCCGGCATTACTACGACAGAAGAGATAGAGAAACTGACAAGCGAAAACAGTGCGGTTGTCATCATGAAGCTGTCCAGATGCACCGATGAGATTCACCGCTGCATCCGCCTGCATCCCGAATACCGGTATCACTATTTTGAGAATGTAGGCACTCCGGAAGAGAAGTATATCAATGACAGCAAGCGGATAGCGACCATCCGCTTCCCCTATTTTTCCCTGCTTATCATTCGTACAGAGACCTTTTGAGCCCGATTTAATACAATTTCGCACGCCATAGGCATTATTTTAATGAAAATGGGTTACCTTTGCGCCGTTGAAATATAAAAAAGATAAGAACATGAAGAAAGTCGTTTTTTATATGATGCTGCTGGTTATGAGCATCGGTTATGCCTATGCACAAGGAAAGGCAGACATCAAATTCGAACAGACCACCCACAACTTCGGCACATTCTCCGAAAACAGTCCTGTGGTCAGCTACACCTTTAAGTTTACGAACGTAGGCGATGCTCCGCTTGTCATCCATCAGGCTGTAGCTTCCTGCGGATGTACCGTTCCCGAATATTCACAAGAACCGATAGCACCGGGAAAGACTGGAACAGTGAAAGTAACTTATAATGGAACCGGAAGATACCCCGGACACTTCAAGAAATCCATTACCCTGCGCACCAATGCCAAAACGGAAATCATGCGATTATTTATCGAAGGGGACATGACCGCTAAAGATGCCAAATAAGCATTTTACCATACAGAATTAAGGAGATTTTTTTAAATCTCCTTTTTTTTTGCTTTCTTTGCCTAAAATGCGAAGATAGGCTGCACCTCAGCAGAATAATAATGAGCTTGCTCATTTTATCCTGCATTCGGTTTGCACTATCTTTGAAGTCTATTAAAGAAAAACATAAAACTACAAAACCTATGAAACAAGAAGAAGAACCAATCACCGGCTTGCCGGAAAATGCGTTCCGTGAACTGAAACCGGGAGAAGTGTACAACCCTCTGATGAGCCCGGACAAGAAGTATTCAGAAGTAAATGCCTGGTCGGTGACATGGGGTATTCTGATGGCCATCCTCTTTTCGGCCGCAGCCGCCTATCTGGGGCTGAAGGTGGGACAAGTATTCGAAGCCGCCATCCCCATCGCCATCATTGCCGTCGGCGTATCGGGTGCCGCCAAACGCAAGAACGCATTGGGCGAAAACGTCATTATCCAGTCTATCGGTGCCAGCTCGGGCGTCATCGTGGCAGGTGCCATCTTCACCCTTCCGGCACTTTATATCCTTCAAGAAACTTATCCGAAAGAAATCACCGTTACCTTTGCACAAGTCTTTATCAGCTCTCTGCTGGGAGGTGTGCTGGGTATTCTCTTCCTTATCCCCTTCCGCAAATATTTCGTGAGCGACATGCACGGCAAGTATCCCTTCCCCGAGGCGACAGCCACCACACAAGTGCTCGTCTCCGGTGAAAAGGGCGGCAGCCAGGCAAAACCATTACTCATGGCAGGTATTATCGGAGGTCTATACGACTTCATCGTGGCAACCTTCGGCTGGTGGAACGAGAATTTCACTACCCGCGTATGCGGCTTCGGCGAAATGCTGGCCGAGAAGGCCAAGCTGGTATTCAAGGTTAATACGGGTGCTGCCGTGCTCGGTCTGGGTTATATTGTGGGACTGAAATACGCGTCCATCATCTGTGCCGGCTCACTGGCCGTATGGTGGATTATCATCCCCGGTATGTCCATGATTTGGGGAGATTCCGTACTGAACCAATGGAACCCCGAAATCACGGCAACCATAGGCGCTATGGCTCCGGAAGAAATCTTCAAATACTATGCCAAGAGCATCGGTATCGGTGGCATTGCCATGGCAGGTATCATCGGCATTATCAAGTCTTGGGGCATCATCAAGAGTGCCGTAGGACTGGCTGCCAAGGAAATGGGAGGTAAGTCCAACGTGGAAGCCAGTGTGAAACGCACACAGCGGGACATCTCTATGAAGATTATCGCCATCGGTTCCATCATCACGCTGCTGCTGGTTGTTCTCTTCTTCTACTTCGATGTGATGCAGGGCAACTTGACACATACCATTGTAGCTATCCTGCTTGTTGCAGGTATCGCTTTCCTGTTCACCACCGTGGCAGCCAATGCCATTGCGATTGTGGGCACAAACCCCGTATCCGGAATGACGCTGATGACATTAATCCTGGCATCCGTAGTCATGGTAGCCGTAGGGCTGAAAGGTCCCGAAGGGATGGTTGCGGCACTGGTGATGGGCGGTGTTGTATGTACGGCACTGTCCATGGCGGGAGGCTTCATCACAGACTTGAAAATCGGTTACTGGCTGGGTAGCACGCCTGCCAAGCAGGAGACCTGGAAGTTCCTCGGAACCATCGTTTCTGCCGCTACCGTAGGTGGTGTAATGATTATCCTAAACAAGACATACGGTTTCACCAGCGGACAGCTGGCCGCTCCGCAAGCCAATGCCATGGCGGCCGTTATCGAACCGTTGATGAACGGTGTGGGTGCGCCCTGGCCGCTCTACGGTATCGGTGCAGTGCTGGCCGTCATCCTCAATTTCTGCAAGATTCCCGCACTGGCATTTGCATTGGGTATGTTCATCCCATTGGAACTGAATGTTCCGTTGGTAGTGGGCGGTGCCATCAACTGGTACGTGACCAGCCGCAGCAAGGATGCCGCTCTCAATGCCGAACGCGGGGAGAAAGGTACCCTGCTTGCCTCCGGTTTCATTGCCGGCGGTGCATTGATGGGTGTGGCAAGTGCTGCCATGCGTTTCGGAGGAATCAACCTCGTAAACGATGCATGGTTGCAGAACACCTGGTCCGAAGTGCTGGCGCTGGGTGCTTATGCCATTCTGATATTCTACCTCATCAAAGCTTCCATGAAAACCAAATAACTTTTAAATACCAAGAACATGAAAAAGATTCTACTTTTATCTTTTCTATTTGCAGCGACCATGTTATCTGCACAAAAGCCCGTTGAGCTGCCCCTATGGCCCAACGGTGCCCCCAATAACAACGAACTGACCAATTCCGGACAGAACCATAACAACGAATGGGTGTCCGATGTCACCACCCCTACCCTTACGGTGTACCCTGCCTCCCACCCCAACGGCATGGCCATCATCATGTGTCCGGGAGGCGGCTACGGGGGGCTGGCCATGAAGCACGAGGGACACGACATGGCTCCCTGGTTCAACACACAAGGCATCACCTATGCAGTACTGAAATACCGTATGCCCAACGGGCACCATGAAGTGCCCCTTTCCGATGCCGAACAAGCCATCCGCATGGTACGCGAACATGCCGCCGAATGGGGTGTCAATCCTCAGCGTGTAGGCATCATGGGCGCTTCTGCCGGCGGCCATCTGGCAGCTTCGCTTGCCACACTATACAGCAGTGACAAGACCCGTCCCGACTTCCAGATCTTGTTCTATCCGGTGATTTCCATGCAGAAAGGCGTTACCCATGGAGGTTCCCGTAAGAACCTTATCGGAGAAAATCCATCTCAGGAACTGGAACAAAAATACTCCCTCGAAAGGCAAGTGTCCCCACGCACTCCGCAAGCTTTCATCATGCTTTCTTCGGACGATGACGCAGTGCCGCCCATCAACGGCATCGGTTACTTCCTTGCCCTGCGCGACCATAAAGTACCTGCCAGCCTGCATGCCTACCCCACCGGCGGACATGGCTGGGGATTCCGGGACAACTTCACCTACAAGCGTCAATGGACGGAAGAACTGGAGAAGTGGTTGCGTGAAGGGCTCGTATTCCCGGTCTCTGAACCTACCACAAAGAAATAAAAGCAATTATGAATAAAAAGTATTTTTTACTCACTTGCCTCGCAGCGTTTCCCTTTGCCCTGACTGCTCAGGAGAACAATCGCTACGAAGAGATTACCAACCCCAAGCTGACAAGCATCAACCGGGAGCCTGCCCGCAGCACGTTCACCTCCTACGTCACGGAGGCTGATGCCGTCATCAATGACCGCAAGAACGGAACATTCCGCTTGTCCCTTAACGGGAAATGGAAATTCCATTATGTGGAAACCTTCGCCGACCGCCCCACGGACTTCATGATGGACCGTGTGGACGCCAGCCGCTGGCCGGACATCAATGTACCCGGAAACTGGGAGTTGCAGGGATTCGGTACGCCCATCTATGTGAACCAGCCTTATGAATTCTGTTCTTCGGGCTATCCTCCTTATTGGGACAAGCCCAATCCTCCATACGTTCCCCAAGAATGGAATCCCACCGGCACCTACCGCCGCGAGTTCACTCTTCCGGGAGACTGGGACGATAAGGAAATTTTCCTGAGTGCCGACGGCGTACGCGGGGCAGCCTTCTACTACCTCAACGGCAAGTTTGTAGGCATGAGTAAAGATGCAAAGACTCCGGCGCGTTTCAACGTCAGCGCCATTGCCAAGAAAGGGAAGAATGTCATTGCCATTCAGATACACCGCTTTTCCGATGCCAACTATCTGGAATGCCAGGACTTCTGGCGCATCAGTGGTATCGAACGGGACATTTACTTATATGCCCAGCCTCAAATCCATCTCACGGACTTCAAGGTGGAGTCTCCTTTGGATGAGAACTACCGGAACGGTATCCTCAAGGTAAAGGTGCAGTTTACCAATGAAAGCGGACAAAATTCCCCATTTGTCGTTGGTTACCGCCTGCTGGACAAGAACGACCAGCAGATAGCCCAGTCCTCTACTCAGGTCAGCGGTGACCAAACGGAAGTGGAATTCACCAAGAAGACCATCCAGGAACCCCTGCAATGGACAGCCGAAACGCCCAACCTCTATACCCTCGTCGTCAGCTTGAAGCGCCCGAACGGAGATGTGATTGAAGCGACAAGCTGCAAAGTAGGTTTCCGTACAGTGGAAATCAAGGACAAGCAACTGTTGGTAAACGGACAACCTATCCTCGTGAAAGGCGTGAACTATCACGAACACAACGAGAATACCGGTCACTATGTCTCCGAAGAACTGATGAAGAAAGATTTCGAGCTTTGGAAGAGATACAATGTCAATACCGTCCGCACCTGTCACTATCCCCAGCAGGAACGTTTCTACGAACTCTGTGACGAATATGGTATCTACGTCATCGACGAAGCCAATATAGAAAGCCACGGCATGGGTTACGACCTGCGTGTAGGCGGCACGCTGGGAAACAATCCGCTCTTCATGAATGCCCACCTCGACCGTACCATGAATATGTACGAACGGGACAAGAACCATCCGTCAGTCATCATCTGGTCGCTGGGCAACGAAGCCGGAAACGGATTGAATTTCTACGTTACCTACAACACCTTGAAGACGCTCGACAGTCGTCCCATCCAGTATGAACGCGCACTGTTGGAATGGAATACGGACATCTACTGCCCGATGTACGCTTCCCCTTCCTATCTGGAAAAGTATGCCCGGAACAAGGAGATGACGCGTCCCCTCATTCTTTGCGAGTATGCCCATGCCATGGGCAACAGCCTCGGCAACTTCCAGGACTACTGGGACATCATCGAGAAATATCCTATCCTCCAGGGCGGCTGTATCTGGGACTGGGTAGACCAGGGCTTTGCCGCCCAAACAGACGACGACCGTAAATACTGGACCTATGGCGGCGATTATGGCGAGAACGGCACGCCCTCCGACGGCAATTTCTGCATCAACGGCGTGGTATACCCCGACCGCAGTGTCAAGCCGCAGACAGAAGAGATGGGAAAAGTATACCAGAACATCAAGTTCCTTGATTTCGACAAGCAGACTTCCACCGTGAAAATCCGCAATGATTTCTCCTTCACCAATCTCGACAAGTACGACTTCTACTACATCATCCGCGACCACGGAAAGGAAGTCTACCGTGGCAAGATTGAAAATATCCATGCCGCACCGGGCAAGACGGTAACCACCGGCTTCCTGAACGGCATACCCAAAGAGAAACAGACAACGGGAGATGTGCGTATCGAGTTCTATGCAGCCATCAAGACGGCAGAGCCTTTCCTCCCGGCCGGCACGGTCATCGCACGCGAACAGACCTACGTCCATACTTTCTACAAGAAAGAGGCTACGGCACAGCAGCCCGCCACTTCTAAGGAAGAGGGAAATTTGGTGGCGTTCTCCGGTCCCGACTTCAAAGCCACCTTCGACAAGCAAAGCGGTCTGCTCACCTCCTATTTATACAAGAAGCACGAGTACATACTGAACGGTCAAGGTCCCCGCCCATTCTTCTGGCGTGCACCGACGGACAATGATTATGGAGCCAACCTCCCCGTCCGCCTCAAAGCCTGGAAAGAGGCAAGCTATCAAGAACCAAAAGCCGAAAGTTTCCAAGTGACTCCGGGCAGCAATGCCACGACAATAAAGGTGACCTACCGTTTTCCACAGACAGATGCCCGTTGGGACATCACCTATAAGATATATGCCAGCGGAGTCATCAAGGTAGACAACCGGTTCGTGGCCGAAGGAGACCAAGCTCCGATGATACCGCGTGTGGGCCTGCGGATGCAGTTGCCGGAAAGCTTTACAGACTTGACCTACTACGGTCGCGGTCCGAAAGAGAATTACCGAGACCGCCGTACCTCCCAGTTCATCGGAGAGTACGCCATCCCGGTCAAGGATATGTACGAGCCGTATGTCCGCCCACAGGAGAACAACCATCGCACGGACATCTATTGGTGCGCCCTTACCGATAAGACGCAACGTGGTTTGCTGCTCATCGCCGACCGCACCTTTGAGCTGAACGCCTCCAACTATCCCCTGGAAAGTATGGACAGCGGCGATACGATTGACAACGGCGCTCCGCGTACCGAAAAGACCCATCACCGCCACCTCACCGACCCTCTGCCGGAAAAGATGGTCGATTTGTTCATTGATTACCGCATGATGGGTGTCGGTGGAGACGACAGTTGGGGCGCAACCGCCCATGAACCCTATCTGATTCGTCCGGGCAAAGAGAACGCCATTGAATACGGTTTCTCCCTTGTTCCGTTCGATAAAAAGGAGGATTATAAATATTTAATCCGGCAATATTGAATTTAATCCCTCCGGATTAAGCTTTTATAAAAAGGATGTAGTAAATTTGCTGCATCCTTTTTACGTTCAAGAACAATAATAATCAAAAGAAAGAAAAATGAAAACAATGACTAAATTTATGTTCAGCGCCCTCTGCGCCGCAGCCATGGTAACTTCCGTTTCTGCCCAGGGAGGGAAAGATATGTTGAGCAATGGAATAAAGTATCTGGATGTGCCATACGTAGCCCATACGCTGGAGGCAGATGGTCCCGAGGAACTCGTCATCAACTGCGATGAGGTAGACTGCACCACGCTGGTGGAATATGTGCTGGCAGAGACACTCACCCCCAAATTGGCCGACGGAGACATCTCGGAAAGCGCTTTCGCCGATAACCTGCAAAAAATCCGTTACCGTGACGGTAAAATCGACGGGTACACTTCCCGCCTGCATTATATTGCCGACTGGATAAACAATGGCGTACGCAACGGCTTCCTTCAAGATGTAACGGGCGCCATGAGTCCCGACACCGAACGGTTGTCCATCTCCTACATGTCTTCCCACCCCCAACTCTACAAGCAGCTGGCAAATTCTCCGGAGAACATAGCCAAAATGAAGAAGATTGAACAATCCTTGTCCGGCAAGGAAATTCACTATCTTCCCAAAGCCAAACTTCCCGCCGATGGTCTCCCGTGGATTAAAGACGGCGATATCATAGCCATCACCACCAACACTCCGGGGCTGGACGTAGCCCACATGGGAATCGCTTTCTATGCAGATGGCAAACTCCTGCTGGTACACGCTTCCTCTACCGACAAGAAAGTGGTCGTCTCCAAAGTCCCCTTGTCCCAAATGCTGAAAGACAATAATAAGTGGACGGGAATACGGGTACTGAGGATGAAGAAATAAAATGAAATCCTATATATGGAAAAGGCGATGAAGATTTGATTCTCCATCGCCTTTTCCATATATAGGATTGTTCGTTCCTATTCCTCCACAACAATATATTCATCAATATTCCGTGTTTCTTTACTGAAGTTCACACCCACTTTCACTAATTTCCTGCCATCCAATGTATAAGGAATCAGATAACCTTTCTCATCTATTTGCTTCAGAGCTGCGTCGGCTGTACCGTCCAGTTTGAACTCAAAAACATAAATAGCGGTAGGGGTATGAACTACTGCGTCCGCACGGCCGCGGCTGCTGCGAACCTCGGACCGGATGAACTGTCCCAGCAAAGTAAACACTACATGAAAAATAACCTGATAATGACGTTCCGTATCATCACTCAACTCGTACGGAATACCGGAGAAGAATATCTTAAGACGCTCCATAAACGCCTCCACATC
>JABLTO010006979.1_pt1 | contig 12012 bp, 8 predicted proteins | sample 7160091 | NCBI WGS metagenome assembly JABLTO01 (sample SAMN14651225, study PRJNA627086) | human gut metagenome | isolation source: feces | host: Homo sapiens
ACGCAAAAGAAAAGCAGCAGCGTTAAAATTACGCTGCTGCTAAAAGTGGACCTAGAGGGATTCGAACCCTTGACCTCTCGGATGCGAACCGAACGCTCTCCCAACTGAGCTATAGGCCCATAGCAACAATCCGAACCGCTCCCCTTGCGAGAAACTGTTCGGATCGTTTTTATTTGGTCCGAGTGGAGAGAATCGAACTCACGGCCTCTTGAACCCCATTCAAGCGCGCTACCAAAACTGCGCTACACCCGGATATCGCGCTCCGCTTCCCTACCGAAGCGTGGCGACATGAGATATTATACGCATGGAGCGGCCTTTTGTCAACCACTTTCCCAAATTTTTCTCCCACTTTTTTGCAAAAGTATGGTTTTTGGCGTTTGTGCGCGCAATTATTTTTCTGCCTCTGCGGCACGGAGCTGTTTGTCTTTTTCCAGCAGCGGTTTCAGGTACTGGCCGGTAAAGCTCTCCGGCACTGCCGCCACCTCTTCCGGGGTGCCCTCGGCCACGATGAGACCGCCGGCACTGCCGCCCTCGGGGCCCAGATCAATGATATGGTCGGCGCACTTGATGAGGTCGAGGTTGTGCTCGATGACAATGACGGTATTGCCCGCATCCACCAGCTTCTGCAGCACCTCAATGAGGCGGTGGACATCCGCAATGTGGAGGCCGGTGGTGGGCTCATCGAGGATATAGACTGTCTTTCCGGTGCTGCGGCGGGCCAGCTCATTGGCCAGCTTGACACGCTGTGCCTCGCCGCCAGAGAGAGTGGTAGCGCTCTGGCCCAGGGTCACATAACCAAGGCCTACGTCCAACAGAGTCTGTAATTTCCGGGCGATCTTGGGCTGGTTGGCAAAGAAGACCACAGCCTCCTCCACCGTCATGTTCAGCACGTCAGAGATGGTCTTTTCCTTATACTTTACTTCCAGCGTCTCGCGGTTGTAGCGGGCGCCCTTGCAGACCTCACAGGGGACGTAGACGTCTGGCAGGAAGTGCATCTCGATCTGCAGGATACCGTTGCCCTCACAGGCCTCGCAGCGGCCGCCCTTGACGTTGAAACTGAACCGGCCCGGGCCATAGCCCCGCATCTTGGCGTCCTGCGTCTGGGAAAAGACCGTGCGGATATCGTTGAAGACGCCCGTGTAGGTTGCCGGGTTAGAGCGGGGCGTGCGGCCGATGGGCTGCTGGTCGATGCCAATGACCTTATCGACAAACTCCAGCCCCTCTACCCCATCGCACTTTCCGGCCCGGCTGCGGGCTCCGTTCAGCTCACAGGCCAGCGTCTTGTACAGGATCTCGTTGATGAGGCTGGATTTGCCTGAGCCGGAAATGCCGGTGACGCAGATGAACTCGCCCAGCGGGAACTTCACGTCAATGTTGCGCAGGTTGTTCTCCCGAGCCCCTTTCACCGTGAGGAAGTTGCCGTTTCCGGTGCGGCGGATCTCCGGGACCGCAATGCGCTTACGGCCCGAGAGATAGTCGCCGGTAATGCTCCGCTTGGCCTTGCAGATGTCTTTCACACTGCCAGCCGCCACGATCTCGCCGCCGTGGACGCCCGCGCCGGGGCCCACATCCACAATATAATCCGCACTGCGCATGGTATCCTCGTCGTGCTCCACCACGATGACCGTATTGCCCAGGTCCCGCAGGTTTTTCAGGGTGGCAATGAGCTTGTTGTTGTCCCGCTGATGGAGGCCGATGGAGGGCTCGTCCAGCACATAGAGCACACCGGAAAGGGCGCTTCCGATCTGGGTCGTCAGGCGGATGCGCTGGCTCTCGCCGCCGGACAGAGTGCCTGCCGCGCGGGCCAGGGTGAGATAATCCAGACCGACGCTCTGCAAAAACTGCAGCCGGTTTTTGATCTCTTTGAGAATCTGGCCGCCGATCTGCTTCTGCTTCTCCGTCAGGTTCGGTTCATTTTCCGCAATGAAGTTCAGCTCATCCCGGATGGACATTTCGCAGAAATCGCTGATGTTCTTGCCACCGATGGTCACCGCCAGCACGATGGGCTTGAGGCGCTTGCCGTGGCAGTCCGGGCACTCCACACCGGACATGAAGCTGCTGATTTCCTCTTTCATCCACTCGCTGTTGGTCTCCCGGAAGCGGCGTTCCAGGTTCTCCACGATGCCCTCAAACGTATTATAGTAGACGCCGCTGCCAAACTCATTGGTGCGGTGCATTTCGATTTTTTCGCCGTTGGTGCCGTAGAGCAGGGCGTTGATCGCCTCGGTGCTCATCTCCTTGATGGGCGTGTCCAGCGTGAAACCGTACTTTTTGCCAAGGCCCAGATAATACATCTCAGCCACAGAGCCCTCGGCATAGTACCAGCCGCTGGCCTTGATGGCCCCCTCCCGGATGGAGAGATTGCGGTTGGGCAGGATGCGTTCCTCATCCACCCGCATGAAAGTGCCCAGACCTGTACACTTCTCGCAGGCACCCAGCGGGTTGTTGAACGAAAACAGGCGGGGCGAAAGGTCGCTGATGGAAATGCCGTGCTCCGGGCAGGCAAAGTTCTGGCTGAACGTCATGCACTCGCCGCCGATGACATCCACCTCGGCGATGCCGCCCGTCAGCGCCAGAGCTGTCTCCAGCGAGTCCGCCAGACGGCCCCGGATGCCCTTGCGGATGGCAAGGCGGTCCACCACGATCTCCACGGTGTGCTTGACGTTCTTTTCCAGGCTGATCTCCTCGTCCAGATCATAGAGGTTGCCGTCGATCCGGACGCGGGAATAGCCGCCCCGCCGGGCGGCGTCCAGCTCTTTCTGCTGGGTGCCCTTGCGCTGGCGGACGACCGGAGCCAGCACCTGGAACTTTGTTCCCTCTTCTAGCTTGAGCACGGCGTCCACCATCTCGTCCACGGTCTGCTGGCTGATGACCCTGCCGCAGACCGGGCAGTGCGGGATGCCGATGCGGGCATACAGCAGACGGAGATAATCATAAATTTCGGTCACCGTGCCCACCGTGGAACGGGGGTTGTGGCTGGTGGTCTTCTGGTCGATGGAAATGGCCGGAGACAGGCCGGTGATCTCGTCCACATCGGGCTTATCCATCCGGCCCAGGAACATCCGGGCATAGCTGGAGAGGCTCTCGACATAGCGGCGCTGGCCGTCGGCGTAAATGGTATCAAAGGCCAGGCTGGACTTGCCCGAGCCGGACAGGCCGGTCATGACGATGAGCTTTTCCCGCGGGAGGGTCAGGCTGACATTTTTCAGGTTGTGCTCCCGGGCCCCTTTGATGATGATTTTATCGTTTGCCAAGGTATTTTCTCCCTCTTCTCTGTGTCTGTGCGTGGTTCTGCTTCCGCTCCTGTTCGGCGGACGAATCTGCCGTGGGGTTCTCGCCCCGGCGCAGGCGATCGATCTGGTCACGCAGGAACGCCGCGTGCTCAAACTCCAACAACTTGGCCGCCTCTTTCATCTCCCGGGTCAGGCGGTCAATGGCGGCCTCCCGCTCCAGCTTGCCCATCCGGCGGGTATTCATTTTGGCGTTCTCGGCCTTATCGCTGATCTCAATGCTGTCCGGGATGGCCTTGACGATGGTTTTGGGCACGATGCCGTGTTCCTTGTTATAGGCCATCTGGATGGCACGGCGGCGCTCTGTCTCGGTAATGGCGCGGTCCATGCTGTCGGTGATCTCGTCCGCGTACATAATGACAAGGCCCTCGGCGTTGCGGGCCGCGCGGCCAATGGTCTGAATCAGGCTGGTCTCGCTGCGGAGGAATCCCTCTTTGTCCGCGTCAAGGATGGCAACCAGGCTCACCTCGGGCAGGTCCAGACCCTCACGCAGGAGGTTGATGCCCACCACCACGTCGATGGAGCCAAGGCGCAGGTCTTTGATGATCTCCATTCGCTCAAAAGTATCCACCTCGTGGTGCATATATTTGACTTTGATGCCCTGCTCGGTGAAGTAATCCGTCAGGTCCTCGGCCATCTTCTTGGTCAGGGTGGTCACAAGCACCCGCTCCTGGCGCTCGATCCGGGCATTGATCTCACCCAGCAGGTCGGTCACCTGCCCCTCCACCGGGCGCACCGAGATGACCGGGTCCAGCAGACCGGTGGGCCGGATGACCTGCTGGGCCACCTGGGTGCTGTTCTGGCGCTCATACTCGCCCGGGGTGGCCGAGACAAAGATCATCTGGTTGAGCTTGGACTCCACTTCCTCAAACTTCAGCGGGCGGTTGTCGAACGCCGAGGGCAGGCGGAAGCCATACTCCACCAGCGTTTTCTTGCGGGCGTAGTCTCCGCCGTACATGGCCCGCACCTGTGGCAGGGTGACATGGCTCTCATCCACAAACAGCAGAAAATCCTCCGGGAAATAATCCAGCAGGGTCGTGGGCATACTGCCCGGGGCACGGCCTGAGAGGACCGCCGAATAGTTCTCGATGCCCTTGCAGATGCCCACTTCCGTCAGCATCTCAATGTCGTAATTCGTCCGCTGCTGGATGCGCTGGGCCTCAATGAGCTTGCCCTCCGCCGTGAATTGCTTGACCTGGGCATCGCACTCCGCGCGGATCTTCTCAATGGCGGCAGCCTTTTTCTCGGCGCTGACGATGTAGTGGCTGGCCGGGAAGATGGCCACATGCTTGACCACGTTCTGTTTGGCACCCGTCACCGGGTTGAATTCGAGGATGCGGTCGATCTCATCTCCAAAGAACTCCACCCGGATGGCCAGGTCGCTCATATAGGCCAGGTAGATATCCACCGTGTCGCCGTGGACGCGGAATTTGTTGCGGGTAAAGTTGATGTCGTTCCGCTCATATTGCAGGTTGACCAGCCGCCGGCAGAGCTCGTCCCGCTCCAGCTCCATGCCGGGGCGGAGGCTGATGACCATGCTGCGGTAGTCGATGGGGTCGCCCAGCGAGTAGATGCAGGACACCGACGCCACAATGATGACGTCCCGCCGCTCCGAAAGTGCCGCCGTGGCCGAGTGGCGCAGGCGGTCGATCTCGTCGTTGATGGCGCTGTCTTTCTCGATATAGGTATCCGTGCTGGGGATATAGGCCTCCGGCTGGTAGTAGTCGTAGTAGGAGACAAAATACTCCACCGCGTTTTCCGGGAAAAACGAGCGGAACTCGGTGCACAGCTGGGCCGCCAGTGTTTTGTTGTGGGCCAGCACCAGCGTGGGGCGGTTGCATTTTGCAATGACATTGGCCATGGTAAAGGTCTTGCCGCTTCCGGTAACGCCCAGCAGGGTCTGGCAGCGGTCTCCCCGCTCCACGCCCTCCACCAGCCGCGCGATGGCCTGGGGCTGATCCCCCGTGGGCTGATAATTGGACACCAGTTGAAACGTCTGCTCTGCCACGGCCCTCTCTCCTCTCTAAAACCACAATTAGTTGTTTTCTTCTCCGTGATTATACCACAATTATTTTATAAAGTAAACCATTTGTTCAGTAAGGACGGAGCATCTGCCCGCTCTCAAAATCATAAAACGGCAGACGGCCCTCCTCCCGCATGGAAAAGTATTCTGTTTCCGTCAGGATCAGATGATCCCGCAGCTGGATCTTGACCAGCCCCAGCGCCCGGACGATGTTCTCCGTGGCCTGCAGGTCTTCCCGGGAAGGCATCGCCATCCCGTTGGGGTGGTTGTGGCAGAGCACCACGCTGTCGGTGCCGCCCTTAAGAGCCGCCGCCACCACGTCCTTGATCTCAAAGCTGACCTTGCTGCTGGTGCCCTCCCGCAGCCAGTACGCGCCCCGCACCCGGCTGCGGCTGTCCAGCGCCATCAGCAGGGCCCGTTCCCGGTCTGCCCCCAGGAATTTGCTCTTTAAGAACTCTGCCAGCTGCTCGGTAGTGCGCAGGCAGTTTTCCTCACTGGCGCGGCAGCGGGTATAGTATTTGCAGATTTCGGGCATGAGATGCAGCATCCGGGCCGTGGCAGGCCCCACGCCATCCACCTTGCACAGCTCCTCTTCCTCCGCGTCCAGCACCCGGGAGAAACTGCCGAACCGCTTGAGCAGGGCGTGGGCCATGACATTGGTGTTCTTGCGGGGGTTCGTCAGGTAAAGGAGAACTTCCAGCGCCTCGTGGTCGGCCAGGCTCTCAAAGCCCTGCTGGGCAATGCGCTCCCGCATCCGTTCGCGGTGCCCCTGATGGAGGTTGTTTTCTGCAGCCATGGTTCGTTCTCCTTTTCTCTGGATTGCTGCTTCTATCGTACCGCATTTTCGGCAAAAGACAAGCCTTACCCGCAAAATTTCCTTGCCAGAGCCCGCCGGGCGTTGTATTATAGTTGTATAAAAATCAAAAGTATCATTTCATCTCTGAAAATAAAGGAACCAAATTCATGAAACAATACACTGCCACCGCCAACGATGAGGGCGTCCGCCTCTCCCGCTTTGTCCAGAGCGTGACCCGCGATCTCCCCACCAGTCTGCTCTACAAGAGCTTCCGCAACAAGCGGATCAAGGTCAACGGCAAAAAAGGAGCCCCGGAAGACCGCATCCAGGCCGGAGACCTCATTGAGCTGTACATCAACGATGAGTTTTTCCCGCCGGAGGGGGCCAAGCCCGCCGCAAAAAAGCCGCCCAAAAAGCAGCAGAACCAGCCCAAAGTGACCGTCATCTACGAGGACAAGAACATTGCGGTGCTGTACAAGCCCACTCACCTGCTCTGCCACAGCGACCGCACTGGCGACGCCAACCTGGTGGATGCCTTTACCCAGTATCTGGCCCAGAAAGGCGAGTACGACCCCAGCGGCGAGAACCGCTTCAAACCCGGCATCTGCAACCGGCTGGACCGGGGCACCGAGGGCCTTGTGATCGCCGCCAAGAGCTACGCCGCCCTGCGGGACATGAACGAGATCATCCGCACGGACCTGCTCAAGAAAGAGTACTATACCATCACGGTGGGCATCCCCCAGAGCGGCCGGTTTACCGCCTGGTGGGAGCACGACGAGAAGAACAACAAGGTGAGCATCCACGCCCACCAGTCACAGGACGAGCGCCGGAAGCAGATCATCACGGATGTGGATGTGCTGCGCACCGCCGGGCCGTTTGCCCTCTGCAAGATCGGGCTCATCACGGGCCGCACGCACCAGATCCGCGCCCATCTCGCCTACCTTGGCAAACCGGTGCTGGGTGACATCAAGTACGGCAACCGGAAGATGAACGAGCGTACCGGGGCAAAAACGCAGGCACTGTGCGCCGTGCGGATCAGCTTCCTCGATATTCCGGAAGAAAACACCCTGCACTACCTCTCCGGCAAAGTCATCAAACTGAAAGACCCGCAGATCGTCAAGCAGTTTGATGCGCTGGACAAGGCAAAGCCGGAAGCCTCTTCCACGGAAAGGAGTCATTGACATGAACCTGAACCCCTATTTTAAAAGCGTCCTCGATCAGGACAGAGCTTCCATTGTCCTTTGCGGTCTGGACCATACCATCCTCTACATGAACCCTGCCGCCATCCGCAGCTATGCCAAGCACGGCGGGGCCGCACTGGTGGGCCGGAGCCTTGCCAACTGCCACAACGCCCACTCCAACGAGATGATCCAAATGGTCGTGGACTGGTTTGCCGCCAGCCCGGAGCACAATCTCATCTATACCTACCACAACGAGAAACAGAACAAGGACGTCTACATGGTCGCCCTGCGGGACGAGGACGGAACGCTCATCGGCTACTACGAGAAGCACGAGTACCGTGACCCGGAGACCCTGCCGCGGTATGATTTCACCTGAGGCGTTTTTATCAGCGTTTGCAGAACAGCATGGATGCACTGTGAGCGAAAGGAGCCTGTCATGTTCCCTACCCGTGAAGAGGCTAAAGCTCTGCGACGGACGGGACCTTTACGAAGTCGTGGAAAAAGAGTCTTATAGACCATAGTTTTCCAAATAGTCACTACTATGTAGAGTAGGAGTTTGTGATATGGGATTTTTTAATTCGTTATTCAACGCTCTTTTTGCCCCACCATCCTCTTCTTCCATCCGAGATGTTCCATCACCAATTCATACGTATTCTTCCTCTTTTGAAGATAAAGATGGTTACTATAACGAATATCCACAATTATTTTCCTCTGCAACAGACAATAATCTCAACTATACTGATTATACTTTTTCCGGAAAATTCACTAAAACCGGAAAAATGCGCACCAAACGACATATCCAAATTTTCAAAAATGAAGATGTTCTTTCATCTATTCAGGCCCTTGGATACGAAAACCCTATTCAGTATACTCGAGAAACTCCTCCACCCCCTAGTTCAGCTCAAATGGATTATCTTCGAGATCTTGCAGCAGATCACGGTGAGAGTGTTCCTGCTAAACTATCCGCCTCAGATGCTTCAGCTTTAATTTCCAGATATGTAGACCATGACCGCATTCCTAATCCAGAGCTCTTCGAGTATGCAGATGAAATGCATATTGGCGTATCTTACTATTGTGGAAAACGAATGTTATACGATATTATTTTTTCGCACCTGAACAAGCTTGACCGTTCCGCCTTTTTTATTTTCTGCGTGTACCGGGATATCGAGCATTCAATCTCAGGAAATCTAAACCAAGTTTCTTGTAAGAATTTTTTCTATACTTTTGCCGAATCTGTAGAAAATGATGCAAAATTCCAAAAGTCGTTAGATGACAACTATTATGGTTCCGATTTGCGCTTCTTTGGTTCTAAATATTCCAAGGCCCTTGGTTACTCCCTCTCTGGAGGAAGCAAACGAACATCCGCCTATAAATCCGCCAAAGCATTTTTAATTTCTCATGGTCTTATTTATCCATCTTAATGTTTTATTTATCTATCACAACAAAAGCGGCGCCCAGCTCTGGTTTTCCAGAATGGGATGCCGCTTTTGTTGTGCTTTACTTTTGTTCTTTTTCCTGCTCTTCGCGCAGCTTCTTGATCCGCTTTTTCTCGCTTTCCACGCGGGGCCAGGGCCAGGAGAAGCCCTCGTTGGCCTTACACCAGCGGGTAAGCGGATAGAACGCAAACGCCAGCCCAAAAACGTACAGCAGCAGGTACAGCAGTGCACTCAGGGTAAACAGTGCGTCCAGCGCCCCGATGAGGGCCATGAGGAAGCCCGCCTTGAGGAAAAACAGACCGTTCTGGCGACAGTATTCCGGGAAGTTTTCGGCCTTGACGGCCTGACGGCCCTGGTCGCCCCAGACACGGGGATTTTTCATGACCGAGTAGCCGTAAAAGACCAGCATCAGGCCGCAGGTGAGCTGAAAGCCAAAGAACATGTTGTACCTCGCTGTTTTGTGTGATTTTAGTCCTCAAACAGAGACTTCATGGCGGGCAGGAAATCCAGCGTTGCAAAGTAGTCACGCGGGGTCTCGGCGCGGCGGATGAGGCGGTGAGAGCCGTCCTCGCAAAGCAGGACCTCGGCGCTGCGCAGCTTGCCGTTGTAGTTGTAGCCCAGGGCAGAGCCGTGCGCGCCGGTATCATGGATGTAGATGATATCTCCGATGTCAATCTTGGGCAGCATCCGGTCAATGGCGAATTTATCGTTGTTCTCGCACAGGCCGCCCACCACATCGTACTTGTGGTCGCAGGGAGCGTCTTCCTTGCCCAGCACGGTGATGTGATGGTATGCGCCATACATGGCGGGACGCATCAGGTTGGCCGCGCAGGCGTCCAGACCGATGTATTCCTTATAGATGTGCTTCTCGTGGATGGCCGTTGCCACCAGAGCGCCGTAAGGGCCGGTGGTAAAGCGGCCCATCTCGGTAAAGATGGCCACATCGCCCATGCCTGCGGGGACGAGGATCTCTTCAAACTTCTTCCGGACGCCCTCGCCGATGGCCATGATGTCATTCTCGGTCTGGTCGGGGCGGTACGGGATGCCCACGCCGCCGGACAGGTTGATATAGGCAATGTGCACGCCGGTGGCTTTCTGCACCCGGACCGCCAGCTGGAACAGGATACCTGCCAGCTCCGGGTAATACTCATCGGAAATGGTATTGGAAGCAAGGAAAGCGTGGATGCCGAAGTTCTTGGCACCCTTGGCGGCCAGCTTCTGATAGCTGTCGATCATCTGCTCCTCGGTCATGCCGTACTTGGCATCGCCGGGCTTGTCCATGACCTGAAAGCCCTCTTCGCTCTCGCCCAGACTGAAGGTGCCGCCCGGGTTATAGCGGCAGAAGATGTTCTCGGGCACGCCTGCCACCCGCTCCAGAAATTCCACCATGGTGGCATCGTCCAGATTGATATAGGCACCCAGCTCGTAGGCCTTCTTCATATCCTCCACGGGGGTCTGGTTGGAGGAGAACATGATGTCGCTGCCGGTAAAACCACAAGCCTCGCTGAGCATCAGCTCGGTCAGGGAGGAGCAGTCCACACCGCAGCCCTCTTCCTTTAAAATCTGCAGAATGACCGGGTTGGGCAGAGCCTTGACGGCGAAATACTCCCGGAAACCCTTGTTCCAGCTGAACGCCTTGTTGATGCGGCGGGCATTCTCACGGATGCCTTTTTCATCGTAGACATGGAACGGCGTGGGCACGTCCTGGATGATCTCCTGGGCCATGGCCTCGGTCAGAAACGGTTTCTTTTCCATAATATACATCCCTCTCATTTTATGGGTAACAGCGGGCCCAATGCCCGTGTTTCAGCATTTTTACAGCTTGAGGTTTTCCCGCGTCGGGGTAAAGGTGGGGATCATCTTGGCCAGCTGTTTCACCACACCCTCGTCGTTGTGCTCGGCCGCGGCTTCCAGCTCCTGCAGCTGGCCGTAGAACTGGGCCAGGTCGATGCTGCGGGGCGAGGCCACAAAAATTTTGTTGTGCTGGGTGCGGCGCATTTTATCCTGCTCCTCATCCATCATCAGCTCTTCGTAGAGCTTTTCGCCCGGGCGGAGGCCAACGATCTTGATGTCCATGTTCACGCCCGGCTCATAGCCATAGAACCGGATCAGCTGCTTGGCAAGGTCCATGATCTTGACGGGTTCGCCCATGTCCAGCACATAGATGCTGCCACTCTCGGCCAGTGCCCCCGCCTGCAGCACCAGCTGGGCTGCCTCGGGGATGGTCATAAAGTAGCGCTCGATGTTGGGGTCGGTCAGGGTGACGGGGCCGCCCTTTTTGATCTGTGCCTCAAACAGCGGGATGACGCTGCCATGGCTGCCCAGCACATTGCCAAAGCGGACGGCCACACACTTCATGTCGGTGTTGCCCGCAAAGGTCTGGATGAGCATTTCGCAGATGCGCTTGGTGCAGCCCATGACGCTGGTGGGGTTGACCGCTTTGTCGGTGGAGAGCTGCACCAAGCGCTCCACGCCGTGCTCGCTGGCACTCACCAGCAGGTTCTTGGTGCCCAGCACATTGTTCTTGACGGCTTCCGCCGGGCTGACCTCCATCAGCGGCACATGCTTGTGGGCTGCCGCGTGGAAGACCACCGTGGGGTGGTAGGTCTCAAACACCTCGTCCAGCCGCTTTTTGTCCCGGATAGAGCCCACCAGCACGGTCACAGGGATGTCCCGGCCATACTTCTGCTGGAGCTCCATCTGGAGCTCGTAGGCGCAGTTCTCATAGATATCAAAGATGAGCAGCTTGCCCGGGTGGAATTTCATCACCTGGCGGCAGAGCTCACTGCCGATGGAACCGCCGCCGCCCGTGACCAGCACGGTCTTGCCCGTGAGGTAGCCGGAAATTTTGGCGGTGTCCAGCGTGACCTCCTCGCGGGAGAGGAAGTCCGCCGTGTTCAGCTCACGGAACGCCCCCTGCCCCGGCGTGTTGGCTCCCACCAGCTGCGGGTCGCTCAGGATCTGCACGGCACAGTGGGTGGAAACGCAGAGGTCGATGACATGGTTCAGGCGGCTGCCTTTCAGGGTGGGGATGGCAATGATGATGCCCTGGATGTTGTACTTCTCGCACAGGGCGGGAATCTCTTCCAGCGTGCCCTTGACCGGCACGCCGTGGATGGTCTGGTTGAGCTTGGCGGGGTCATCGTCCACCGCCACCACCGGGTGACCGTAGAGGTCGTTGGTCTTGCAGACATTGATGGCCCAGTTGCCGGCCTCGCCCGCGCCCACGATCATCACCGGGCGGTTGGGGTCCTTGTTGGTGTTGCCCCGCAGCCGCTCCCCCAGC
>JABLTO010039975.1_pt1 | contig 12010 bp, 8 predicted proteins | sample 7160091 | NCBI WGS metagenome assembly JABLTO01 (sample SAMN14651225, study PRJNA627086) | human gut metagenome | isolation source: feces | host: Homo sapiens
AATTCACTGCTCTGTATAAGTTCGCCACTGTTTACGTCAAAAAATTTTGAAATCAGGAACAGGTATTTTATGTATGACTTAAAAGACGTGCTGATAAAATCAATAAAGGATCAGGCCTCAGATGTTCACTTTACAGTTGGCAGACCGCCCTGTTACAGAGTGGATGGTGTCCTTTCTGCAATAGAAGGAGAAAGTTTCACGCCGGATGCACTGAGAGAACTTCTGCTTCCGATCATAGATGAAAGGCACAGAGCTGAACTTCAGAAAAACGGACAGACCGATTTTGCCTACGCCATTTCAGGGGTAGGACGTTTTCGTGTCAATGTTTTTACACAGAGAGGAACGATCGCAGCTGTTATGAGATGCCTTCCCTTTGAGATCCCCATGCCGGATACGCTCGGGATACCGAAGGCAGTTGTGGAGATGACTTCCCGTAAGAGAGGCCTTGTCCTTGTGACAGGACCTACCGGAAGCGGAAAATCTACAACGCTTGCATCGCTTCTTCATGTAATTAATCAGAATTATCCTTATCATATTATTACGCTGGAGGATCCGATAGAGTACCTTCACAGGCATGACAAGTCCATTGTGAACCAGCGTGAGATTGGAAGTGACTCCATGAGTTATGGTGAGGCGCTTCGTGCAGCACTCCGTGAAGACCCGGATGTGATCCTGGTGGGAGAGATGCGTGATCTGGAAACGATTTCTACTGCGATAACAGCGGCTGAGACAGGACATCTTGTTTTTTCAACTCTTCATACGATCGGTGCGGACAAAACCATAGACAGGATCATTGATGTTTTTCCACCGCAGCAGCAACAGCAGATCAGGATTCAGCTTGCTTCAGTACTTGAATGTGTTGTATCTCAGCAGCTGATCCGCAAGGAGGATGGAAGTGGCCGTGTAGCTGCACTTGAAGTTCTGTTTGCAAACAATGCCGTGCGTAATCTCATAAGAGAGGGAAAAACGTTCCAGATTCCTTCTGTTATGCAGACCAGCCGTAAACTCGGCATGCAGACAATGGATGATGCACTTTGTGAGTTGTTCATGTCGGGACAGATCAGTCAGGATGCGGCGATCACTTATGCACAGGATCCGGTTTCCATGAACCGTAAGATAAATTTTGATATGTAAAAGAAGCTGCCATGATATTGTATCCGAGCAGCGAAAGGAGTGAAAAATGCCCGGTTATTCCTATGTTGCCGTCGATAAAAGAGGCAAAGAAAAACGAGGCAGAATGGAAGCCGACAACAGAGAAAAGGTTTCCGAGCAACTGAAAAAAGACGGACTTTTTCCTGTCTCAATTCAGGAACAGGGAGTTCTGAATAAAGAGATCGACTTTTCCATAGGCAAAAAGGTCAAACCGCGTGATTTAAGTGTATTCTGCCGGCAGTTTGTCAGCATTACCCAGGCAGGTGTTCCCATGAAAGAAGCCCTGCAGATGCTTACTGAACAGACGGAGAACAAGTGGCTGAAAAAGGCGATCGCAGATGTACTTATTAATGTGGAAAAAGGTAATACACTTGCTGATTCCATGAGTGCCATACCGGATATTTTCCCATCGGTTCTGGTACATATGGTGGAAGCCGGTGAAGCCTCGGGAAGCCTGGAGACTTCCTTTGCGCGAATGGCAGTGCATTTTGAAAAAGAGGCCAAGCTGAAAGCCACGATCCGCAAGGCAACCATTTATCCGATTATCCTTATTTGTGCGGTGATCGGAGTTATTGCAGTTATGCTGCTGTTTGTTATTCCGATCTTTATTGACATGTTTGCAGACCTGGATGTGGAAATGCCGGCGCTGACCATGGGCGTCATGAATGTGAGTAAATGGACTGCATCTCACTGGTATATTATACTTGCAGTCGTAGTCGGAGTAACTGTCCTGTACAGAATTATATACAGTACAGATGAGGGAAGAGCGAAGATTGACTATATAAAAATGAAAATCCCGCTTTTCGGAAAACTTACCGTGAAATCCACCTGCGCACAGTTTGCACGAACTATGAGTACACTTATGGCAGCAGGTGTTCCGACCATTGACTGTCTGGAAACAGTTGCAAAAATTGTAAAAAATGTGCATTATAAGAATGCGCTTATGAAAGCAAGAGAAGAAGTTATGAAAGGTATTCCGCTGTCGGAGCCTCTGGAAGCAAGCGGAATCTTCCCGCCGATGGTATTTCATATGACAGGTATCGGCGAAGAAACCGGAAACATGGAAGAGATGCTCACGAAGCTGGCTGATTACTATGATGAGGAAGTGGAAATCACCACGCAGAGTGTCCTTGCGGCAATGGAACCACTGATCATCGTGTTTATGGCACTGATCGTCGGTACACTCGTCATTGCGGTGATCATGCCGATCGGCACCATGTACGAAGGATTGGATAACCTATAATAAAAGTCCCGTACAGCGGCAATACGGAGATGCATGCTTGCATGCAGAAACGTATTGACATTGGACGGGCTGACACATATGAGCAAGTAGACCGACAGGTTGGCTCTGAACGTATGAATGTACTCCACGCGATTGGAAACCGCGTTAAAAGTTTCTGATGTAAAGTAACTGTTCATTAATATGGATGTTGCACGGGAGCGCATGGGGGCCTGTGTTCATCATAGCAATCTTCCTGAAAAGGAAGAAGACGGGGGTGGGTTCTCCCGTACAAAAATACGAAGGAGATGTAAAAAATGTTCAAACTTCTTAACAAAAAGAAAAAAGACAACAAAGGTTTCACACTGGTTGAGCTGGTAATCGTAGTCGCTATCCTGGCTATCCTGGTTGGCCTTCTTGCACCACAGTATACAAAATATGTAGAAAAATCCAGAAAATCTGCTGACGTGGATAACATGGAAGAAATGATCAAGGCTGTTCAGGTATATGCTGTAGATCATGCAATTGCATCTGCAAAAGGTAAGGATGGTAATGCCACAACTAAAGAAATCACAATTAAAATGAGCAATAATGCTGAAGTGGAAATTCCTGCTGAATATAAAGCGGCTCTTGAAGAGTATGTACCGAACTACAAAAAGGTCAGACTGAAATCCAATCAGTGGGGTAACAATACTGTAACAGTAACACTTACAATTGACAGCGAAGGTGGCGTTAAAGTTAAAGAATACGATCCATCAGCATTTGGCACATACAGTGAAAACGGATCTGTTCCGGCAGCAACATCAACTACAAAAGATGACAGTAATAACGCTGAAAAAGGCTGATTATTGAAACAGTAATCAATATTAGCACAACTACCCAACACGCTGAAAGGAATTCCCTATGCTTCTTTTCCTGGAAACTATACCATACATAATAATTTTCATATTTGGAATCACGATTGGCAGCTTTCTCAATGTCTGCATCTATCGTATTCCGTTACATCAGTCCATTATAACAGCACCCTCCCACTGCATGTCCTGTGGGAGGAAGCTGAAATGGTATGATATGGTTCCTGTTTTCAGCTGGCTTGTACTTGGTGGTAAGTGTCGTAACTGTAAAGCAAAGATTTCTGTGCAGTACCCGGTCATAGAAGCTCTTAACGGGATTTTTTATGTACTGGTATGTGCAGTCAACGGACTGACCTGGGTCAGCCTTATCTACTGCCTTATGGTGTCAGCGTTGCTGACCCTGAGTCTGATTGACTGGCGTACGTATGAGATTCCCTTCGGAATCAATGTATTTCTTTTTATCCTGGGAGTAATAAATACAGTTCTGGACAGAGGAAACCTTCTTTCACATCTGATCGGTGCAGTCTGCGTCAGTGGATTCCTTGGAGTCCTCTATCTGATAAGCGGCGGAAGTGCCATTGGCGGAGGCGATATCAAGCTTATGGCAGCCTGTGGACTGATCCTTGGATGGAAACTGATCATTCTGGCATTTCTGCTGGCATGTGTAATTGGTTCATGTGTACATCTGATCCGAATGAAACTTAAAGGAGCGGATAATGTTCTGGCGATGGGTCCTTACCTTTCTGCCGGGATTTTTATTGCTGCCCTCTGGGGAAATGCATGGATCAGCTGGTATCTGTCCCTTCTGGGACTTTGATATCAGTTACAGAAATATGGATTTCGGAAAAAATTTCGGAGTACATATTTATATAACTGATAGATTACGAAAGATATGGAGGAAACCTGAAAAATGGCGCGATTTTTGAATATAGAAATTGAGACATCTCAGTTAAGGGTTGCCGAAGTGGAAACCAGGGGACACAGCCAGAAGCTTCACAGTTGTTTTACACTGCCGGTACCGACTGGTGCAGTCGATGACGGTCAGGTACGTGATACAAAAGGTCTTGGAACACTTCTGAAGAAAGAACTTGCAGCCAGAGGAATCCGAAACAAAAAAGTTTTTTTTGTGGCAGGTTCTTCCAGGATCGCCAGCAGGGAGGTGCGAATCCCACTGGTGAAAAAAAGTCAGATCCAGAATCTTATTCAGGAGAATGCTGCGGAGTATTTTCCTATAGATATTTCAGGCTATGTGCTTTCCTACAGTATTATTGATATAGAAACCACAAAAGAGGAAAAATCGGGAGCAGAACTGAAACAGTATCATCTGATGGTGTATGCTGCGCCGACAGCTATTTCAGCAGGTTTAAACGAATTTGCAGAAGAAGCTGACCTCAATATGATCGGAATCGGTTTTACAGGTGACAGTGTATATTCCGCAGTAAGAGATGAATTCAATGGCGGGCTGCATATTCTGATCAAAATTGAGCTGAATATGACAACGATCAGTATCCTGAAAGACGGAGAACTGGCTCTGCAGAGAAATATCAATTATGGTGTGGATTCTGCAATTGATGCAGTAAGAGCGTTTCCACAGTTTGGAGAAGATCTGGACGAACAGGAAGCACTTGATGTCCTCTGCAGCAGAACATGCGTGAATGGAAGCCTGGAGGCTGGAGGAAACAGCACAGGAGCGGAAGATGAACTTCTTGAAAGTGCCAGAAGTGAAGTGACAGAGAGCTTCCGTTACCTGATCGGAAATATTGTCCGTATCATGGATTATTATATTTCCAGGAATACAGGAGCTGTTTTTGACTCTATTGAATGTATCGGTCTGGGGGCAGGAATAAAAGGTCTTCCTGAACTTCTTTATAACGAACTTGATCAGCCGGTTGCTGTGTTAAGTGAACTTAAGAACTGTATACTTCCGAAGTTCGAGGCAGGTGAGGGACTTTTCCTCTACGTGGCGGTTCTTGCACCGCAGAGATCAGGACTGAATCTGATGGAAAAAGTCAGCCGCAGACAGAAAGAAAAAAAGGATACCTTAAGCGGAGCAATACTTGTGTGTGCAGTCGGTGTGATCGCAGGAATTGCACTTACAGCAGCAGGAATCGGAAACCGTCTTTATCAGGAACATACACAGGAACATCTGAATCAGCGTATTGATGAAGAAAGTTCCATTGAAGAGATTTACAATACCTATAATACTGCCAAGAGTCAGTATGAAAATTTTCAGAATATGTATCAGTACACAAATACTCCAAACGAAAGCCTGAAAACTTTTCTTGAGGAGATGGAGCAGAAAATGCCTTCAGATATTACAGTCGAGACATTTAGTTCCACAGGAACAGAGGTCAGTTTTTCCATGAGAGTATCCGGTAAATCGGCAGCTGCCAATACACTGATGCAGCTTCGTACTTTTGAGAGCCTTAAAACAGTTACCACAACAGGACTTGATGAAGCAGAAGACGGAACAGTATCCATGAGTGTTATCTGCACATATGCAGAACCGGCACTTCTGGACAGTGAGGAATAAGGAGGCATACCGGACATGAACATGTCAATGCGAGACAAAAAAATATTGCTGATGTTTCTGGGGGTTTTTGTGTTTGTTGCAGGAGGGCTGTTTGGTTACAGACCCCAGATGCAAAAGGCAGCAGAAATAGAAGCAGAGAATGCACCGCTTGAGGAGAGGTTGAAAGAGCTTCTGGCTCTTGCGGAAAACAAAGATTTCTATATTGAAGAGACATCATCTATTCAACAGAAGATCAAAGAATATACGTCAGAATTTCCGGCAGATGTAAAAGAAGAAAACGGAATTGTTTTTGCAAAAAACATGGAAAATTCTCTTGACCTTGAGATTTCCAATGTGGGACTTGGCGAAAAAACTTTTGTGGCGGCCCTGGATGGCAGTACTGAGGAAGACCTCCTGGAAGCACCGGATGAGACAATGTCTGAACAGGCAAATGCACAGACCCAGGCAGGAATCGATGAAATCGAAGGAACAGATACGGCCGGAGAGGAAGCACTGCAGGATGCATCTGATGCAGCAGTTGAAAATCAGAATGCTGTATCTTCAACACCGGTTCTTTACCGTACGCAGGATACTCTGCAGTTTACAGGAACTTATGCGGGACTCAAAGATGCAGTTGCCTATCTTGCACAGCAGAGTGGAAGAATGACTCTGGATAATGTAAATGCTTCGTTTGATCCTGCAACAGGAAATCTGATGGGATCGATCGTTGTAAATATGTTTTCCATGACAGGAACGGATAATGTTTATACAGAACCTGATGCTGGTCAGGTGCCATATGGTACCTCAAACATTTTCGGAACTATTGAAAGTGCACAGCCACAGAATCCGGACAGCACAGATTCCGGTGATGCCGGCAGTGATGTCCAGGCAGATAACAGTCAGGAAGAGGAAAATACACAGGATACATCAGATTCTGCGCAGGACGAAAGTCAGTCATAATAAGAATGCGTGTTAGAGGGGAAATTACAAGCCCCTCTATCTGTGTTTTAATACACATACTCTGGAAAGGAGCATTTACATGAAAAGTAAAAAAAGAAAAAATCCCAATGCAGGAATGACTCTTCTGGAAGTCATTATTGCAGTCAGCATTTTTTCCATAACAGCGATCGTGCTCCTTAAGAGTTTTGTGACTTCAGGTAAAATTAACCTGAAATCCAATCTTTATCTGGAAGCGACTACAGTGGCACAGAATCTTATGGAAGAGATCAAGGCGAAATCTTTTGAGAAAGTTTCGCTGGCTTTTAACTATCCGTTGGATACTGACGGAACAACACGTCTTACATTTCTGAATTCCCAGAAAGACAGAATTGAAAGTGGAACCTTGGGAATCAGGGAAGTCCTGAAATCCGGAGATTCCTACAAAGATGTCAGCCAGTACAGAGATGGCATGGACGAATCAAAAGTTACTGCATCTGTGATCTCGGAAGACGGCGGCAAAACATATAAATTCAATGCGAGAAAAAAAGGCGATAATGCCTCGAAGTATTATTTTGAACTGACAGATGTAAATGCGAACAAAGAGACCTTTGACGTGCTGGCAGAATTTGACGGAAGCCAGACCTCCGGATATAAGAAAAAAACAACCACAGGAAAAGGTGACGGCAAGAACGATTACCTTGCACCGAATATTGCAAAGATGGATACAAAGACCAATGCGTTCCTTATCATGCCGCAGAACTGGGACGAAAAAGCCATGAGACAGCTGACGGAAGCGCAGAAGATGGCAGCTGTGGAAAAAATGAACACAGATAATCCGGGATCAGGTGAATCTTTTCAGCCACTTGACTGGGAGGAAGTGTATAAATCTACAAGAAGAACGCTTTATATAAAAATTGAAGAAAGCGCAGGAACGATCAAAGCAGAAGCAAAATATACACTCTGCGCCTATGATTACAGCAGAGGCGATTCAGAATATGCGACAATGGGATTCTGTCCGTGTGGCGGCAGAGGCGAAGAGGGAGATGACATTTCCCCGAACTGTTTCTGTACATACAAGAGTGCTTATGTACCATTTTACAGTTCTGAAGCAGGTGAAGATCTGAAAAACATCTTTGTTTTTTATTATCCGAACTATAATTCCAAAAGTGCTGTGAATCCTTTTGACAAGATCGTACTTGATAATACAACAAACTATGACGTTAATTTTTATGTGACAAAACAGAGAGATGAAGCCAGTCAGATTCCGACTTCCTCACAGGAATCTCAGTATCGTATGTCCCTGACAGTTCTGGAAAATCCGGCAGCACGGAACAAGACGAACTGGAATACAAACACAGGGCTTTACAGAGCAGTAACAAAGCTCCGTACAAATCTGGATTATAATATCAGCGATATGGATCAGGTATTGAGCCGTCCCAAGATAGGACAGATGACACTGACTTATCAGGCTGTGAACAGCAGTGGTTCAGATGGAGCCAGAGTTTCCGGCAATGCGGCAAAAAAAGTTCTGGATTATAACAGTCTGGCAGATCAGGAAGAAGAAGACCGGATTTATACGGCAAAAGTCAGCGTATATAAAGCCGGCGCGGCAGAAAAAGGATTTCCGGACAGTGATCTTGTAGTGACACTGGATGGATCAAAAGAGGATTGAGAATGAAAAGTGGTCAACTGAAGATAAAAAAACAACAGAACAGCGGATTTTCACTTTTTACAGTAGTAGTAGCAGTTTCTTTTGTGGGAATCCTCGGATTACTGGTTCTGTATATAGCACTTGCCAATCTGCAGATGAAACTTACAGATCTGAAAGGCAAAGACAGTTTTTACACGGCAGAACGTGCGCTGGAAGAAATCCGTACAGGTTTGCAGGAAGATGCAGGAGATGCACTGACAAAAGCGTATACACAGGTAATGGAGACTTATAACAGAAACAGCAGTCTTCAGGATGTATCTCTTGATAAACAGCGTCAGAGTGATTTCGAGGATCTTTTTATCAAAGAACTGGTCAGAAAAATCCAGGCAGGAACAAATGACGATCAGTATGATATGGAGCATATCCGCAGCTTTGTAGATCTGAAATATGATGATGCGACAGAGTCTCTTATCATTACGAACCCGGCAGGAAGCAGTCCGGTGCTGAAGAAGATAAAAAAAACAGGCAGCAGCAGTCAGGTCAGTGGGGTTCTTCTGAAAAACCTTAAGGTTATCTATGTGGATCCCAACGGAAAAGCTGCGATCATCCGTACAGATATCCGTCTCAGTGTTCCTTCTGTGCAGTTTCCGACACCTTCCACACTTCCTGATCTTATGAACATGATCGTTGTGGCAGATAAAGGAATGATATGTCAGGGAACCGAGAGTCAGCCGTCAACCATAAAAGGAAGCATTTATACTGGGATTCTTCCGGAAAAACTGACAGGAGATAAAAATACAAGTATTCTTGTGGACAGTGGTGCAGTTCTGAATGTTGAGTCCGGTGACAAGGTAGTATGTAAAGGCGAGATCAGTGCTGAGGTAAATTCCGTATTTACGAGTGGCTCCGGTGTGAATCTCTGGGCAAAAGGCCTCAATGCTGATTCAGTAAAAGAAGTAGGACTTCTGGGCAATACTTATTTTGCAGATGACCTTACAGTTACAGGAAAAAACAACAACATTACTGTTGGTGGCAATTATTATGGATATGGTTCCCTTACATCAGCACTTTCAGAAGAATGTAAGTTTGATAATATTTACAGAGAAGAGGGAATGACAGGTGCGGACTTAAGCAGTGCGATCGTTATCAACGGCAAAAATACGACGATGGATCTGAGCAGTGCACAGAAGCTGATGATCGCAGGCAAGAACTATATTGCAAGCAGAAGTGTTGCTGTTGAAAGCGGAAAAAGCAACACAAAAGATATCATGACAGGTGAGAGCCTTACGGTAAAAGGAACCCAGATCGCATATCTTGCACCGACAGAGATCCTTGGAAGTGATTCCATGACAGAGGAGACAAGAGCCGGGCTGAAAAATCCGATGAGTTTTGACGATTATCTTAACTGCGCAGGTCTTACCTCGGACAGCAGTGACAGCATTAATGTAAGATGGGATACACCGGTTCAGGTATGGGGAAACAAAACGCTCCGTGAGCTAGGAGTGGACAGCACTGCTCCGGTACAGGCCGTGTTTTATAATGATAATTCTGATAAAGGTTATGTGTATTTTTATCTTAATTTTACAGATGATACAAAATCAGCAGAATTTTTACAGACATATTATCTCAGCAATTCAGCAGTGAAACAGAATTTTGACAAATACCTTTCATTTTATTTTAACGGAAAAGATTCAGGGATCGATCTTCGTGATCCGGACGCTTATCTCCGTTATATTACAAACGGAAATGTTCTGACTTATGCAGAAGGACAGGAAACACTGCAGGGTGCCACCAGTACAGAACCATCTGACAAAATCATTCAGGAACAGATCGGTTATCAGAACAGCTGGTACGCACTGAACAGAAAAATGATCTCAAGCTATGATCTTCTGAACACAAATGTTGACGAAGGAAATGGCAGAGTGCACGATGAAACAGACAGCATCAGGAGCGTTTATGACAACCTTGTCAATGAGAACAAAATGGTGCAGTTTATTCAGGAAAAAGTAACCGACGGTTCTCTGAAATATGAATTTGATGCAGGAGATGAAAACAGCAATCTTCGCGCGATCATGTATCATAACGGAAGCCAGAGTACAGTTACCACAGCAGACGGTGCGGAAGTTACAGTGACAGGGACGGACACACCATTTGAGATTACAGAGAAAGAGGCAGATAAACTTCGTCTTGTAGTCTGCACAGGTGATGTAGTGATAAAATCCGGTGTAAAGTTTAAGGGAATCATTATGGCAAAGGGAACACTTACACTGGAAGCAGGAGCTGAACTTGAGTCTTCGCCGCTGGAAGCGGCAAGAGTGTTCCAGGCACAGATGAGTTCACTTGATGACAGCGAAGACGGTATCAGTCCACAGGATTTCTTCTGGGACGGAGACAAATATGTACTTGGAAATTCCACTTCTGATAATTCAGGAGATGGCAGCAATTCAGATACTTACAGTGTTTCAGACTGTGTATCTTATGAAAACTGGAAAAAAGAATGATGAACATACAGCAGAAGAAAGGAGGGAACAGGAATATGAAAAAAAGAGACAGAGGTTTTACTCTTGTGGAACTGATCATTGTGATCACAATTTTTGCAGTACTTCTCGGTATTATGATTCCTTCCCTCAATTCTATACCTGGATTCAGGGTAAACAGAGCTGTCGGTTCCATAACAGCAGCCCTGGACAAAACAAAGACAGAAGCTTCCAGTCGTCTGGTAGGAGAAATGAAGCTGGAAAAAACCTCCGATGGGTATTATATCAGTTATTATCTGGACAAAGGCAAAACAGGCGGGGAATCTGATGTTAAGCAGGAACAGCCGGAAAAGATCGCACCTGCAGGAACGAGAATTATTTATACTACAGATGACGGTGCGGAACATGAGATGAATGAAGGGGACAGTATTGTACTTACTTATGACCGTGCAACAGGAGGTTTCCTTCCGCTTCAGGAAAATGTCTGGACTCAGAAAGCGATCTTGGCTGTGCTGGAGCAGGGAGAAGATATTCCTCTTACAAGAACAGGAGCCTGCTGTACACAGATTACTGTCCGTGGAGGCAAAAGATACAAAACAATCAGATTAAATACAGCTACAGGGAAATACGAAGTGACTTCAGGATGGATTTCCTGATATAGCCTCCGGCAGGATTGCAGAGGCATTCTTGAACGATGCAGATGATCAGAAATGAATTCTGACCGTGGAATACATTTGGAGGGGAGTCTATGAATCATAAGGAAAAAAGAAAAAAAATGAATAACAGAGGACTGACCCTGATCGAACTGGTTGTGACGGTTGCTATTATTTCTGTTTTTGCAGGAGTAGTGCTGATTTTTATGACAACAGGAGCAAAGACATACAGCAGTACTTCAAGTGGTGCGAAGGTACAGATGGAAACGCAGGAAACTTTTGACAGGATTGAAGATCTGATCATCGACACAAACAGAAGCGTGTACTATGCATATGGTACAGGAAGTTCTGTTGGTGCAGAGATACAGAATGATATCAAAGCAGGCAGCGGAGATAACAGTGACCAGAATAAAACTTTTATTGTCTGCAATGAATATGAAAATAATGACGGAACTAGCCAGTATATCTGTGATGTTCTTGACTGGGACAAAGATGAACAGAAAATATATTACAGCCAGCGGGAATATACAGCCACAAGCACTCCGGATGATACAGA
>JABLTO010150076.1_pt1 | contig 11998 bp, 9 predicted proteins | sample 7160091 | NCBI WGS metagenome assembly JABLTO01 (sample SAMN14651225, study PRJNA627086) | human gut metagenome | isolation source: feces | host: Homo sapiens
CGGCGAAAACCCTTATAAATCAAGGGTTTTCAGCGGAGAAAACGGCCAGAGCCAACGCGCATTTCGAGTCAGGGCCGTTATGACCACTTCGATACCTATCCGTATTTAACTTTTTCGGGCGAGGACTTAATTATTATCCTCAAAATCGATGGTGTCGTCGTCGATATCCATGCTCATTTCGCCGACACGCATGCGGCGGGCGATCTTCATCTTCTCGACATACTCGTGAATGAGCTCCTTGACCTCGTTGGGCTGGCGGATATTCTTGAGTGTAAGCTCGGGAATGCTCTTATCGGTCGATATGACCGTCACCGTGCCGACACCGAACAGCCGCTGCCACAGCGACACCGACACACGCAGGTCACGCACACGGTAGAGCACGATCTCATCCTGCTTGACATTCACAACGCCACGCTTCAAAAACAGGCGATCCTCGCTGAGGGCATATCTCGTGAACGAAATGGGCAAGCCGAGAATCCTCTTCCTGTCGTGCCAAATTTCAACAATCTTGGATACGAGCTTAGCCATAGACGATACCCCCATATCAATCGTGTACGCCCCATTGTAACCAATCTTCGCAGAAAAATCAAGAGAAGATTGCAAATTTACTCAAACAGGCACATAAATCCACTGGACAATCGCCGTTTTTCGCTATATATTTATTGAGTTGTAATGGAGGTGAAAGCCGTGGCTGAGTTTAAAAGCACTGCGATAAGCGCAGGAAAATACTTCAGAACATTCTACCGCTGGGTGCTGCTGTCGACGGTGACGGGGGCTATCTGCGGCCTTGTCGGCTCGGCGTTCAACCTGACGGTGAGCTGGGTGACCTCGTTCCGCGGCGGCCACCACTGGCTCGTTTACCTGCTGCCGGTCGGCGGCGTGCTCATTGCCGCACTGTACCATGTGGCCAAGACCGAGGGCGCAGGCACGAACAAGATAATCGACTCCGTGCACGAGGGCAAAAAGGTGCCGCTGATGCTCGTGCCGGTCATTTTCGTCTCAACGGCGATAACCCACCTTGTCGGCGGCTCGGCAGGCCGTGAGGGCGCAGCACTTCAAATTGGCGGCGGCATCGGCTTTAGGGTCGGCAAGCTTTTGCACCTTGATGAAAAGGACATGCCGCTTGTGACGTTATGCGGCATGAGCGCAGTTTTTGCGGCGCTGTTCGGAACACCCCTGACGGCGACGGTGTTCGCCCTTGAGGTCATCTCCGTGGGCGTTTTGTACTACTCGGGCTTCATCCCCTGCCTTGTTGCATCGCTGGTGGCATACGGCATATCACGGCTCGTCGGCATCGCACCCATGGGCTTTGACATGATGAACGAGCCGCTGGAGGTCGTGATGCTGCTTCGCACCTGTCTCCTTGCAGTCATCTGCGCCGTGGTAAGCATAGTTTTCTGCGTCACGATGCACCAGACCGAGCGGCTTGCGGCGGCGAAGATAAAAAACGCCTACCTGCGAGGTGCGGTCGGCGGCGTTGTGCTCATTGCGCTGACGCTTCTCGTCGGCAGCTATGACTATAATGGCATCGGCACGGGGATGATAGAGCGTGCGCTTGCCGGAGCGGACACCCCCGACTGGGCGTTTTTCTGGAAGATAGTTTTCACCGCCGTGACTATCGGCTTTGGCTTCAAGGGCGGCGAGATAGTGCCGACCTTCTTCATCGGGGCGACGCTCGGCTGTGTGCTCGGGCCGGTGCTCGGCATGCCTGCGGGCTTTGCGGCGGCGATAGCGCTCGTTGCAATGTTCTGCGGTGCCGTCAACTGCCCGATAGCGTCGATAATCCTGAGCGTAGAGCTTTTCGGCTCTGCTAACCTCATCTACTTTGCCCTTGCCTGCGGCATATCCTACATGCTGTCGGGATATTTCGGGCTTTACAGCAGTCAGAAGATAATATATTCTAAGACCAGAGCGGAGTATATAAACCGCTACGCAGAATAAGGACGGATACATATGAAATACAAAATAAACGACCACGCAAAGGCATTTTTGGAGGAAAACCTCCCCGAGGCGCTCGCTGCCGAGAGCAGTTACGATGCGCTCAAAATGCTGTACGCACTTATTGACGAAAAGGGCTTTGAAGCACCGAAATACGACAAGCTCAACGACTTCGGCATCCTCGCCGACGAGGTCTACGACGAGATCTACGAGCTGAATATGCAGGAATGAACATCGCAAGCAAAACGAACGATGCATACAGGTTTAAGACGATAGGCGAATTTGCGGATGTCCTGAGCCGTGGCGCTTCATCAGGAGACGGAAAAGCTTTATGACACTGCCGACGGCGTTCTGGAGTACATGCTCGGTGACGACAAGCTGCGTGATGTCATAACCAAGGTAGAAGTGACAGAAAGAACGCTTTAAAAATTCTGGCAATTACGCAAAAAACGGAAAATTTTAAATTTATTAACACATGTCGGTGAAAATGCGATATAATGTCAGTGCATGTGATCTTTGACGGTCGCATGACAAATTTTGAAAGGAGCGCACAGATGAAGCTGACGCTGAAATTCAAGCTGCCGGAGGGCGAGACATACGATGTTGAGGTCGGCGGCGAGAAGAAGGAAGTCAACTCCACCGAGAGCACGGCCGTGTTTGAGCTGGGCGAGGGCGAATACACCGTCGGGATACGCCAGCAGGCGGACGGATTTTTGCTCAAGCCGTTTGCGTCGTGGCTCGTGTTTGCGCTGACCGCCGTTTTTCAGGGTATTTTCTACATCATAGTCGTGGGGCTGCTGCAGGATGACGAGCTGTACAGCAAAATGTGGTGGACCAGCATAAGACCCTACCGCCTGTATGCGGAGCTTACCGTGCAGGTAAGCGGTGACACCGAGAAAACGATCGACATCAAAAACGCCGAGTACGCCAAGGGACAAAACATATGGCTGCCGCCGAGTGCGTCCACGGCAGACGGCGAGCTCAAAACGGAGCTCATCAAAAACGACGGCGACTTTGAGTATCAGTATCTGCGCTTTTCAAGAGGCTTTACCTCCGTCGCTTCTGTCGGCATAGTGCTCTTTGCCGTCATGTTTATCTCGGGACTTAAGCACCAAAACACCGTATTTGCGGCGATCTTCGGCATCCTGCTTGCAGCATGCGTGATACTGCCCGTAGTGACGCTCATCACCGAGCACAAGCGCATGAAAAAGCTGCTCCAAAAGGCGTACCGTGAAAGTTAAATAACATGAATATGAAAAAACCCGGCGGGTGCGGAAGCACTCGCCGGGTTTGCGTTTGCGGTAAATTACTTGTTCTTTGCGTTGTAGGCTTCGATGCCGGCCTTGAGGAGCTCCATGGAGCGGGTGATGTCCGCTTCGTTGATGACATATGCCATGCGGATCTCGTTCTTGCCGGTGTTGGGGGTCTTGTAGAAGCTCTCTGCCGGAGTGAACATGAGCGTCTCGCCGTTGTCGTCCCATTCCTGAAGCATGAACATCTGAAGCTTCTCAGCATCGTCAACGGGCAGGGCTGCCATGACATAGAACGCACCCTTGGGCTCGGAGTACACGACACCGGGGATCTTCTTAAGACCCTCGACGAGGCAGTCCTTTCTTGCGCAGTATTCCTTGCGGACGGCGTCGAAATACTCGGGGCCGACGGTGTACAGCGCAGCGGAAGCGACCTGGTCGATGGTGGAGGCACACAGACGACCCTGGCACCACTTCATGGCGTGGTTGTAAAGCTCGGCGTTGCGGGTGATCATGCAGCCGATTCTTGCGCCGCAAGCCGAGAAGCGCTTGGAGACGGAGTCGATGACAACGACATTGTCCTCATAGCCCTCAAGCTGGAGAAGGCTCATGAGCTTTTCACCGCCGTAGACAAACTCACGGTAGACCTCGTCGCCGATGATGAACAGGTCATGCTCCCTGGCGATGTCGGCCATGAGCTTGAGCTCCTCCTCGGTGAGGACGGTGCCGGTCGGGTTTCCGGGATTGGTGAACATTATTGCACGGGTGTGCTCATTGATGCAGGCCTCGATGCGCTCACGGATGGCGAACTTGTAGCCCTCCTCGGGCTTGGTGGTGACGGGGCGGATGGTAGCGCCCGTGAGGGTCACGAAGGTCGAGTAGTTGGGGTAAAACGGCTCGGGGATGATTATCTCGTCGCCCTCGTCGAGAATGCTCGACAGAGCCATCTGCAGTGCCTCGGAGCCGCCGGTGGAGATGAGCACCTGCTTGTTGGTGATGGGAGCGCCGATCTTGCCGTAGTAGTCGACGACGGCGTCGATCATCACGGGCACGCCGTCGGACGGGGCGTAGGCCAGAACGGGCTGGGAGAAGTTCTTGACGGCTTCAAAATATGCAGCCGGAGTGGCGATATCGGGCTGGCCGATGTTCAGATGATACAGCTTCTTGCCGTTTTTGACGGCCTCGTTTGCGTAGGGAGCAAACTTGCGCATGGGGGAAAGACCGCATTTTTCGATCTTGCTGGAAAACTTCATTTCATTCATCCTTTCACTATATTTGTAATTCATTTCTTCTATAAATTGCAAGGCTATTTTATCACCGTACATGTGTATATTCAACAGAAAACACCGAAAAACATTGACAACATTCAGTCAAAAAGGCATAGGAATATGCCTTGCGCTTGCTCAAAAGCGGATAGTTTGGTAAAATGCGAGTGAAGGCGGTGAAAAAATGCTTCAGATAGTTTTAGGCAAGGCCGGCACGGGCAAAACTGCGGCGGTCATGGCGAGAATAAAGGACGCTGTGGATAGAGGCATCGGCGGCAGACTGCTCATCGTTCCCGAGCAGTACAGCCATGAGGCCGAGCGTGAGCTGTGCCGCATATGCGGGGACAGCCTTTCGCTGTATGCAGAGGTCTTAAGCTTCACGGGCTTGGCTCGAAAGCTCAATGCCGAGCTCGGCGGCGGCGCTGCGCCTTATCTTGACAAGGGCGGCAGGCTTTTGTGCATGGCGCTTGCAAGCGACGGACTGTATTCAAGGCTGCGTGTCTATTCCTCGGCACGCAGAAAGGCGGAGCTTCAGACGATGCTGCTTTCGGCGGTGGACGAGCTTAAAACGGCGTGCATATCGTCAGAGCAGCTCATGGAAGCGTCGCAAAGCTGCGTCGGTGCGCTCGGCGATAAGCTGTACGACTTGGCACTCATCTTGGAAGCGTTTGACGCCGTGGTCGCAAACGGGCATGCCGACCCGACCGATAGGCTCACCCTGCTCGCCGAGCAGATCGTGCAAAGCTCCATGGGCGAGAAAAATGAAATTTTCATCGACGGCTTTACCGACTTCACCGCACAGGAAAGGCGAATAATCGAAGCGCTGCTGTTAAAGGGCGCAGCGGTCACGGTGTGCCTCGGCTGCGACGATCTCGGCGGCGGCAGCGAGATATTTGAATTAAGCCGCATGACCGCAAGGGGGCTTCTTGCCTTTGCAAAGGAAAACGGCATAAAATGCGAGGTCAAAGAGTTTACACAAACCAAAAACGGCAACCTCTCGCTCGGCTTTTTCGCCGACAATATGTTTTCCTATTCATCGAAAAAATTCGAGGGGGACAGCCCCTGCGTTTATATAAAGACCGCACCGAATATGCAGGCTGAATGCGAGCTTGCCGCATCCCGTGCGATAGCCCTCGTGCGTGACACGGGCTGCCGCTGGCGGGATATCGCCGTTGCGATGCGTGGCTTTGACGACTACCGGCTCTCGCTCGAAAGCGCCTTTGCACGCTACGGCGTGCCGCTTTACACGGCGAGAAAAACCGACCTTTTCGCAAAGCCGCTGCCTGCGCTCATCGCCTCGGCGTATGAGGTGATCGGCGGCGGCTGGGAGGTAAACGATGTGCTCTCGTACCTGCGCACGGACCTCACGGGGCTGACACTCGATGAGTGCGACGAGCTTGAAAATTATATTTTAATGTGGCAGCTTCGGGGCAGCGCATGGACGCAGGAGGCCGACTGGCGGCTGCACCCGGACGGCTTCGGCGGCGAGTATGACGATGAGGTGAACGAGCGCCTGCGCAGGATAAACGCACTGCGCCGTGAAGCCTCCGCACCGCTTTTGGCGTTTGCCGAAAAGACCGAGACTGCCGAGACCGCCGGTGCGCAGGCAAAGGCACTTGCCGAGCTTTTGCAGGACTTAAATCTTGCCGAAAAATTAGAGGAAAAATCGCAGGCGCTTGCCGGGAGCGGCAGGCAGGCCGCAGCACAGGAATATGCGCAGCTTTGGGATATCATCGTGTCGGCGCTCGAGCAGTGCGACGCCATTTTGGGCGACACGCAGACCGACCGGGAAAGCTTTGCACGCCTGTTCACGCTCATGCTGTCAAAATACGATATCGGCACGATACCCACGGCGCTCGACCGTGTCACGGCGGGCGACTTTGACCGTATGCGCCGCAGAAACATTAAGCACCTCATCGTGCTGGGCGCATCCGATGCCCGACTGCCGCAGTCTGAGAGCGAGACGGGCATGTTCTCAGCTGATGAGCGCCGCAGGCTGCTCGAGATGGACATCGACCTCGGCGGAGCGGGCGACAGCGAGCTGTGGCGTGAGTTTTCGCTCATATACAACTGCCTGACCCTGCCGTCTGAGACGCTGTGCCTGTGCTATCCGGCGTTTGACAGCACCGGTGAGCCGCAGCGCCCGGCGTTTGTGGTTAACCGTGCCTGCGCAATTTTCGATGCCCGACCCGAGCAGACTGACATGGCGCAAATTCGCATGAACGCCAAGACTCCGGCACTTGAGCTTGCGGCAAACGCACTGCACGGCGGCGGCGTCGCCGAGGCCTCGGCGGCGGAGCTTTTCAATGAGCTTGAGCCGGAGCGGATGCAGGCGCTGCACAGAGCGTCGGAGATGACGAGGGGCAGCCTGTCCCGCCGCTCGGTCAGAGCGCTTTACGGCGAGAGTCTGCGCCTGTCGGCATCGAGGATAGATAAGTTTGCCTTCTGCCGCTTTGCGTATTTCATGCAGTACGGCCTAAAAGCAAAGACCCGTGAACCTGCCGGCTTCACTCCGCCCGAAATGGGCGTTTTTATGCACTATATCTTAGAAAAAACCGCACACGAGGTCATGACCCACGGCGGATTTAAGAAGGTCGATGACGAGACGCTTGAGCGCATCACCGACAAGTATATAGCCGAGTATGTGCACGAAAAATTAAACGACTTCAAGGAAAAATCCAAGCGCTTTGAGTATCTTTTCCGCCGCCTGACGAAGAATGTCCGGCAGGTGGTGCAGGACATGGCAAACGAGCTGCGCTCGTCAGACTTCGTGCCGCTGTCGTTTGAGCTCGACTTCGGAAAAACGAGCGAGCTTCCGCCCGTGCGCCTTGGCGAGGGCGAGGACAGCTTGGTTCTCACCGGCATTGCCGACCGTGTCGACGGCTGGCTGCATGACGGTAAGCTCTATCTGCGGGTCGTCGACTACAAGACCGGCAGAAAGAGCTTTTCGCTCAGCGATGTGTGGTACGGTATGGGCCTTCAGATGCTCCTGTACCTGTTCACCCTCGGCGAAAACGGCAAAATGCTGTACGGACACGATATCGTGCCTGCGGGCGTTTTGTATATTCCGGCTCGTGATGTCATGCTCTCGTCGAGCACCGACATGAGCGATGAGGCGATAGCCGCCGAGCGGGCAAAGCAGATAAAGCGCAGCGGACTTATATTAAACGACCCTGCGGTCATAAACGCAATGGAGCACTCGGACGCCCCGAGGTATATCCCCGTGAAGTTCAAGGACGGCACGGCTCAGGGCGATGCGCTTGCATCCGCCGAGCGTCTCGGCCTTCTTGCACAGCATATCGACAAGACCCTGCGCAGCATGGCCGCCGAGCTCAAGCACGGCAGTATTGCGGCAGACCCGTATTACCGTGGTCAGCAGGAAAACGCCTGCTTAAACTGCGATTACTTCGACGCATGCCATTTTGCCGACGGCGAAAACGGCGAGACGGTGCGAAAAATGCCGAAGCTTGCCGCCACAAAGGTGTGGAGCATCCTTGAGGGAGGTGAGGGCAATGGCTGAATTTAAAGCTACACGCTCGCAGCAGGCGGCGATCGAGACCCGCGGCCGTGCGGTGCTGGTATCCGCAGCGGCGGGCAGCGGCAAGACGAAGGTCCTGACCGAAAGGCTTCTTTCACGCATAAGCGATGATGCCGATATCGACAGCTTCCTTATAATAACCTTCACCAAGGCGGCGGCGGCGGAGCTCAAAAGCCGCATCGTGGACGAGATCGCAAAGCGCCTTGCCGCCGAGCCGGATAACCGCCGACTGCGCCGCCAGAGCGCACTGTGCCAAAAGGCACAGATAGGCACGATACACAGCTTTTGCGCAGCGTTTTTGCGTGAAAACTGCCATGAGGCGGGGCTGTCGCCGGAGTTTAAGGTCATAGAGGAGGATCGCTCCGAGGCGATAAGGGCTCGTGTCATCGGCCGTGTCATGGATGCGGCGTACGAAAAGCCGACACCGGAATTTCTACTGCTTGCCGACTCCGTGGGTGCAGGGCGGGATGACAGCCGCCTTGCGGATATCGTCCTGAGCCTGCATAAGAAAATGCAAAGCCACGCCCGCCCCGACCTGTGGGCAAAAAAACAGATAGAGCTGATGAGTGTCGGTGCCGACGATATCGCCGCAACGCCGTGGGCGCAGGAGATACTGCACTCGGTCAGAGCGAGCGCCGAGTTCTGGGCGCAGGCGATGGAGGATGCCGCCAAAAAGGCGTACACGAGCGAAAAAATAGGTGCAGCCTACGGAGAGAGCCTGAGTGCGACCGCACTCGGTCTGCGTGACCTTGCCCGCTCAAGCGCCGAGGGCTGGGACAGGGCACGGCAGTTTCTGCCCATTGAGTTCCCGAAGCTCAAGTCCCTGCGCAATTCGCCCGACCCGGAGCTTTCCGAGCACATAAAGGCTCTGCGGGACAGCTGCAAAAAGGCGGCGGGAAAGCTTGCCGATATGCTGAGCGCCTCCGAGGAAAAGCTTGCATCGGATATGCAAAAGACCGCACCTGCCATGCGTGCGCTCTTGGAGCTGACGCTCAATTTCGACAAGGCCTATGCCGCCGAGAAAAAGCGCCGTGCCGAGGTCGACTTTGCGGACCTTGAGCACTTCACCGCCCGGCTTCTGACCGATGAAGCGGGCGAACCGACGGCGCTTGCGAGGGAGCTTTCGCAGCGCTACACGGAGATAATGGTCGATGAGTATCAAGATGTGAACCGTGTGCAGGACGCAATCTTCCGTGCCGTTTCCAAGGACGGGACGAACCTGTTCATGGTCGGCGACGTCAAGCAGTCCATCTACCGTTTCCGCCTTGCCGACCCCACGATATTCACCGAGAAATATCTGTCCTACGCAGACCTTGATGCAGCGCAGGAAAATGAGCCCGTGCGCATAATGCTTCAGGAAAATTTCCGCTCCAGAGGCGAGGTCGTCGAGGGTGCAAACCATGTGTTCCGCACCTGCATGTCGGCAAAACTGGGCGAGATAGATTATGATGAAAATGCCGAGCTCAGGTGCGGCGCCGACTATGACGGTGCCGTCCCGAAGCCGGAGCTTGTGCTCGTTGACGTTACCGCCGACGGCGAGGACGACTCGCCCGACAAAACTGCGCTCGAAGCGCAGGCGGTCGCCGAAAAGATACATGCGCTCATGCGCTCGGGAACGCTCGTTTCCGATAAGGGGGTGCAGCGCCCGCTGCGCTACAGCGACATTGCAGTTTTAATGCGCTCTATGGCATCCACCGGCGAGGTGTTCCGCCGTGAGCTTTTGAATGCCGACATTCCTGTTTTAGGCGGCGGCAGCGGCAGCTTTTTTGAAAGTGTCGAGGTCTCGGCACTCGTGTGCCTGCTCGCCGTTATCGACAATCCCCATCAGGATGTGCCGCTCATTGCAGTTTTGCGCTCACCGTTTTTCGGCTTTAGCGCCGATGAGCTTTCGGAGATTCGAGCCGCCGATAAGAAGAGCGATTTTTACACCGCACTTATCAAAAATGCCGAGCACAGCGCCCGCTGCGCCGAGTTTGTCGAGACGCTAACCGACTTTCGCCAAAGTGCGCCCGACATGGAGCTCGGCGAGCTGCTGCGGTATATCGGAGACAAGCTCGACCTTGCCGCAGTATGCTCTGCGATGACAGACGGGGCGACAAGGCGTGACAATGTGATGCTGCTGTCAGGCTACGCAAAGCGCTTTGAAGCCACGGGCTTCAAGGGCTTGCACCGCTTTGTCGAGTGGCTAAATTCACTCGCCGAGCGTGGCGACGAGCCGGGCAGGGGAGCTGCGGGCAATGCCGTGCAGATGATGACAGTGCATAAGTCCAAGGGCCTGGAGTTTCCCGTGGTGTTCCTGTGCGGCACGAGCAAGAGGTTTAACCGCTCCGACCTGCGTGAAGCGGTGCTCATCCACCCCGAGCTCGGCCTTGGCCCCAAGGTCACGGACACCCGCCGCGGCATCGAGTACGCTTCCTTGCAGCGAAACGCCGTCAGCCTGCGGGCAGACCGTGAGATGCTGTCGGAGGAAATGCGTTTATTATATGTTGCGCTGACACGAGCCAAGGAGCGGCTCATCATGACGGCGACAATGTCAGAGCCCGAGACGAAAATGCAAAAGCTCATGATGAGCACCGTTTTTCCCGTGTCGCCCGAGATACTCATGACGGCGCAGAATACGGCGGCGTGGCTCATGTATGCAGCGCTTTCCGATAAGGACGAACGGCTCAGCCTGAGCATTTACAGACCCGAGAGAACGCAGACCGAGGACAGAGAAGCGGACGAGACGACCGAGACTGCGGCAGACCCGGGGCTCGTCGAAAAGCTGCGGCAAAACCTTGGGTTTTGCTACCCCTATCCCGTTGCCGAGACGCTGCCGTCCAAGGTCACGGCGACCGAGCTTAAAAGCTATGACGAGCCCGACCCCGAGAGCGTGAGCCTTGCGCCGAGCATGCAGCGCAGCTTCCGAAGCCCGAGCTTCCTGCGTGAGGACAGACCCCTCACGGCGACCGAACGGGGCACGGCAACGCACATGGTGCTGCAATTTATCGACTATAACAAGGCCGGTACGCTTGACGGCATCCGCTCCGAGATAGCACGCCTCACCGCATCACGCCACATTTCCGAGCGGCAGGCGCAGGCGGTGAACGCCGAGGCGATAGAGCGGCTGTTTCGCTCTGATTTGGGGCGGCGGATAATGAACGCCGACAGGCTCATGCGTGAGTTTAAGTTCTCCATCCTCTGTCCCGCCGAGGACTTTTTTGACGGCGGCGAGGGCGAGAGCGTGCTTTTGCAGGGCGTTATCGACTGCTGCATCGAGGAAAACGGGGAGCTCACCATAATCGACTACAAGACCGACCGTGTGCGTGGCGAAGCTCTTTACGAGCGAGCCAAAAGCTACGCCGGACAGCTTCGTGCATACGCCATCGCCATCGGAAAAATGACCGGCAAGCCCGTCACGGGCTGTGCGCTGTACTTTTTAGAGGCAGGACAAACGGTTTTCGTGCCGGAAAATTAAAAAAACGCTTGCAAACACGGTAACGGTGTGTTACAATCCAATTTGCGTCTTGTAACCATGTTTCATGCTCAAGACAGCCTATGACGAGGAGATTAGAACAATGAAGGCAGGAATCCATCCTAACTATCAGCCCACCGTTATCAAGTGCGCTTGCGGCGCAACCATCGAGACCGGCTCCACCCGTCCCGGCATCACCGTTGAGATCTGCTCCAAGTGCCATCCTTTCTACACCGGCAAGCAGAAGCTCGTTGATACCAGCGGCCGTGTTGATAAGTTCAATAAGAAGTACGGCATCAAGTAATAACGATTACTTTAAAGACCACATCATTTCGGTGTGGTCTTTTGCCGTTTTTATGGTATAATACCCTCGGGTGGCAAGGGGATGCATGCCTGACAGCGCCCCTTTTCAGCGCCTTCCGCTCTTTTTGCCTTGGCGGGTTACGACCCGACTGCATCAAAGAAGAACGAAAATCGCAAGAAAATTGACTGCTGTCAGGTGCGAAGCAGTTTTGGCAGAGCTGATTTTCGTTCAGGCAAAGATAAAGCCCGA
>JABLTO010038941.1_pt1 | contig 11997 bp, 11 predicted proteins | sample 7160091 | NCBI WGS metagenome assembly JABLTO01 (sample SAMN14651225, study PRJNA627086) | human gut metagenome | isolation source: feces | host: Homo sapiens
TCCGCAGGTGTCAGCACCGGTATCGGTGACCATGAGGAAAAATATACCGGCAAGGAGAATGAAGCTGAGAGCGGTGATGAGCAGTTTGAAATTGCAGATAACCGCAGCCTTCAGGAAATCTATGATGCCATCAAGGATCAGGGGCTTCAGCCTGTGCTGAATGAGTATATCTATGTCTAGTCAGAGCTATGCCCATATGATGGCAGTGACCAACCGACATCTCTGTGACCGGGATTTTCTGGAACAGATAGAATTTCTGGCATCCACAGATATTGATGCCATCATTCTTCGGGAAAAGGATATAACACCGGATGAATATGAGCATCTGGCAAAGGATGTGCTGATGATATGTCATGAGCATCATAAGAAATGTATTCTGCATTCATTTGCAGAAGTGGCTGCAAAGCTGCATTGTGAGAATATCCACCTGCCGCTGCCTGTTTTGACGGAGCTGTCGAAAAATGGTGCGTTAGCGGGCTTTAAGCATATCGGTACATCCGTACACTCTGTGGAAGATGCCCTGGCAGCTGAAAAAGCAGGAGCCACCTGTTTGACAGCGGGACATATTTTTGATACAGATTGCAAGAAGGGACTGCCGGGAAGAGGACTGACATTTCTTGAAAATGTTTGTCACAGTACGAATCTTCCGGTCTATGCCATTGGAGGCATCACACCGAAGAATCTGGAAGTGGTGAGACATGCAGGGGCTGTGGGCGGATGTATGATGTCCTTATCTATGCGGATCAGAGAATAAGCTGAATGTATAACATGGCAGAATATGAAAGGCAGGTATATCTTCACTTGGAGGTATACCTGCCTTTTTATCCTACTAAATCTTTTAAAAGGCCGCGTCGTTTTGGAAAAACCCTGAATATGAGCATGCTCCGATATTTTTTTGAACTTAAATATGCAAAGCTATTTTCCGGGATGGCTAAAGCATGTGAGAGTGCCATGATACAGATCCATCAGCGGCGATATGATGATTATCTGAGGAATGACGGAAGAGAGAATGTTTTGGCCTATGGAATTGCTTTTTGTAAAAAGAGATGTAAAGTTGTGGCTGAGCGAATGAAGTAATATAAGGCAGAGAGCGAACACATTTTTATGAGAGATGATCAGGAGAGTGTGACTGCTCTTTTTAGTCGGAAAAGGAAAAATAGAGAAAGCAGGATTAAAATGACAGAGAAATATAATGCTCCCACCCATATCAAGGTCAGAGGTGCGCGGGTGCATAATCTGAAAAATGTGAATGTGGATGTGCCGTTGAATCAGATTGTCGGCATTGCCGGGGTTTCAGGTTCAGGGAAATCCTCCCTGGCTCTGGGAGTTTTGTATGCCGAAGGTTCAAGGCGGTATCTTGAATCACTTTCAACCTATACAAGACGCCGAATGACCGGGGCGGCGAAGGCAAATGTAGATGAAGTGCTTTATGTTCCGGCGGCACTGGCGCTGCATCAGCGTCCGGGAGTTCCTGGTATTCGCAGTACATTTGGAACCGGAACAGAATTATTGAACAGTCTGAGATTGATGTTTTCAAGACTGGCTTCCCACAGGTGCCCGAATGGCCATTATGTACCGCCGACTTTGAATGTGGCTGCGGAGCAGGACATATTCTGTCCGGAGTGCGGGGAGAGAGTTATGCCGCCAAGTGCGGAAGATCTGGCTTTTAATTCTCAGGGAGCTTGTCCGAAATGCGGTGGTACAGGCAGGGTTCGAACCGTTGATATTGACACACTGGTACCGGATGATTCCATCAGTATTGATGATGGTGCAGTGGCTCCCTGGAACAGTCTGATGTGGTCTCTGATGACAGATGTATGCCGTGAGATGGGTGTGCGGACGGATGTTCCTTTCAGCGAACTGACGGATAAGGAAAAGGACATTGTTTATCATGGACCGGCAGAGAAAAAGCATATTTTTTATAAAGCAAAAAAGTCCAATCAGGCAGGAGAACTGGATTTTACCTATTATAATGCTGTTTACACAGTAGAAAATGCCCTGGCGAAGGTTAAGGATGAGAAGGGTATGAAGCGTGTGGAGAAGTTCTTAAAAGAAGAGATTTGTCCGGAGTGCGGAGGCAGCAGATTGTCGGAAAAAGCCAGAGCACCGAGACTTCGGGATATCAGTCTGGATGAAGTCTGTCAGATGACCCTTGAAGAACTGGTGAAATGGGTGGCTGGTGTGCCGGATTCTCTTCCGGAGGAAATGCGTCCTATGGCAGAAGGTATCTGTGAATCCTTTCATACTTCGGCAAGGCGGCTGATGGATCTGGGGTTATCTTATCTTTCTCTGGACAGAGCAGCTTCAACCTTATCAACCGGTGAACGACAAAGAATGCAGTTGGCAAGAGCTGTGCGCAATCGGACGACAGGAGTTTTATATGTGTTGGATGAGCCTTCCATTGGTCTGCATCCATCGAATATTGTTGGATTAAATGCGGTGATGCATGATTTGATCGCGGATGGTAATTCTATTATTCTGGTGGATCATGATACGCAGATTTTGGCTGAGTCTGATTGGATCATTGAAATGGGACCGGAAGCCGGATCCGACGGCGGTCATGTCATTGCAGAGGGAACAATTCCACAGGTAACAGAGAATCCGGCATCCATGATTGGGCCGTTTTTGTCAGGAAAGGAACAGAGAAGGATTTGGGAGAAAATCAGAGAAGATGAGATTTTTTCACTGGGAAGACTTCATATGTCTACCAATGCTATTCACACGGTCAAGTCTCTGGAAGTGGATATTCCAAAGGGCAGGCTGACGGTTGTAACCGGTGTATCCGGGTCAGGAAAGACGACAATGGTTCTTGAAAGTCTGGTACCGGGGTTGGAGGCTGCCATTAACGGTAAGAAATTACCGGAACATGTCAGGGACATATCAGTAGAGGGGATTGCGCATGTCAAACTGATTGATGCCGCGCCTATTGGAATCAATATCCGTTCAACGGTGGCAACCTATGCTAATGTCCATGATGAGCTAAGAAAGATTTATGCCAGAACGGCCGATGCAAAGAAATTAAAATACAAAGCGGGTGATTTTTCTTATAATACGGGCAAACTTCGCTGTCCGGTTTGTGATGGTACGGGTGAGATCAGTCTGGATGTGCAGTTTTTGCCGGACGTGGATATTCCTTGTCCCGAATGCGGCGGTTCCCGTTATGGAAAAGAAGCTAGTCAGATTCATTATGAGAATAAAAAGGGAGAAAAATATTCTCTCCCGCAGATGATGTCCATGGATGTCAAAGGGGCACTGTTGGCAGCAGAGGATATGAAAACAGTTCATCAGCGGCTATTAGTCCTTGAAAACCTTGGCCTTGGATATCTGACCCTTGGAGAGGAGACGCCGAGTCTTTCCGGCGGTGAAGCACAGCGGTTGAAACTGGCCAGTGAGATGGGAAAAGGCCAGTCAGATACGGTATTTGTCTTTGATGAACCGACCATAGGGCTACATCCGCTGGATGTTCAGACACTGCTTCATGTCTTTCAGACACTGGTGGATCATGGGGCAACGGTGATTGTGATCGAACATGATCTGGATGTGATCAGCAATGCGGATTATATCATTGATATGGGACCCGGCGGCGGTGAAGCCGGAGGAAGGATTGTGGCGGCAGGAACACCGGAGCAGGTGGCAGATAACAAAGAGAGCCTGACAGGCAAATATATCAAGACATTTACGGAATAAGTGAGAAACAGTCAGATCTGAGGCCATAAGGCGAGATGGATGAAGGAAGAAAAGGATACAAAACAGGAAACAGCGGCGGGAAAGAAAAAATGGTGTCCCGGATTGACTGTGAGATTCAGATAAGCCGTATTTTAAATCTACGGAAGGATTGAAATTGGTCTGCATGCGGCAATTAATTGTCTATATATCATGAATATATGAGTAAAAAAGCTATTGATGACTGTACTGTGAGAGCACAGTGGCATCAATAGCTTTTTTGAGATGTATTGAGGGCTGACCCTTACATTTCCTGAGTCTGGATGATCTGTCCATCAGGGGAGATGATAACAATCTTTAATGGAATGTTTTTCCCGCTTGCCTGGATGGCTTTCTGAACAGCCATAGCCATGCCGCCACAGCAAGGAACCGTCATACGTGTCAATGTAATGCTCTTAATATCATTGTAAGTAAAAATTTGTGCCAGCTTTTCGCTGTAGTCAACAGAATCCAGTTTAGGGCAGCCAACGATGGTGATGTGGTCTTTGATGAATTCCTGATGAAAATTTCCATAAGCATAAGCTGTGCAGTCTGCTGCAATGAGCAGATCACAGCCATTGAAATAAGGTGCGTTTGGTGCCACAAGTTTGATCTGAACCGGCCACTGGGAAAGCTGGCTGGCTATAGTAGGTGCAGAAGCGGAAGATACTGTATCTGCTACAGTTTTCTGCTCTTCATGACCATGACCGAAGAATGCGGCAGCAGATCCCGGACATCCGCCCGTCACAGCACGTTTTCTGGCAGCGAGATGTTTCTGAACAGCTTCATGGTCATAAGCGGCTGCTTCGCGTTCTTCAAAATGGATAGCATCTGCCGGACAGGCCGGGAGACAATCGCCGAGACCGTCACAGTAATCTTCGCGGAGAAGAACAGCCTTGCCATCTTTTAAGCCGATGGCACCTTCGTGACAGGCATTCACGCAAAGGGCACAACCGGTACATTTTTCTTTATCAATAGTAATAATTCTGCGAATCATAATATTCCTCCCTATGGTAGACGTCAGTAGTGGTAGCAAATTATAATGATAAAAATGCTATGACATAATAAAAGCTAATTGACTAGGATGGGCTTATTATAATTCGCTTTTAAGATAAAGTCTGTTGGTTTTACAACAAAATGCTTGGATGCTTTGACACATTTTGGATGAAGCTGTTGAGGATGTGTGATGGGATTGATGAGGGCTGCATGGAACAGTATGTTTGTTCTTGATGATATCTGTTTTTTGTGGTACACTACAAGGAGTTAGTATGTTCAGGAGGAATGAAGATGAGCAAAGTTATTTTGACCGGTGACAGACCGACAGGACGTCTGCATGTGGGCCATTATGTGGGTTCACTGAAGCGCCGCGTGGAACTGCAGAATTCCGGAGAATATGATAAAGTTTTTATTATGATTGCAGATGCACAGGCTTTGACTGACAATGCAGACAATCCAGAGAAGGTACGTCAGAATGTCATTGAGGTTGCGCTGGATTACATGGCATGCGGTTTGGATCCTGCCAAGTCTACATTATTTATTCAGTCACAGATTGCTGAATTATGTGAGTTATCTTTTTATTATATGAATCTTGTTACTGTTTCAAGACTTCAGAGAAATCCTACAGTGAAGTCTGAGATTCAGATGCGTAATTTTGAGACAAGTATTCCGGTTGGATTTTTTACCTATCCGATCAGTCAGGCTGCAGATATCACTGCATTTAAGGCAACAACAGTTCCTGTTGGTGAGGACCAGAGCCCGATGATCGAACAGACAAGAGAAATCGTTCACAAGTTCAATTCTGTTTATGGTGAAACTCTGGTTGAGCCGAAGATTTTACTGCCAGACAATGAAGCCTGCTTAAGACTGCCTGGTATCGACGGCAAGGCGAAGATGAGCAAGTCTCTGGGCAACTGTATTTATCTTGCGGAAGATCCGAAGGATATCAAGAAGAAGGTCATGAGCATGTTCACAGACCCGAACCATATCCGTATCGAAGATCCGGGTTCGCTGGAAGGCAATACAGTCTTTACTTATCTGGATGCATTCTGTAATGACCAGCATTTCGAAGAATATCTGCCGGATTACAAGAATCTGGATGAGCTGAAGGAACACTATCAGCGCGGCGGTCTCGGTGATGTGAAGGTGAAGAAGTTCCTGAACAATGTTCTTCAGGAAGAACTGGAGCCAATCAGAAAACGTCGTGAAGAACTTCAGAAGGATATTCCTTATGTCTACGAAGTTCTGAAGAAAGGCAGTGAAGCAGCCAGAGAAACAGCAGCACAGACACTGCATGAAGTCAGAGATGCCATGAAGATCAACTACTTCGATGACATGGAACTGATTCGTTCACAGGCAAAGAAATACGAATAAAAACGTATTGCATATTGATAAATGAATAAAAACGTGCGGCCTTATAAAATGACAGAAGAACTTCTTTTGGAGCCTGTTACATTTTTGGGGCCGCACTTTCGTTTTTTTACTTATTGAGCGGGCACTGGCAGTTATCCGCCGTTGTTCCTCCACTTGAGGCCGAAGCCGGTGTGCATGCCGGGATACGCCCAATAGATGTGTTGTCGCAGCGCCGGTTTCGCAACTCCGGCAACGGATTTTCTTTGATTTCGAAACGATAATCGCAGCCTTTTCTGCGTATGCGGGCGTCGATGGTGACATGGCTGGCGACTTCGCATAATGGGTCGTTCATAATGTGCTGATAATAGAAAAACGGATCATTTTCAGGAAGACGGTTAAGTGGGATGACGTCTTCTTTTTTCTGTGTGTTGCCGGTTGTTGTAGCAATGATATGACGGATATAGTCGATATTTGGGCCGAGAACAAGGATATCTGGGAAGTCACCGCAGCCGCCGATGACTTGCTGCCAGCTTTTGTTTTCATATTTCTCAAGCAATTCTTTGGCTTTGTGCAGATGAGAGATTTCCTGCATGAGGCATTCTTCCCATATCTTTCGGATGTACAAGTCACATTCCGTCATCATACAGGAATAATACAGATAACACTCTGTGTATTCGTGCATCAGTAGATCTTCTAGCCAGGTGGCAGACGGATCTTTCAGACTTTCATACTGGGAAACGTGTTCTTCCTCAATCATGCCGATTTCCTGATAAAGTCGTCTGCCAAGGTCGGAACGTGAATAAAATGGTGCGATATTCATATAATAGTTCATTGTCTGCTGCTCAGCGGCAGTAATGATATTGATGCCGAGTTTTGTTTCCAGGGAAGCGGTCTGATTATCAATGGAACGGAAAATGCTGTCCGTTGGATAACGATGATGAGCGATGGTCGGTCTGGCCGGTGTCATCTCCGTATAGCGGCCAACGAGTTTTTCCGGGCAGGTACCGTACTCATAATCAAGCAGGTTGGCATAGCGGTAAAGATGGTCAAAATCCTCCAACAGGGCAAAATCCAGGGCGGTCTTCACATTACAGTCACTTTCACGTCTTGCCAGAAAAGCGGTCAGATCAACCGCCAGCTGTTCATAGGTAATGGTATGCTCAAGAACGGTTTCGTTCTTAGGTTTCAGACAACTGATCCGTTTTTGCTGCATCTGTTCTATGCGGCGGATCATAGCCAGTTCGCGCCGAAGATCATTATCCTGACAGTGACGGCTGAATTGATGGCCGAACCACTGTGCTTCAAATTCTGTGCCGTTCATAAGGACGATACGGACTTTTGTATAAGGATGCACCGTGCCGAGATGATATGGTTTTGGATAAAGTTTATCCCAGTCCATAAAAAGCTGGTCTAAAGGTATGGGTTTTTCTTCGAAAGGATTAAAGCGCATAATAAAAAACTCCGAAAGTCTTTGCTTTAACATATGACTTTCGGAGTAAAGGGTGCTATCTGACAGGCATGCTCCTGCATAACATCCCGTTGTCAGATTTTTCTGCATAAAAACTCCTTTATTAAATTTAAGTTTCATGCAGAGGAGAAAAAACGTTTCTCAGCTGTCATTATACCAGAAAAAAGTATAAAGTCTACAATAATTGTAGAGTCAAGCTTTTCCTTGACTTTAAGCACGTTTTGAATTATAATTTCATATAATTCAAGTAGGAAATGCCGAAGAATTTCAGGCGTTTTCTGTCTGACTCTGAAGGGGTATTCGGATAGAATTTTGTTGAATTTTATAAATTTAGAAAGATAGGAGTTGGTGGGGATGATAAGAGAAACAATTCAGGATGTAGTTGCCAATATTACAGAAACATGCATGAACGAGGATGTCTATGTGACGGATGAAGAGAGCATTCATCTGCCGAATCGGGGAACGATCATTGGCATTATTAAGGATTTGAGACGTGTTGTTTTTCCAGGATATTTCGGAGATGAGAATATATCCAGTACGATGCCGGGATATTTTCTCGGCAATATGCTGACACATATTTATGAGGAAATGAGAACTCAGATTGAGATTGCATTTTTGTACGATGATAAGGGCGCAAGCAGCAGAGAAGAGATTACGGAGAAGGCCAGAGATATCTGTGAGCGTTTTATCAGTCGTCTGCCATATATTCAGAAGATGCTTCTGATGGATGTACAGGCCGGCTTTGACGGGGATCCAGCAGCCAAGAGCAAGGAGGACATTATCTTCTCCTATCCGGGATTATTTGCCATTTATGTTTACAGAATTGCTCATGAACTGTATGTGCAGAATGTACCTTTTATACCGCGTATCATGACAGAATATGCCCATGGAAAGACCGGTATCGATATCAATTCAGGTGCCAACATCGGACGTTATTTCTTTATTGATCACGGTACAGGTATTGTTATCGGTGAGACAACAGAGATCGGTGATTATGTCAAGCTGTATCAGGGCGTGACACTTGGTGCATTATCTACCAGAAAGGGACAGCTGCTCTCAGGAAAGAAGCGTCACCCAACCATCGGGGATCATGTGACCATTTATGCTAATTCAACAATCCTTGGCGGTGAAACAGTGATTGGTTGTGATTCTATTATCGGCGGTAACTCTTTTATCACAGAGAGCGTACCGGCCCATACAAGAGTCAGCATTAAGAGTCCGGAACTGACATTGAGCTGATAGATGGAAAGCCATCTGCTGTATAGAATGAAGCAAAAAGATGAAAGGAAGAAAGAATAAATGAGAGTTTCAACTAGGGGAAGGTATGCACTGCGTATGATGCTGGATATAGCTACCAACGATCATGGGGAGCCGGTAAGAATTAAAGATATTGCAGCAAGACAGGATATTTCTGTGAAGTATCTGGAGCAGATTGTATCCGTATTGACAAAGGCTGGTTATGTGAAGAGCATCAGGGGACCCCAGGGCGGTTATCGCCTGGCAAGACTTCCGAAGGATTATACGATTGGCATGATCCTCAGACTGACTGAGGGAGATCTTTCTCCTGTGGCATGCACGGATAATAATTATGACTGTCCGAAAATGCAGGATTGTGTTACAATTCGTATATGGAAGGAATTAGATGATGCAATCAATGGAGTCATTGATAAGTATACACTGGAAGATCTTCTGGACTGGCAGGATGAGAAAGGCAATGATTACGTCATCTAAATCTATACGTATTTCTTTATAAATTGATAAATGGAGAAGGGGGTCTGTTTATGAGAGAGAAGTTGACAGATTTAAGGTCAACACGTAATCCGAAGGCACGTATTAAAATTATGGAGGGACATTTTGCAACGGTCAATTCCCACATTAATACGTACATTGATATGTCTACAGTCAAATGCAGACATAATAACGGAAGAGAAACAGCACGGGTGCTGGCGGAGCATTTTCGGAATAATACAATGGTGGATACCATTGTGTGCCTGGATGGAACAGAAGTTATCGGAGCTTTTATGGCAGAGTTTTTGTCAGACAGGGGGATTATGTCCATTAACAGCGGCAACAATATTTCCATTATCACGCCGGATGTCAATGCCTATGGGCAGCTGGTATTTATGGACAGCACGATCCGAATGATCAAGAATATGCAGGTGCTTGTTCTGGCGGCTTCGGTGACAACAGGGCGGACCATTGCCCAGGCAGCGGAAGCGGTTTCTTATTATGGCGGGACTGTCGGAGGGGTAGCTGCGATTTTCAGCAATGTGGAGCAGACACCGGAAGAAATGGAGATTTTTTCTATTTTTCACAAAGAGGATCTGCCGGATTATCAGGCCTATCAGCCGTCAGAGTGCCCGATGTGCCGCAGAAAGCAGCCGCTTGATGCCATCGTCAACAGTTTCGGCTACTCAAAACTGTAAGAAAAGGACTGGTCAAATATACAGTTTTATGGTAGATTATAAGGTGAACGGAGGACATCGGTACTATGATGAACGATTTAAAGAGAATTTTATTAAAATTAAGCGGTGAAGCACTGGCCGGAGACAAGGACTTTGGCTTTGATGAAGCTACCTGCCTGCAGGTTGCCAAACAGGTGAAGCAGATTACAGATAAGGGAACACAGGTTGCGATTGTCATCGGCGGCGGCAATTTCTGGCGCGGACGCAACAGCAGCAAGATTATTGAGCGTACGAAGTCGGATCAGATCGGTATGCTGGGTACAGTGATGAACTGTATTTATGTTTCGGAAATCTTCCGTACACTGGGCATGCAGACAGAAGTTTATACACCATTTATGTGCGGTGCTTTTACAAAGCTTTTTTCAAAGGATGCAGCAGTTGCAGACCTTAATGCAGGCAAGGTTGTTTTCTTCGCCGGCGGTACAGGTCACCCTTATTTTTCAACAGATACAGGTACAACACTGCGTGCCATTGAGATTGAAGCAGATGCGATCCTTCTTGCCAAGGCAGTGGACGGTGTTTATGACAGTGATCCGAAGACCAATCCGAATGCGAAGAAGTTTGACAGTGTCAGCATTCAGCAGGTTGTAGATGATAGATTACAGGTCGTGGATCTGACAGCGACAATCATGTGCATGGAGAATAAGATGCCGATGGTGGTATTTGGCCTGAATGAAGAGAACAGCATTGTGAAGACATTATACGGGGAGTTTACAGGTACTTACGTGACTGTATAGGCCTTGCTCGTATGTCAGCCTGAGTGCTGCGTGCGGATTTAATAACGAATAATATCAGGAGGATATATATTTATGAGTAATGAGAAGTTACAGCCATATGAGACAAAGATGCAGAAATCACTGGATGCACTGGAACGCGAATATACAACGATTCGTGCAGGTCGTGCCAATCCGCATATTCTTGATAAACTGAAGGTGGATTACTATGGTACACCGACACCGCTTCAGCAGGTGGGCAATGTAACAGTGCCTGAAGCACGTGTACTGATGATCCAGCCTTGGGAGAGCAAACTGATTAAGGATATTGAGAAAGCGATTCTTGCTTCTGATATTGGCATTACACCAACCAACGATGGCAAGTCTATTCGTCTTGTATTCCCTGAACTGACAGAGGAACGTCGTAAAGAGCTGGCAAAGGATGTGAAGAAGAAAGGCGACGCAGCGAAGACTGCAGTCCGCAATATCCGCCGTGATGGCAATGATGCTTTCAAGAAGAGCAACAAAGCCAAAGAGATTTCTGAAGATGAATATGCAGAGCTGCAGGAGAAGCTTCAGAAAATCACAGACAAATATGTTGCTATGGTTGATAAGGCTGTAGAGACAAAGACGAAAGAGATTATGACAGTCTAACAGGCGGATGGCCGCCCGTTATCAGAGTCTGCTGACGGGGCATAAGCTGTCATTATAGTGTAAGTAAATGGGGCTGCTGCAGAATCTGTGTGTTTGACGGAGGATGCAACAGCCTCGTATATATCTGTAAAGATATATGTATTTGATGAACAGAAGGTGAAGATGAGATGGAGAAGATGATAGATGGAGAAATGCTCAATGTGCCGGAACATGTGGCAATTATTCTGGACGGCAACGGACGTTGGGCGAAGAAACGTTTTATGCCGAGAAATTACGGTCATATGCAGGGGGCCAAGACCGTTGAAGATATGTGTGAAGTGAGCAGAGATCTTGGCATCAAGTATTTTACGGTGTATGCTTTTTCAACGGAGAACTGGAAGCGTCCGCAGTCTGAGGTGAATGCGCTGATGAAGCTTTTGAGAAAGTATATGGTAGACTGTCTGGAGCGTACAGCAAAGAACAATATGCGTGTGCGTGTCATCGGTGACAAGACGGGATTAAGTGAAGATATTCAGAAGTCTATTGCAGATGTGGAAGAGGCTTCTGCAGGCAATACGGGATTGAACTTTACAATTGCCATTAATTACGCCAGCCGTGATGTGATGATGCGCGCAATGAAGAAGATGAGGGCGGATGGGCATACAGA
>JABLTO010205575.1_pt1 | contig 11996 bp, 9 predicted proteins | sample 7160091 | NCBI WGS metagenome assembly JABLTO01 (sample SAMN14651225, study PRJNA627086) | human gut metagenome | isolation source: feces | host: Homo sapiens
GAACAGCTCGGCGCACGCATCGCCACGATTTACGGCGAGGACGTCGCCGCGCAAATTGCCGAATACGCACGCGCCAGCGGCGTTTCCAAAATCGTCATTGGACGTTCCAACAACAGACGCGGCATTCTGCCGCGGCCCACGCTGGTGGAGCAATTGACGGCGCTGGCCCCCAATGTGGATGTGTACATCATTCCGGATAATCTGCCGCCCTACCGCAGACACCGCCGCGCGCCGCCCGAGCGGCTGACGCCGGCAGATACGTTCAAGACGCTCGGCCTGCTTGGCCTTTCCACCGCGGTGGCACTCGGCTTCGCCGCAATTGGCCTCAGTGAGGCCAATGTCATTACGGTGTTCATTCTTGGGGTACTGTTTGTTTCCGTTTGCACCGGCAGCCGTATTTACGGTGCCGCTGCTTCATTTTTCAGCGTGCTTCTGTTCAACTTCTTTTTCACCGTGCCGCGCTTCACGCTCCAGTTCAACGATCCCGGCTATGCCGTCACCTTCGCGATCATGTTCGCCGCATCATTCATCACCAGCACCCTGACGGTGCGCGCCCAGCGCCAGGCGCGGCAATCCTCCCTAAAGGCCTACCGCACCGAGGTCCTGCTGGAGACCAGCCAGAAGCTGCAGCAAAGCGAAACGCAGGATGACATCATCCGCCAAATGGCCCGGCAGATGCAGCGCCTTTTGGGGCGCACCATCTGCCTGTACCTGGCCGACGGAAAGACGCTGGGCCGCCCAACCGTCTTTCCCACCCCGGACGCCGGCACGGATACCGCTCCCTATATCACACCCGGCGAACAGGCCGTGGCGGAGTGGGTATTCCGCAACAACAAGCACGCCGGCGCCGGCACGGACACATTGCCCGGCGCGAAGTGCCTCTATCTTGCCGTGCGCAGCCAGGACACGGTGTTCGCGGTGGCGGGTATCGCCATGGACCTCGGAGGCCCGCTCGACGTTTACGACCGCAATCTGCTTTTGGCGATGCTGAATGAATTTGCTCTTGCTCTGGAGCGCCAGCAGGCTGCCGAGGCCCGTAACCGGCTGTTCATCCAGGCCCGCCAGGAGCAGCTGCGCGCCAATCTGCTGCGCGCTGTTTCCCACGATCTGCGCACCCCGCTCACCAGTATTTCCGGCAACGCCAGCATCCTGATGGGCGGCCCGGAGCTGTTGGACGAGAAGAAAAAACAGCAGCTCTATACCGATATCTATGACGACGCCATGTGGCTCATCAGCCTTGTGGAAAATCTTCTCACCGTAACGCGCATCGAAAACGGTACCATGCAGCTCACACTGGAGCCGGAGCTCATCGACGAAGTAGCCCAGGAGGCGCTGCGCCACTTAAACCGCCGCAGCGCGGAGCACACCGTCACGCTCGCTGTCCCCGACGATCTTCTGATGGCCAAAATGGACCCGCAGCTCATCGTCCAGGTGCTCATCAATCTAACGGACAACGCCATAAAATATACGCCTGCGGGCAGCAGCATTGCAGTGAGCGCACAGCGCAGCGGAGAAACGGTTCGCGTGGAGGTCGCTGACGACGGCCCCGGCATCCCGGACGCAGCCAAAGAAAAGCTGTTTGAAATGTTTTACACCGCACAGGCAAAGCGCGGCGACGGACGGCGTGGGCTCGGCCTCGGGCTTTCCCTGTGCCGTTCCATCGTGGAAGCCCACGGCGGCCAGATCGGCGTGCGTGACAACAACCCCCACGGCACTGTATTCTGGTTCACGCTGCCTGCATCAGACACTCCTTCCGCCCCGCCGCAAAACGGACCGGCTGTACTGCAAAAATGTGTTTTTTCCGATTTCGCTTGACTTGGAGCGAACTCCATATGATAAGCTTTTTCCTGCAAGGCCGCTATGGGCGGGCATGTCTGCCCACAACGGCGTAAAGGCTCGGAAGCTGCCTGTGCAACAGGAAGCCCCCTATTGTTAAAAAGGAGAAAATACAATGGAATATGTAAAGCTCGGTAATTCACCTCTCACGGTGTCACGCCTTTGCGTAGGCTGCATGAGTTTTGGCGACCCGGCCAGCCGGATGCACGCCTGGACGCTGGACCCTGCTGAAAGCGAAGAGATCGTGAAGCACGCGCTTTCGCTGGGCATCAACTTCTTCGATACTGCCAACACCTACTCAGCGGGTACCAGCGAAGAATACCTGGGCCGCGCCATCCGCAGCAACGTCCCCCGCGACCAGGTCATCCTCGCCTCCAAGGTCTACTTCAACGAGGGGCACCTCTCCCGGGAGGCCATCCTGCGCGAGATCGACGGCACGCTGCAGCGGCTGGGCACAGACTATCTGGACCTGTACATCATCCACCGCTTTGACGCAGACACGCCCGTCGAGGAGACGATGGAGGCGCTGGACAGCCTTGTACGGGCGGGAAAAGTACGTGCGCTGGGCGCTTCCGCGATGTACGGCTATCAATTCTTCAACATGCAGCTTGCAGCGCGGGACAACGGCTGGACGCCATTCGTTTCCATGCAAAACCACTACAACCTGCTCTACCGCGAGGATGAGCGGGAGCTGATCCCCATTTGCACGCAGCAGAACGTGGCCCGCACCCCGTACAGCCCGTTGGCGGCGGGGCGGCTCTCCCGTTTGGAATGGGACGCAGACACCAAGCGCAGCCGGACGGACAAAACCGCCGTTTCCAAATATGACAGCACCCGGGAGAGCGACTACGGCATTGTGTTGCGCGTCCATGAGCTTGCCCAAAAGCACGCCGCCACGATGACACAAATCTCGCTTGCATGGCAGTTTGCCCGCGGCGTGGCCTCACCCATCATCGGCGCCACGAAGGCCCGCTACCTGGATGACGCGGCCGGTGCGCTGGACGTCCGCTTGAGCGCTGAAGACGTTGCTTATCTGGAAGAGCTGTACGTCCCCCACCGCGTTGTGGGAGCGCTGTGAGTATTTGACCATACCATTTTTCCATAAAAGGAGACGCGCTGTGTGGCGCGTCTCCTTTTGTGTTTCAGGGCTCCACCTCCACAATGCGCACATACCGGCGCAGCGGATATTCCCCATCGTGCGCTTCTCCGCACAGACTCTCAGACATATCTCCCGCACGCGTAATGCGCACAAGGCCGCAGCACATAAGGCGCTGTGCCAGCGCCAAACGGCGCTCCGGCGCACAAATTAACCCCGCCGTCTGCAGCCTGCCCTTTTCTCTGCGCAGCACCGGCAGCATACGTGCCGCCGGCAGACGCTTGACCGGGCAATTCCCGAACAATCCCGACAGCACCAGATTGTCATCCAAACACGCTTCAAGGCGGCAAAATTCTCCTCTGTACACGCGTGTGTCCGCCGCTCTTCCCCGTATGGCTTGCACCATCTCATCCAGATAGCGCCGGAGCGTCTGCTCCGCCGTTTCCTCGATGCCTTCCTGTGGGAAACGCCGTGACGCTTCTTCTAAGTATGGCAGAAACTTCTCGCAAAAAGCATATACCTGTTCCATGTCCTCTGTATCCAGAAAAATTGTCTGGCAGGAGCTGCACAGCAGCTGCTTTGTCTGAATGATATGTTCCGCCAGGGCCCGCAGCTCCAGCTGTTCATCCTCGTAGCCGGAGATATAAGCAAAACTCAGCCTGTGCCCCCATTCGATCAATTTTGCTCCCACAGGTGCAAAACGGCGCACCGCCTCTATAGCCGCATCTCCTCCCCACGTAATGATGCCGTCGCATAGGGCTGCCAGCCTTTGCAACGTAACAACATCACTGGAAGGCGTGTCGAAGATATAGATATAATCCGCCAATTCCGGTTCGATTTCCAGCATGCAGCGAACCGCTTCAACCGAAAGCCCGCCGTCTGCCTGAGGCAGCTTGAGCAGATTAATATTACCGGTGAGCAGCCCTTCCGCAAGGCTCAGAACCGGCAGGCCGTCTGCATTGCCCGCGGCAATATGCAGCACTGTGCCCAGCGGCACAGCGCGGCATATGCGCCGTGCGCTCCCGTTCGGCGGCGTCAGCGGATACTCACTCCCCAGGTGCATTCCCAGTTCCATGTGCAGACGGTATTCCAGATTTTCCCGCCGCAGCATGGCGGTCGCTGTACGCACCGCATCTGTGCGGCGCGAAAGCCCCAGCGCAGCAAGCTGTGCGTCAAACTGTCCGTTTTCGATATGTCTCCCAAGTGCGTCCAGCGCTGCAATCACCGTTTCTGAGCGCAGCGGCGCGCGGACACGTGTCTCATTGATTTCATCTTCCAGCCGTGCCAGCAGCACTTCACGTTCTTCTTCGCCGTACAGCTTCCCCTTCGCCAGTATCATCCGTTCACCCCCGCCAGCAGCTCCGCGGCACCCGCCGCACAGGTCTTGATTTCCTTTAAGCCCACACGCCCCAAAAGCTCCAAATAAGGACTTTCGATGCCACAGCCACAGGAGGCGCCGTCATGCAGCACCCCCAAATCGTCTGTAAGCACGCTTACGACCGGTGTTGCGCCTACCATCGGCGTAATCAAATTCACCAGGCCCGGCTTCCCGTGCGGCAGGGGCGCAAGTGTACGCACATCCCGGATTATCACACGGCTGTATACAGGCACATGGAAATGCTGGTTGGGACAGGCGCAGTACAGGATCGGATGCTCCACAGCCCCAAAAAACTCAACGATATTCTCTTGTCCCACGCCCAATACTTTTTCCGCCAACGCATAAAGCGTGCGCTTGTCTACCTGCTGCCGGTAAAACTGTTTCCATCCCCCGCCCAGCATGATCTTGGACCCACGGTGCAGCCGCAGCCGCATTCCCTGTTCCTCCATTTTCTGCAGCATAAAATAAGTGTAGGACGGAAACCCCATAAACCGCAGCGGGAACGCAGAATCCGCATGCCGCCGCACCGCAGCAACAACGCCATCCAGATCCGGCTCATACCCCTGCGGGCCATAGCGCAGTGCGTAGGTACGGCTTAGCGCCGGCGTGAAAAGCGTTGCTCCGAATGCAGTTTTTGTGACGGTCGTCTGGTTGCCCCGGTGCGGCTTGTATCCCAGCAGAATATAATGTGCGGGCCGCACAGAAAACAGGCTGTGCCGCTGCGCGATGCGCACCACCATCTCCAGCCCGCACAACAGCCCTCCCGCGTCAAAGCCGATCCGGCTCATCTGTCCTTTTGTGCCGGATGACGTTGCCCGGACCAGCTGGCGCCCACGCGGCATGGAATAAATCTCACGTCCTTTAAAAAAGGCGGTGGGCAAGGCGGGCAGACGGGCCAGATCCGTTTCACAACGCAGCGTTTCAGGTGAGAAATGAAAATGCTCAAGAATCGCACGGTATTCTCCGCAATGCGCGTAATGGTACGCACAATTTTCCCGGACAGCCTGTAAAAACAGATCCTGCGAAGCTTCTATGTCGTAAGGGTCGCGCAAGCGGAAAAGCTTTCTTCTGTATCTCAAATCCATTCCTCCTTCAATCTGCAGCGCAGCTCTACGCTGTTTTTTCTGAACACATTGTAACACGGCGAACACGGAAACGCCAGAAAAGCCCCTCCCTCTTGACATGCCTTTTTCTCCAGGTTATAATCCATTACAGGGAATGAAGTTCTCCCTTGGATTTTATCCAAAACCGCTTTTCAAGCTGATGACTTCTGCGATTTTATTTACGTCGCAGAAGCATCGGCTTTTTTGTTTCTGCGAAAAGGAGGAACACTATGTTATTCAGTCTGGCCGTGATCTTTCTGTGCGGCATGCTGCTGGGCGGGCTCTGTAAAAAGCTGAAACTGCCGCCGCTGCTGGGCATGCTGCTCACCGGAATCCTGCTCGGTCCTCATGCGCTGGATGTGCTGGATGGCAGCATCCTTGCCATCTCGGCCGATCTTCGCCGCATTGCGCTCATCATCATCCTAACGCGCGCGGGCCTGAACCTGGAGCTTGCCGACCTGAAGCGGGCCGGACGGCCCGCCGTGCTGCTCTGCTTCGTGCCTGCCTGCTTCGAGATTGCCGGAATGGTGCTGCTTGCGCCGCGCCTGCTGGGCATCTCTGTGTTGGACGCAGCCATCATGGGCAGCGTCGTGGCGGCGGTGTCGCCCGCTGTGATCGTTCCCAAAATGCTGCGTCTAATGGAGGAAGGGAGAGGTACGCGCGCCGGCATCCCACAAATGATCATGGCCGGCGCCTCGGTGGACGATGTGTTCGTTATCGTTCTTTTTACGGCCTTCACCGGGCTTGCGGACGGCGGCGGTATCTCGGCGGGCACGCTTGCGCGGATCCCGTTCTCCATTGTGCTGGGCATTCTGGCGGGTGCGGCATGCGGTTCCCTGCTGGCGGCCGTGTTCCGCCGCCTTCGTCTGCGGGACAGCGCAAAGGTGCTGATCCTGCTGAGCATTTCGTTCCTGCTCGTCACGCTGGAGGATAGCCTCAGCGGCCGGATGGGCTTTTCCGGTCTCATCGCGGTGGTGGCAGCCGGTGTGGCGCTTCAGCGGAAGCGGGGTGAGGTCGCCGCGCGGCTCTCGGCCAAATATGCAAAGCTTTGGGTAGCCGCCGAGCTGCTGCTGTTTGTTCTGGTGGGCGCCACAGTGGACCTGCGCTATGCCGCGGGCGCCGGCACAAAGGCGGTGCTGCTCATCTTTCTGGTACTTCTCTTCCGAATGCTGGGCGTATGGGTGTGCCTGCTGCGCACCCGCCTTTCCCTCAGAGAGCGCGCATTCTGTATGTTGGCCTACTGTCCCAAGGCGACCGTACAGGCCGCAATCGGCTCCATCCCGCTGGGCATGGGCCTTGCCTGCGGTGATATCGTGCTGACAGTGGCCGTATTGTCCATCCTCATCACCGCGCCGCTGGGCGCGTTTGCCATCGACTGTACCTATCAAAGGCTGCTGAAAAAAAACTGACTCTGCCGGACGGCGCGTTTCCTTCAGAGCGCGCTGTTCTTTTTTGTTTTATTTTAGTAAAAATCAGTAAAAATAGTTGACTTTGGCATCGTGCCCGGTATACTTAAATTGTAAAACCAGAGGAGGGAACTGCACATGGCCACCATCAAAGACGTTGCACAGAGCGCACAGGTCTCTGCCACAACGGTATCACGGGTGCTGAACAGGGATGACAACATGTCCGTCACGCCTGAGGTGCGCATGCGCATCTTCCAGGCCGCCCATGCGCTGGGCTATGTTTCTCCCCGTCAGCGCAGGGCTGCGGCGGAAAAGACAAAGCTCATCATCGGCGTAGCTGATTGGCTCATCATCCGGCCGGACAGGCCCAACATCCGCCTTTCTTCTCTGTCGTGCCTGGTGCAGATGATGACGGATCAGTACGACGTTTCCTTTATCCGACTGATGTTCGGCCAACCTCAGCCCGTGGACGGCGTGATCGCTTTTGGCGCATTCACCGCGCCGGAGATGGATTTTCTCCGTTCTCTGTCTTTCGCCATCGTGTTCGTCAATTCTGACCAGCACAATTACGAGTTCGACCAGATCCAGGTGGATTTCGACCAGGGCCTGAAGCAGATGGCAGCTTACCTGCTGGACAAAAAGCAATACCGCGGCATCGGTTATATCGGGGGCGTGTACGAGCACGGCGGCGTGCGCATCGGCGGCCGCCGCCTGTCCGGTTTGCGCCGTATTTTAGAGGAACGCGGCCTGTATGATCCCACTGTGTTCCATGTGGGAGACATCAGCCGTGAAAGCGGCTATACTCTTGCCCGGCAGGCCGCACGCGAGGGCAGGCTGGCCGAAGCCATGCTGCTGGGCAGTGACGAGGTGGCCGAAGGCGCGCTGGAGGCTTTCCGTGAACTGGGCCTGCGCGTGCCCAAGGATGTTGCCGTCATCATTTATCAGGATATCCAGACGCTGGAAAGCAAATGGCCCACCGGTACCTGCATCGAAATGTTTCCGGACTATATCTGGGAAAACGCGCTGGAGATCCTATTCGGGCGCATCAGCCAGAAGCGGACGCAGGCGGTCACGGTTGTTGTCCCCACGCACATCCGCATCGGCGATACGGCATGAGCGCTTTTCCGGTTGCAAGGGCGCGTCGTCCCTTACAATATATCTGCCACAAACAAGAAAACACAGGAGGACCTAACATGAAAAAATCTGTTTCCCTGCTCCTTGCAGGCGCGATGTGCGCTGGCTTGCTGGCCGGCTGCAGTTCGTCCAGCACATCCGGCGGCGCCTCTGCGGCCGCTTCCGGCAGCACTGCTCCTTCGTCCGTTGTCTCCGGTGAAGCGGGCAGCAAATCCATCGAAAAGCTCAGCATCGCCTTTGTTCCCTCCCGCGAACCGGAGGAGATCATCACCGCCACTGAGCCTCTGAAAGAAATGCTCACTGCCGAGCTTGCCGGCCTGGGCTATGACGTGGGCGAGGTGGAGATCACTGTGGGCACCAGCTATGAGGCTGTGGGTGAGGCCCTTTCCGCCGGCACTGCCGACGTTGGCCTGATTCCGGGCGGCACCTATGTATTGTACGACGATGGATGCGACGTACTGCTGACAGCCACCCGCGACGGCCTGTCCATTGATTCCGACAGCGCCAAGGACTGGAATGACAACGCCCCCACCGAGGCTACCACGAACCAGGTCACCAGCTACCGCGCTCTGATGATCGCCGGCCCGTCCGAAAAGGGACAGGCGCTTGCCGCCAAGGTCAACGCCGGCGAGGATCTCACCTGGGAGGATGTGAGCGGCGTAAACTGGAGCGTTATGGGTTCCTCTTCCCCCGCGGGCTACATCTATCCCTCCCTTTGGCTGCAGGAGCAGTTCGACAAAAATATCACCGAGCTGCCTCACGCCGTACAGTCCGATTCTTACGGCAGCGCCTTCGCCCGCCTGGCATCCGGCCAGATCGACGTGCTGTGCACCTACGCTGACGCCCGCCGCGACTATGCCGACAAATGGACCAGCGAGTATGCGATGACGAACAGCATCTGGGAGGATACTGCCGTCATCGGCGTGACCCCCGCCATTTACAACGACACCATCAGTGTCAGCAAATCATCCCCCATCATGGACGATGATTTTAAAGCCGCTCTCTCCCAGGCGTTCATCAACATCGGCGACACCGAGGAGGGCAAGGCTGTCATTTCCATTTACAGCCACCAGGGTTATCAGCCCGCGCAGGCCTCTGACTATGATTCCGAGCGCGCCGCCCAGAAAATGATCCAGGAGCTGAACAGCGCCGCCTGATTTCCCCGAAACAGACGGACAACGTGTAATGCAGAAAAGGAGGGAGAGCTATGCGCTCCCTCCTTTTTTTGAGAGTGTGAGGTTTATAAGATGATTGAATTCAAACATGTAAACAAAAAATACCCCAACGGCTTCGAGGCGCTGAAGGACATTGACCTGACCATTGGACAAGGCGAGTTCGTGGCCATCATCGGCCTTTCCGGCGCAGGCAAATCCACGCTGATCCGCACCATCAACCGCATGCATGACATCACGAACGGCACTCTGACGGTGGACGGCACCGATGTGATGCAGCTGCACGGCAAAAGCCTGCGCGCGTTCCGCCGCCGCATTGGCATGATTTTTCAATCCTTCAATCTGGTCACACGCACCACAGTCATCAAAAATGTACTCACCGCCTTTGTGCCGGAGCTTCCCTGGTGGCGTGCAGCTCTCGGCATCTTTACCAAAGCGGAAAAGACAGCCGCGCTGGAAGCGCTGGACAAGGTCGGCATTCTGGACAAGGCCTTTGTCCGTGCAGACCAGCTCTCCGGCGGCCAGCAGCAGCGTGTCGCGCTGGCCCGCACACTGGCGCAGAATCCACAGATCATCCTGGCCGACGCGCCTGTGGCTTCGCTGGACCCCGTCACCGCCAAACAGGTGATGGATGATTTCCAACGCATCAACCAGGACATGAGGATCACCATTCTCATCAACATCCACCATGTGGACCTGGCGCTGCAGTATGCTACCCGCGTCATTGGCATTCGCGCAGGGCGCGTGGTATATGACGGCCCGGCCGGTGAGGTGGACGGCGCCGTCCTGGACGCCATTTATCAGGACCGGAAGGAGGCCACGGCATGAACCTTTACGACAGGGTGTTCCCGCCCAAAGTCATTGTACTGCCCAACGGAAAAAACGTGACGAAGCCCCGCTCCCGCGCCCCACTGGCCGCCGCTGTGCTTTTGGCGCTCACGGTGCTCTCTGTTAAGGTGACAGGCTTTGACATGTCTCTGCTGGCCCGGCGCATCAAGGAATTCTTCGTCATTCTGGGACAGATGATACCGCCGCAATGGAGTTATATGCCTCAGATCTGGCAGCCGCTGTTCGACACCATCAAGATGTCTCTGCTTGGCTCCGTCATCGGCTCGCTGCTGGTGGTTCCGTTCGCCATGCTGGCTTCCTCCAATATTATCCACAACCGTGCGGTCGTCAGCGTCATGCGTTTGATCCTCAGTATCATCCGCACCCTGCCCACGCTCGTTACGGCGCTTATTGCCACCTATGTGTTCGGCCTGGGCACGCTGGCCGGCACCACAGCCATTGCCGTGTTTACCTTCGCTTACATCGGCAAGATCTTGTATGAGGAGATCGAGACCGTAGACATGGGCGCGTTTGAAGCCATGGAGGCCATGGGTTCTACCAAAGTGCGCGCATTCATCAGTTCTATCGTGCCGCAGGTGCTTCCCTCCTACCTTTCCAACTGCCTGTTCTGCTTTGAGGGCAATGTGCGCTACGCCTCCATCCTGGGCTATGTGGGGGCGGGCGGCCTTGGACTGATTTTGAATGAAAAGATTGGCTGGCGCGAATATTCCAGTGTGGGTATGATCCTGCTGGCGCTGTTCGTGACAGTATTCATCATCGAAAGCATCAGCCGCGCCGCGCGCAAACGGCTGGTTTAAGGAGGCGCAGGACATGAACGAACGCATTGAAAAGGCCTATGCCCAGCGCCCGAAGCGCTGGGTCTTTGAGCTTTCCGTCGCGGTTATCGTTACGGCTCTGATTGTGTGGAGCGCAACAGCTGTGGAAACCAGCGGTACAACGCAGAACGGCGGCAAAATCGCTCTGAACATCCTTTCCGGCATCTTTCATCCGGACACGGGCCTGCTGTTTAATCTGACGGTGCAGGGTGTTCCCTATCTGCTTCTTGAGACCGTATGCATTGCATTTCTCGGCACTGTTGTGGGCGCCGTCATCTCCATTCCGCTGGCGTTTCTCTCCGCGTCCAACCTGGCGCCGAAGCCCATTGCTTTTATCGGCCGCATCATCATTATGGCCGTGCGCACGGTGCCCGCGTTCATCTATGGGCTGATGTTCATCCGTGTCACGGGACCGGGCGCTTTCGCGGGCCTGCTGACGATGTCGCTGTGCTCTGTGGGCATGGTGAGCAAAATGTATATTGAGGCCATAGAAGACCTGGATGTACGCGTGCTGGAATCTCTGGACGCCGCCGGATGCACCACTTGGCAGAAGATCCGCTATGGCATCCTGCCTCAGCTGATGCCCAACTTCGCTTCCACCGCCATCTACCGTTTTGACATCAACCTGCGCGACGCTACTGTTCTGGGCCTTGTGGGAGCTGGCGGCATCGGCGCGCCGCTTATCTTTGCAATGAACAGCTACCGTTGGAGCGAAGCCGGCGCCATTCTTGCCGGGCTGATCGTTTTGGTGCTGGCCGTGGAGTGGCTCTCAACAAAAATCCGCATAAAATTGGCGAGAGGCTGAACATGGAACGTACTTTTAAAATTATTTATACGTCCGATACGCACGGACATATCTTCCCTGTCAACTACGCCGCCGGATGCGGCGAAAGCTCCGGCCTGCTGAACCTGGCCGCACAAATCGACAAGAACGGAAACACGCTGGTGCTGGACGGCGGAGACTCTTTGCAGGGCACGCCGCTGGTGCAGTATTATCTGGCGCACGCGGACGAATTTCCCCATCATCCTGTGGCCGAAGCCTTCAATGCCATGGGCTGTGATTATTTCACACTTGGCAACCACGATTTCAACTTCGGCTATGACGCGCTGCACGCATATCTGTGCGCCATGGACGGCGTGTGCCTGTGCGCCAATGTACAAGATCTGGGCGGCGCGCTGCCTTTGCTTCCGGAGACTGTCCACACGC
>JABLTO010199207.1_pt1 | contig 11993 bp, 16 predicted proteins | sample 7160091 | NCBI WGS metagenome assembly JABLTO01 (sample SAMN14651225, study PRJNA627086) | human gut metagenome | isolation source: feces | host: Homo sapiens
CCAGGGACGAGGGGTTTCGGCAGGCCATGATTTTTTCAGGGGGCATAACCCGGTTTCCGCTTTTAATACCAGTCGTGGTTTTCGCCGCGATCCAGGGCGTTGATACGAGCCATTTCTTCGTCGCTTAGCGCAAAGTGGTACAGCTGCGTGTTTTCCAGGATGTGGTCCGGATTGCTGGAACCGGGGATTACCACAACGCCCTTTTGCAGATTCCAGCGCAGGATCACCTGTGCGGAGGATACGCCATGGGCCTTAGCAATATCGCAAATTACCGCATCGCCCAACAGCTCCTGCGTGTGTCCACGGCCGCCCAGCGGATACCAGCCCTGTACCGTGATGCCAAGGCTTTGAATGTAGGGGATGACATCATTTTCCTGGTAGTACGGATGAATTTCATTTTGCACCAGCGCAGGCAGGGTATCCACCTGAGGCAAAAAGGTTTCCAGTTCCTCCACGTACCAGTTGGACAGGCCGATTGAGCGGATCTTGCCCTCTTGCACAAAACGCTCCATGGCCTTGTATGCCGCTACATCGTTGCTGTCCGGGTGATGAAGCAGCATCATATCCACATAACCGATATCCAGTCGGTCCAGGCAGGCCTGGATGGATGCTTCGGGGTTGGCCATTTCAGTGCCGGGGTAGATTTTGGTGATTACAAAGAGTTCTTCCCGCTTGATGCCCAGTTCCACCATGCTCTCCCGAATCGCCTGGCCGATCTCCTCCTCGTTGCCATAGGCGGAGGCGGTGTCAATGAGGCGCACGCCGCATTGCAGCGCGGATTTCACGGCGTTGATGCACTCGTCCCCGTGCAAGCTGTAGGTTCCCAGGCCGTTGATGGGCATGGTATATCCGCTGTTGAGCGTCACGGTGCGGGTGCTGAAATCAAAGGAACCGGGATTCGGAAGCGTTTCATGGGTTTCAGTTGCGATCATCTGCTCCTGCTCTCTGCCGGTCACCTCTGCCTGCGCGCCTGACCATAGCAGAGAGAGCAGTACCAGCACGCAGCATCCAAATACACCTGCCCGCTTCATCGTCAATCCTCCTTAACGGTACGCCTTTTCAAAGATTGCGGCGCAATCTTCGTCGTTGAGTTCGCAGGGGTTCGCCAGGAACAAACCACCCATCGTCTCCCGTGCGTTCACGGCCAGCGTCCTGCATTCCTCTTTGCGCATGCCATAATCGCTCATTTTCAAATTGGCCACGCCGCAAGCCTCCTGCAGCTGGACCAGCGCCGTGAGAAAGTCCTCCGCGCTGCTGGCCTGCGCAGGGCTCTGCAATTTTCGAAGCAATTTCCTCAAAAAATAGGCCAGCGCAGCCCATACGCACAGCACGGCCGCATAGGAGGCGAAGGATACCGCCAGCGGTTCGCCGTATTCCAGGAAGGCGAATTCCCGGAGCATGAACAGCTCCATCCATAGTCCGCGTGTCGCAAACTCCCATGCGCCAAAAGCAATCACACACGCCAGCACCAGCCGGCAGAGCCACATACCGGCGCGGTTTCCCGCCTTCCCCAGCTTGTCGAGCACGATGTGCCAGTGCAGCCCGATATGCAGTCCGGTCAGCACAAACGCCCACATGGTGGCCGGCATATGAGTGCGCCGGCCGACTGCCCGCATGCGCAGGCCCAGGAAGTCAAACACATGCCGGGAGACCAGAATCGCGCTGACAATCACCGCCACCATGGCCAGAGTCAGCAGCAGGTCCACCACTGTCGGCCATACGCGGGAGGCGGAGTACCTGCCCTTGAACAGCCCCCGGTGTCAACCGGGATTGAGCGCATGATGCAGAAGAAACAGCACGCACAGCGTCACGCCCGTCCATTCATGCATCCGGTTGTCTATCATGTGATAACCCATCTGCCCCAGAAACAGGACCGTCATGGCGATATCCACGCCGGTTTTGATTCGCTGCTTCATATGCGCGCCACTCCTGTCAAAGGTTTTGGCCCAGTTGCCGTGCCTGCTGAGGATAGCTGCTGGCCCGCGTCATGGAGGGCGTTCCGCAGCCCTTTCCCAACACCATTCCCTGATCCTGAAGGTTCAGATAGCGGACCAGCGTATGGTAATGTGCTTTGAGTGCGTCAAAGGTCCAGTTGTCCGCGTTCCATGCCACGCTGAGCAGCGCGGACTTCATGTGTTTGCGCTGGATGCGTCCATTGAGGGCGCAGAAGCGGTCAATCACCGTCTTGAGCTGCGCGGACATGCCGTAGTAATACAGCGGGGTGGCAAACACCAGCATGTCGGCCCCAAGGATTGCCGTGCCTATGCGTTCCATGTCATCCTTTTGCACGCATGGGCCGTCATAGCCGCATGCGATGCAACCGCTAACAGGGCCGAAGGCGGGCATGCGCCACGTCGATCAGTTGAACTTCATGCCCGCGTTCCTCCGCGCCACGCCGAAATGCGTCCGCCAGCAGATAGGTGGAGCCTCGCTCATTGGGGCTGCCCATCAACACTGCAATGTTCACACCAGCACCTCGTATTGCGCATCGCTTACCGGCTCCAGCCACTCATTGCGGCCGTTTACGCCGGGGACCTCCACCGCCAGATGGCTCATCCAGCTGTCCTTCGCTGCGCCATGCCAGTGCTTGACCCCTGCCGGAATATTGATCACGCTGCCCGGCGTGAGCAGCTGCGCGGGCTTGTCCCACTCCTGATACCAGCCGCGCCCGGCCACGCATACGAGAATCTGCCCGCCGCCCTCATCGGCATGATGGATATGCCAGTTATTGCGGCAGCCCGGTTCAAAGGTCACGTTGTAGATGCCTACCTGCGCGGTGGACAGCGGCGCAAGGTAGATCTGCCCGGTGAAATACTGCGCGTAGCCGTCGTTGGGCGCGCCGATGGGGAATACCATCGAAGCCGCATGCGCCTGCATGGCGTCCTGCACTGGCGCAGCATCCCCCGCCCAGACCTCCTTGGCCATATTGAAGGCTGCCCAGGCCTTGGGCCAGCCCGCATAGAATGCGGCATGGGTCAGAATTTCCGCGATTTCCTCCTTGGTGATGCCGTTTTGCCTGGCGGTGGTCAGGTGATAGCGGAAGGACGAATCCACCAGCCCCTGGGCCATCAGCGCCGTTACCGTGACCAGAGAGCGGTCGCGCAGCGAGAGCTTGTCCGTGCGGTTCCAGACCTGCCCGAAGAGCACGTCGTCATTCAGCTCGGCAAATTTCGGGGCGAAGGCGCCCAGGGCGTCGCGTCCCGCGGTTTGTTTGACAGACATGGTTTTGTCTCCTTTCATCTCATCCGTTCGCAATGCGTTTACTCCGCCGTATAGGGGACGATGCCTTTTTCAGCAAGCCAGGCTTCTATTTCTTCCGCCGTTGTGGAAGCGGAGAAGCGTGCGCCCTCGATCCAGTTGACCGTCCCATCGGTCAGCGCAGCGAGAATCTCGCCGGTCCGGCCATAGCCGCTGCTGGCGGAGGTACAGAAGGTGAGCACGGTTTTGCCGCTCAGGTCGTGGGCCTCCACGAAGGTCTCAATCAGCCGCGGCGCCTGTCCCCACCAGATGGGAAACGCCAGCACCACCGTATCATACTGCGTCATGTTTTCAACCGTCGCGGCCAGAGCGGGGCGGCTGGTTTCATCGTTCATTTCCTGATTGGCGCGGCAGTCCGCGTCATTGTAGTTGAGGTCGGCATCGGTGTAGGGAATGGCAGGCTCAATGCGGAACAGGTCTGCGTTGAGGTACGCGGCCGCGTATTCCGCCAGCGGCCAGGTATTGCCCGTCGCTGAGAAGCAGGCGACCAGCACATTGGAGTCCGTGGGCGTAAAAGCGGGCGTCTCTTCCTCGGCACAGGCGAAGGAAAGGCTCATCATCAGGACCAAAGCAAGGATAAGCAGCTTTTTCATCTTGGTTTCCTCCTTTATTTTTTGGATGATTCATTTTTTGCTTAGTTCAAGCGCATTCAACCAGTTGCGGATCGCGGCGAGGCTCGCGCCGCTGTCAAACCGTCTGCCGGGCAGAAAGACGGCCTTTGTGGGGCAGGATTTTTTCAGAATTTCCTCCGTACGCCCCATGCCGCTGCCGCCGGAGGTGGCAAAGGGCACGACGCGCTTGCCGGAAAAATCGCAGGAGGCCAAAAACGTTTCGATGATGCGCGGGGCCTGATACCACCAGATGGGGAAGCCGACAAAGACGGTATCGTAGCGCGTCAGATCCGGCAACTCGCCTGCGATGCCCGGGCGGCAGGCCTCATCCCGCATCTCTGCAGAAGAACGGCTGCGCTCGTCATGCCAGTTGAGATCGGCGGCAGTATAGGGATGCTCGGGCCGGATCTCATAGAGATCGGCCTGGGCGGCGCGGGCGAGCGTTCCGGCCAGACGGGCGGTTTCTCCGGTGGCGGAGAAGTATGCAACAAGGATCATGAAAGTCTCTCCTTTCCTGGTTTTCAGACTTTGGGTGTGTTTTGGGACCAGACGCCGGGCCGGTCCGCCGCTTCCCGCGTGTTTTGCACCATCACGCCTACCAGCGCATGGGGCGTATAACAGGCTTCCAGATAAGCAACTTCCTCCTCCGTAAGCGCCTGTTCCGTGGCACGGGCCGCGCCTTCCACATGGCTGAGCTTGGTCGCTCCGGCCACGGGAATTGCGCCCTTATGGATCAGCCAGGCCAGCGCAATCTCCGTCATGCTGACGCCATGGAGCCGGGCCAGCTCCGCCACGCGCTCAATGATGCGGGCATCCTGCGCCGCGGTGGCATCATACTTGCCCTTGGCGTAGGCATCCTCCTCCAAACGCCTGGAGGTCTCCCCCGGCAGCTTTGACAGCCGCCCGCCGGCCAGCGCGCTGTAGGGCGTAACGGCGATGCCCTCCTCCCGGCAGTAGGGGATCATCTCCCGTTCCTCTTCCCGGAAGATCAGGTTGTAATGTCCCTGCACGGAAATAAAGGGAGCAAAGCCCTCCCGGCGGGCCAGTTCATTGGCCTTGCACAGCTGCCAGGCGAAGCAGTTGGAGATGCCGATATAGCGTGCTTTACCCGCCTTGACGGCATCGTTCAGCCCCTCCATGATTTCGTAAAGCGGCGTCCGGTAGTCCCACATATGGTAGATGTACAGGTCCACGTAGTCCATGCCCAGGTTTTGCAGGCTTTTGTCCAGCATGCGCCGCACATGCTCCTGTCCGCTGATTCCGGCGTCGATCTCCTCCTGGGTGCGCACAGGAAACTTGGTGGCCACCACCACGTCCTCCCGGCGGGCAAAGTCCCTGAGAGCGCGGCCCAGATACTGCTCGCTGGTGCCGTTTTGATACACGATGGCCGTATCAAAGAAGTTGATGCCCAGTTCCAGGGCCCGGCGAATGATGGCCCGTGAGTCTTCCTCATCCAGCGTCCAGCTGTGCTGCCCATGGGCGGCATCCCCAAACCCCATGCAGCCCAGGCATACACGGGACACATTCAGGCTGCTCTTTCCCAGTCTGGTATATTGCATCATAATGGCTTCTTTCTTGGGATATCGCTTGCTTATGTACCGGAAGTGCGCATCCTGTAGCGCAGGTAATCCAGCCGCTGCAGCTGCTTTTCCTTCAGGTGGATTTCGTTCAGGGCCGCATCCCGACGCTTTTCCAGCATGCGGATGCGTTCTTGGGTGGTATCGGTGCCCGAAAGCAGCAAGCGCATGTAGCCCTCAACCTCTTGTGCGCTGAAGCCCATATCATGCAGCGCCATGATCGTGCTCAGACGCTCCAGATCCTGATCGTCATACTGCCATTGGCCCATCACCTGCTTTACGGTACTGCAAAGGCCCCAGCTTTCGTACTCATCCAGAATGTCCATGGGAATCAGGTAGTGTTGGCTTGCTTCTTCCTTGGTCATCTGTCTCATGGCTCCTCTCCTTGCGTCCCTTTGGGATCAGGCGTACGCTTTTGCAGCAACTTTGCCGCCTCGCGTATCGCACCTGTTCAAATGCCCGGAAGGTTTCGGCCTTCCAAGCTGCCTAAAAAAGGGATGTCCCTTTGAGGACATCCCCATTGTATCGCAGCTCCCTCTTCCATGTCTAATACCTATTCCATATGTTCCAAAATGCCTGAAAGGCATTTCTTTGCATGCGCAATCAGAGCGCTGACCGCGGGGAAGGCAACCTGATGCTTCTTCCAGACCAGCACCGATCCAAAGGCCAGGGGCGGATGCAGCGGCACAAAGCGCAGGCCTGGATACTGGCAGTCCAGACGGATGCACAGCGCGTCGCCAAAGCCGTTTCTGACCAGCATGGCCACGTTGTATAAAAGGTTGTAACGAACGGAAATGTCCAGCTTTTGAAATTCATCGCCAAACCAGTTGGCCAGCTCGTGCTGAACCATCTCCCTGCCGGAGATCATCAGCGGCCGTCCTACCAGATTCTCCGGCCGCACGAACGGCAACCGCCCCAGGGGGGAATCCTCCTGCGTCAGCACGCCCCATTCTTCTCGTACCGGCACGCGGATAAACTCGTATCGGGATATATCCACCGGTTCGGGAAATAATCCGATATCCAGCGTGCCGTTTTCGATGCGCTCCTTGATATGATCGGCATTTCCGCTGTAAAAGCGGTAGCGCACCCTGGGATAGCGCTGGCGAAAGGAAGAAAGGACCTCCGCCAGCACCGACACGCTGCGCGTTTCACCGCTGCCGATGGCAATTTCACCCGTGAGCTCCTCGTCTTTGTGAGCAAAATCCTTTTCGGTGCGTTCCGTGAGCTCCACGATTTCCTGCGCCCTGCGCCGGAGAAGCAGGCCATCCTGCGTTAAAATGATGCGGTGGTTGCTTCGTTCAAACAGCTTTGTGCCCAGCTCCTCCTCCAGTTCCTTGATCTGGCGGGACAGGGTGGGCTGCGTTACATGCAGAAGCTGGGCTGCACGGGTAATATTTTCCTCTCTGGCAATCATTAAAAAGTATTTTAATACGCGCAGTTCCATGGTTTCCCTCCTTTTGGGGGCGGATCAGGCATAAGAGAGAAAACAGCCTGCCGGGATTTTGCAGCAGCGATCCTGTCAGACGATCTCAGCATGGCCTCAAGCTGTGGTTAAAAGTCTTTGAGAAACGCGATAAATGTTGTGGCAGCCAGCGAAAAGGGCTGTTGACGCCGCAAGGCCAGGACGCTGGTCGTCCATAATGCCGGAGACAGCGGACGAAATGCCATTTTCGTTTCATCCAACAGAGGCAGCGACCCGTGAATCACAATGGCATACCCCAGCCCCTGCCTGACCATCGGGGAGGAGTTGGTGCTCAGATTGCTGGTGAAACAGATGTTCAGCCGTGAATAGGCGCTGCCAAACCAGTTGGCCAACTCGCTTTGTACGCTGAGACGCCTGGGCAGAATCAGCGGCAGCGCCGACGGCTCTTCAGCCGTCAGGCATTTGCGGCCTGCCAGCGCATCGTCGGGACGCATGAGCACGCCCCATTCTTCCCGTTCAGGAAGGCGAATGTAATCATATTTATCCATATCGACGGGTTCCAGCAGCAGTCCCACATCGAGGAGGCCCTTGGCCATTTGCTCCTTGACAACGTCGGCATTGGCCGTCAGCAAATCGAACGCAACCAGTGGATATTGCGCATGAAAAGCCTCACAGCACCGGGCCAGTACCGTGCCGGCCGCGAGTTCGCCACTTCCGATGCTGATGCGGCCCTCCAGCGTCTCGTTTTGACTTACGAATTCCTGCTCGGTTTTATCGGCCAGGGCCACCAGTTCTTCCGCGCGGCGGCGCAGCAGCGCGCCTTCGTTGGTCAAGGCAATTTTCCTTGCTCCCCGCTCCATGAGCTTTACGCCCGGTTCCTACTCCAGCATGGACAGCTGGCGGGACAAGGTTGGCTGCGTAATATGCAGCACTTTCGCCGCACGGGTAATGTTCTCCTCCCGAACGACGGTCAGAAAATAACGAAGAACACGAAGCTCCATCCGCTTCCTCCCCCCCTTGTCATCCTATCTGCGATGATAGCAGGAGCCCGTTCGTTCGTCAATATTGATATGAAAAGCGCAGCTTTTGGCGGGGGATGGCGAGGCATATGCTGCACGCCGATAAACCGGCGCGCAGGCCGGGTAACGACCGCAGGCTTATTGCGGCCCTATGGCAAAGCCATGGTTCCAGCAGGCTGCCATAGAGCTCACGCCCGCCGTCATTGCGGACGGTCAGGGGCGGCATGGCCTTTAACTGCTCCGCCTCCGGGGTATCATACAGCACTGTGTCAATCGTAACTTTGCAAGAAAGTTGCCTCATCATCCCTGGTATTTCGCTAGCCATAAGGAGGCAGCATCAGAAATTTGTTGCCAAATTCCAAGACAGGTAAAACAGAGGAGGAAGCAATGGCCTCTCCCGGAAGGGAGCTGTGCAAACCTGCGGATAAACATACAAACAGGGCCGGACGCGAGAAAGTCAGCGTCCGGCCCCAAGAGGTCCGTTAATACATGGTTTTCATGCTACCGCGGATTTCGCCAAAGACATCGATAAAATCTTCGCGGAAGCCGGCGGGGAAGAGGATTTCCAGACCGTAGAGCGTGCGATCGATGCACACGTACTGGATACGGCCGCCGATTTCCACCCCATCGGTACGGGTGGCGGTGTAGTTGGCATATACGCCAAGGCTGCCCATCATGTAACGGGTGGCGGTATAGCTGGGCTTAAAGGAAGAGATATCGCTGGCGCCGCCGATGATATCCAGCCGCTCCTTGACCAGCGATTCCAGATCGCTCTGATTGTAGTTGGAGGTCACGGTCTGGGCAGTGATGGTGATCACGCACTGCTGTCCATCCTTGATCTGGGATTCCGGCTCGCGCAGGATGAAGGTCTGCGCCTGGCTTTCATCCACAAGCCAACCCGCGGGAGCCTTGAAGCTCACGCCCACGGAAGCCGCGCTGTAGTCGCCGTAGGTAAAGCTGAGCGAGGGACGCGGGGTGGGGGTGGGCATATCAATGGGGTCCAGCGGGATGGGGGTGCTGCCCGCATAGGGGTAGACCGTGCCCGTCGGCTCCGGAACATAAAGATCACTGCCGTCGTCCAACTCCGGGTCAATGTAGTTCTCCTCGTTCAGGGCATCCTGCTCGGTAAAGCTGTTCTCCAGCGCCACATCATAAGGGTTCGTATCAAATATGCTCTGAGGGGCAGAGGCATCCGCCGTTCCGGCTCCGCTGGCGGCATCCGCCGTAGACGGATCGGTTTCGGTCTCCAGCACGATGGGCTCCGGGGTCGGGGTGGCAGGACCCAGGGCCTGCGTCACTTCCGGGAACTGCTCGGTGGTGGATGGCTGACCGGAGCAGCCGCTCAGGGTCAGCGCGGCCAGCAACAGGCAGAGCAGGGGCTTCCATAGGCGTTTCATGACTGTTCCCTCCAAATTGACGGCTGCGGCCGTCCATGTCCAAAAAAGAGACGATCAACACTGGGGGAGAATTTCATTTGTCATGGTATTGTAACATTTTTACGGGCGGTCCGTCAACCTTTGTCCTCGCCGGGGGTCAGGGCGTCATAGTCAGCGTGGTAGAGACGGCGGTCCAGCGACCAGATTTTATCCGAGAATACGCCGGGCTTAACCTTGGCAATGGCGGAGGACATCTCGTTCATGCGGGCGTCAAGCAGGTCCACCCAGTGCAGCACCTCGGCTTCGGGGAACATGGGCTTGCGTGGGCTGCCATACTCGGCCTCGCCATGATGGCTGAGCAGCATGTGCTCAAGCAGCAGCACCGGTTCGCCGCTGATGCCCAGGTCGTTTGCAGCTTCCTGAATGCGCGTGACCCCCAGCACCAGGTGTCCCAGCAGCAGGCCTTCGCGGCTGTAATCGCGCACCACGCCGAGGTTGTCAGAGATCATTTCCTCGGTTTTGCACAGGTCGTGCAGGATCACGCCTGCATAGAGCAAATCAGCATTGAGCCAGGGGTATACGCCCACCACCGCACGCGCCGTGCGCAGCATGCCCGTGGTGTGGTGCAGAAGGCCCCCGCGCTCGGCATGATGAATGCGCTGGGCGGCGGGGTAGTAACGCAGCTTTTCATCAAAGCGGCGCAGAAGTTCGCGGGTCAGGTCCCGCAGGGGCTGGCTCTGGAAGGCGTCCACCGCGTCATAGAGTTCTTTCAGCATGGCTTCGGGAGACTCCGGTGCGCAGGGGGTAAGGGCGTTGAGATCCACCTCGTCGGCGGGGGTCATGGCACGGATGCGCTCCACGCGCAGCTGCAGGCGGCCGTTGTATTCCAGCGTGCCGCCACGTACCTTGACCACGCTGCCCGGAGCAGGCGGAGGCACGTTTCCATCCCACACCTTGGCGTTGACTTCGCCGGTGCGGTCGGCCAGGTTCAGATCCAGGTACTTGGCGCCGTTGCCGCCCGTGCGCTGGTCGGACGAGCGTACCAGCAGAAAACCCTCGAACCGCTGGCCCTTGAGAAGGTCGCAAACATTTGGCTGGGGCATGAAAACGCTCCTTTATGCATCAGTATCCACATACATGGCCACGCGCGTGCCCGGCAGGTTGGTGTAGCGGGCAAATTCCGCCTGCCACTCCACGTTGACCACGCCGACAGGGCCGTTGCGCTGCTTGGCGATGATGATTTCACCCGCGTTGTCATCGGGCTTGGGGCCGTCCTCCGCGCCGGCGGAGGCATAGTATCCCTCGCGGTGCAGAAAGAGCACCACGTCGGCGTCCTGCTCGATGCTGCCGGAATCGCGCAGATCGCTGAGCATGGGACGCTTGTCGGTACGCGCGGCGGGCGCACGGCTGAGCTGCGCGCAGGCCAGCACGGGAATTTTCAGCTCCAGGGCGATAGCCTTGAGCTGGCGGCTGATCTCGCTGACCTCCAGCTGGCGGTTCTCCACCCGTTTATCCGTTCCCATCAGACCCAGATAGTCGATTACGATCAAATCCAGGCCCTGCTCCATCATCAGCCGGCGGCACCGGCTGCGCAGCTGTGAGGGAGTCAGGCCGGGCGTATCGTCGATGTAGACGCGGCAGGCGGATAGATCATTGATCGTATCGCCGATCTTGACCCATTCGTCGTCGGAGAGCATGCCGCTACGCACACGCTGCATGTTAATGCTGGCGGCGGAACAAAGCAGGCGCAGACCAATCTGCTCGCTGGGCATTTCCATGCTGAACACAGCCACACAGCGCTTGGCCTTGCAGGCGGCAAACTGCGTAACGCCCAGTGCCATGGAGGTCTTGCCCATGGCGGGACGCGCGCCCACCAGCACCAGTTCGCCCCCGTGCAGGCCGGTGAGCATGCGGTCCAGATCGTACAGGCCTGTGGGCACGCCGGACAGACGGCCCTTGAGGCGGCTGAGCTCCTCGATCTGATCAAAGGTGGACATGAGCACCTTGTTGAGCGGCACCAACGTTTCAGCCCCGGCACGCCGCATCACGATATCAAAAATGAGGCGCTCGGCATTGTGCAGCACGTCGGCGAGCGAATCGGACTGGGCGTAACACTGCCGCTGAATGGTCTGGGCGGCGGAGATGAGCCGCCGAAGGGTGGATTTTTCCTGCACAATCTGGATGTACGTGCGGGTGTTGGCAGTGGTGGGCACGAAGCGCACAGCCTGCAAAAGATAGGGCGCACCGCCCACGCCGTCCAGCGTGCCGCGCCGGGTAAGCTCGTTGCCCACGGTCATGAGATCGACGGGATTGCCGGCGATGTGCAGGGCGCGCATGGCTTCGAAAATTTCCTTGTGCTCGGCGGAGTAGAAATCCTCCGGCACGAGGGTCTCAAAGGCGAGGGTGGCCGCGCCGGAATCCTGGAGCATCGCGCCCAGCACCGAGCGTTCGGCGTCGATGCTGCTGGGGGGCAATGCGGATGCGATTTGTTCGGGCACGCCGGTTTCCATGCGGTTCCCTCCCTTCGGATGAATGACGGAGACACAAGAGCGGCACAGAACCGCCAAAAACGCGGAAAAGCAGCCCCAGGCTTGCCAGCCGCCGCAACAGAAGCACCGAGACGGCGAAGCAAAGATGCCCGTCCGGATATGGGGCGGCATCATGCCGGGGCCGCGGGGACGGCAAAGCAGCGCGCGTCAACTCCGGCGGAGTGAAACGGCATCCTGCCG
>JABLTO010173747.1_pt1 | contig 11990 bp, 9 predicted proteins | sample 7160091 | NCBI WGS metagenome assembly JABLTO01 (sample SAMN14651225, study PRJNA627086) | human gut metagenome | isolation source: feces | host: Homo sapiens
CCCATGCCGGGACGGAGCGGCTGCGCGGAATCATTCGTCTAAGCTCCGATTTGGGCATCCAGGCGCTTTCCCTATATGCATTTTCAACTGAAAACTGGAAACGGCCTAAAAATGAAGTGGATGCTTTGTTCGGACTATTCATGGAATACTTCACCAATGAGGTGGAAGCGCTGCATGCAAACCGGGTTCGCATCCGCATGCTGGGGGATATGGAAGCCTTGCCGGGTAACGTTCGTGCTGCCGTGCGCGCAGCAGAGAAAAAAACAGCGAAAAATGATGGATTGCGGCTGAACGTTGCACTCAATTATGGCGCACGTGCAGAAGCTGTGCGTGCGGTTAGGACCATTGCGCAGGAAGCTGCGATGGGTGCGCTTATACCGGAATCTATCGACGAAGCAGCGCTCATGGCGCACCTTGATACGGGCGGCCTTCCAGAACTGGACCTTTTAATCCGGACCGGCGGTGAACAGCGGCTATCCAATTTTCTGTTGTTGCAAGCCGCTTATGCAGAACTTGTATTCGTAGATGCGCTTTGGCCGGACTTTTCAGACGCACTTTATCTAAGCACGCTGCGTGACTATGCGCAGCGCAACAGGCGTTTTGGCGGCTTAAAACCCGATGGGGAGGGATAAAATTGTCAAAGCTGATGAAGCGGCTTATCGTCGCAGCTGCGCTGCTCCTTGTGCTTGCAGCGATCCTGTATCTTGGTGGGTGGCTGCAATGCGCGATTTTTACGGTTGGCGCACTTGCAAGCGTATACGAAATGGGAAACGCGTTTGCGCGAAAAGACCATAAGCTTTTTCTGCTGCCTGCTTATCTGTATGCAGCGGGCTACTTTGCGCTCTATCGTCTGTTTGGCGGGGAAGCAGTTTGGATGCTTGGATTCCTTGCGGCAATGCTCGTTTTGATGGAGCGAGTTTGGTCGCGCCAGCGCACAACGGAGGATGCCGTTTTTTCGTTGTTCCCGTTGATCTATCCGCTTGCATTTTTTACTGCGATCTCCATGGTCGCAGAATATGGCGGAAGTTATGATAAGAGCCGCATTGCGCTGTTTTCGATTTTTGCAATGCCCCTTATGGGGGATACGTTTGCATACACGTTCGGAAAGCTTTTTGGCAAACGCCAGCTTTCTCCGGAGCTGAGCCCTAACAAAACCGTAGCGGGCGGTATTGGCGGCATATTTGGTGGCGCGGCAGGCGGTGCGCTTGTTTATGCGCTGGAAGGCCTGTATCCTGCGGGCGCATCGTTACAGCTATTGCTTGGGCTGGGCCTAATCTGTGGCATTCTCGGCCAGTTTGGCGATCTGTTTGCCTCGGCGATTAAACGCTGGGCCGGCATTAAAGATTATAGCCGCATTTTCTCCGAACATGGCGGCATGCTGGACAGGCTGGACAGCGTTCTCTTTTGTGCCCCGATCGTTTACGCTGTGTTCAAAATCATGGGAGTATAATAAACTTGAGTAAGAAGACCATTGCGGTTCTTGGTAGCACCGGTTCTATCGGCCGGCAAACGCTGGATGTGCTGCGCGCATGCCCGGAGCTTGGGCGTGTCGGCGTGCTTTGCGCGCATGGCAACGTGGAGTTGCTGCTTGCGCAGGTGCGCGAGTTCCACCCGGAATTTGTTGGAATTGCTGAGAAAGATGCTGCAAAAGCGGTGCAGCCGTATCTGCCGGAGGGCGTGCGATTGGAAGCGGGGCCGCAGGCTGCGGCCATCCTGGCGGCACTGCCGGAGATTGATACGGTCGTAAACGGCATATCCGGCTTCGCCGGGACCGAGCCGCTGCTTGCGGCGCTTCATGCGGGCAAAACCGTTGCGCTTGCGAACAAGGAGAGCATCGTCTGTGCGCACAAGCTTGTAGACCAAGCGTTGGTGCACGGGGGCAGGATTCTCCCGGTGGACAGCGAGCAGTCTGCGCTCTTTCAATGCCTTTGCGGCGGTACGCACGGCGAGGTAGCCCGGCTTTGGCTTACGGCTTCTGGCGGGCCGTTCCGCAACTTCCCCCGGGAGGCGCTGCGCGCCGTAACAGCACAGGATGCGCTTCGGCATCCGACCTGGCGCATGGGAGCAAAGATCACCATCGATTCCGCCACACTGTTTAACAAGGGGCTTGAAATCATGGAGGCCAGCTATCTGTTCGGCATAGAAGGGTCGCGCATCTCAGTGCTGGTGCACCCGGAATCCATCGTGCATTCCATGGTGGAATTCTGCGATGCAAGCATCCTTGCGCAGCTTGCGCGCCCGGATATGCGCCTTGCGATTCATTATGCGCTATCCTGGCCCCAGCGCATGCCGTCCCAGTTTGGCGCTCTTAACCTGGCCGAGGTTGGAAAGCTCACGTTTGAGGCGCCGGATGTGGAGCGGTTCCCGTCCATCCCGCTCGCGTATGAAGCGCTTGCGGAAGGGGAAGTGCTTCCGATTGCCTACAATGCCGCAAACGAAGCGGCGGTTGCCCGATTCCAGACCGGGGAAATCGGCTTTTATGACATTTTCCGCGCGGTAGAATACGCGATGGCGCATATAACGCGCGCGGAAATCCGCACATTTGCGGATATTCTGGAAACAGACCGCGAGGCGCGCAGCCTTGCGGAGAAAGCGATGGAGAAGAAGAATTGACGACGTTTTTATCCATTTTGGCAGCCCTTTTGGTGCTCTCCGTTTTCGTTGTGGTGCATGAACTTGGCCATTTTCTGGCTGGAAGATGGCTGGGCTTTACCGTGCTGGAGTTTGCGGTGGGCATGGGCCCTGCGATCGTAAAAAAAGAGAAAAACGGGATCCTTTATTCCCTGCGCGCATTTCCAATCGGCGGCATGTGCCGCTTTTATGGCGAGGATGAAGCTGCAAAAGATAGCCGTTCGTTCTCATCGCATCCGGTATGGAAGCGCATTATCGTAGTGGCGGCAGGCCCGCTCATGAACGTGATCACGGCAATCCTGTTTGCGGTGGTCTCCCTTATGACCTACGGCGTATATGTGGATGTGCCGGTGGTACAGGAGCTTGCGAGCGAAAGCGCACCCGCAGCCATAGCCGGCATTGAACCGGGCGATGTGCTTTATGCAATCAACGGGAAAGTCATCGAAAGCTTTACGGAAGCTTCGGATCTCATCCTTGGGGCAACGGGGGACGAGATGGTCATTACCGTGCAGCGTGATGGAGAAACCATCGATCTTACCGTGCGCGATTTTTACAACGAGGCGCAAGGAAGCAATCTCATCGGCATCACCTATGGCTATGGCAGGGAACGCTATGGGCTTTTCCAGGCGCTTGGTGCCTCATTCCGCTATGTGTGGGATATTTTTGTGGAGATGGCGCGCTTTATCGGCAGCATCTTTACGCAGGGCGTGCAGCAGGGCGATGTTGTCGGGCCGGTCGGAACGGTTACCATCATCGGCCAGGCGGTGCGCACGGGATTTGAAACGGTGCTTTACCTTGCGGTGCTCATCAGTGTAAACCTCGCGTTCATGAACCTTTTGCCGCTGCCTGCGCTTGATGGGGGAAGGCTGGTATTCTTGATTATCGAGGCAATCCGCCGCAAGCCGGTCCCACCCGAAAAGGAAGGCATGGTTCATTTTGCAGGGCTGGTTCTCCTGCTTGGGCTTATGGTATATTTAACCGTAAGTGACGTGCGCGGACTTGTAAACGGCCTGTTCGGAGGCTGATTTTGGTGGGACCGTGGGGGATGCAAGATGGGAAACAAAACGAGATCAGTCCATATTGGCGGGCTACGGATGGGCGCAGGCGCGCCCATTTCCGTGCAATCCATGACGAACACCTATACTGGGGATGTGGAAGCAACGGTTGCGCAGATCAAGCTGCTTGCACAGGCAGGCTGTGAGATTGTCCGCATGGCGGTAAACGATGCGGCGGCTGCCGCTGCCGTGCGCGAGATCCGCGCGCGCGTACCCAAGCTCCCGCTTGTGGCGGATGTTCATTTTGATTACAGGCTCGCGATTGCTGCGATGGAAAACGGTATCGATAAAATCCGCTTTAATCCGGGGAACATCGGCAGTGAAGCCAATGTGCAGGCATTGGTTTCCTGCGCAAAAATGCACCATGTGCCGATCCGCATCGGCGTAAATGCCGGCTCGCTTGACCGGGCGCTGCTTGCGCGCTATGGTGCGCCAACACCCGAGGCGCTTGCGGAAAGCGCGCTTGGCCATGTGCGCTTTCTTGAGCACGCCGGGTTTTCAGACATCGTGATTTCCGCAAAAGTATCAAGCGTGCCGGAGACGGTCGCAACCTATCGCCTGCTTGCGAAGGCATGCGCATACCCGCTGCATGTTGGCGTAACGGAAGCCGGCGGGAGCGAGCTTGCAATCATCAAATCAGCGGTTGGCATCGGTGCGCTGCTTCTCGATGGCATCGGAGATACCATCCGCGTGTCCCTTACCGGGGATCCAGTGCGCGAAGTGAACGCAGGCATTGCGATCCTGCGCGCGCTGGGCCTGCGCAGGGAAGGCGTGGAGGTAATTAGCTGCCCTACCTGTGGGCGCTGCAAAAATATCGCGGCGCATGCTGCGCTTGCAGCGCGCGTGGAGCAGGAATTCCAAAGCGCGCGCGCGTATTTAAAGGTGGCTGTAATGGGCTGTGCGGTTAACGGCCCGGGTGAAGCCAGGGAAGCGGATGTCGGCATCGCCTTTGGGCGAACCAATGCCGTGGTATTCAAACGCGGGGAGCAGGCGTTTGCAGGCGCGCTGCCCGGCGTTGCAGAGCAGTTTCTGCAGGAAGTTCAAAGCATGCTGGAAGAACGTGAAAAGGAGCTGGCATAATGGGGCAGGGTGATCCTTACGGCCTTGCGTGCATGGGCGTGGAGCTTGCTGGGGCAAAGCTTTATAAAAATGAAAAGCGTCTTGCGGTGGAATTGCGCCTGGCGCGGCCGATTGGCGCGCAGGAAGCCGAGCGGATTACAGCCGCGTTTGGCACTGCCGTTCCGGATTGCACGGTAGAGCTGCACTGCGCGGGAAATGTGGAGATGCTTATAGCACAGCCTGCTTTTTCGGACATGCTTGCAGAAAGCTGGATGCACTTTTCGCCGCTTATGCGCCCCGTGCTGAGCAATGCAGCATGGGAACGGGATGCAGGAGCACTTTGCGCGTTTTCCGTGCGCATCCCGGAAAAACTGTATGAAACGGCAAAAAGCTGCAACGGTGCTTCCCGCCTAACGGAATTTGTGCAAGGATTCTATGGCGTTGCGCTCCGCGTGCAGCTTGTGCCGGATGCTGGCCTTTGCATGCCGGAAACAAGCAAACAGGAGGCGCAGCAAAATGCATCAGAAGCCAAGCAGGCGCGGCCTGCGCGGCGCGCACAAGCAAAGGGGACGGCTGCAAAAAAAACCGCGGTACCCAAAGATGCAATCCTGCTTGGAGCGCCTACGAGCACCAAACCTGCCCCCATGCAGGAGGTAAACGAGGAATCGGGAACCGTTACTGTGCAAGGGGAAATCCTTTCTCTCGATGTGCGGGTGCGCAAGGACGAAAGTTTTATCGTTTCGCTTTATATTTCGGATAAAACAGGAACGCTTCCGCTGAAGCTCTTCCTGCGCAAAGAAGAAAAGAGCGTTGTTGAGCGCATTGAAAAATGCAAAAAGGATGGCAAATGGCTTGTTGCACATGGCAGGTATGCGCGGGATGATTTCATGAGCATGCATTGTGTGTTCCCCAACTGGCTTTATTGCACTGCGCCAATTTTGCGGGAAGATAAGGCGGAGCAGAAACGCGTGGAGCTGCATCTGCACACCAAGATGTCGTCCATGGACGGGCTTGTGGACCCCAAAGCGGCGGTCGCAACCGCTGCGCGCTGGGGGCATAAGGCGGTTGCAATCACAGACCATGGCGTTGTGCAGGCGTTTCCCACGGTGGTTGCCGCAGCGGACAAGCTCGTAAAAGATGGGAAGGATTTTAAGGCGATTTTAGGCGTGGAGGGCTATCTCCTGCCCGATTGCGCATTGATTCCAATGGAAGGAGATTTTTGCGCGATTGGGATGACCTGCGGAGGCGGCGTGCATAAGGACGGCGTGTTTGAAATTGCCGCAGTACGCTGGGGAGCGGATGGAAAAGAAGCTCACTTTCATACGCTTATGAACCCTGCCATCCCGCTTCCACGCGCGCTCGCAGAGCAAACGGGCCTTACGCAGACGCAGATCGATGCTGCCCCCCTTCCGGGCGAAGCGCTGCAGGCGCTCGCGGCGTTTGTCAACGGCGCACAACTGGTCTGCCATGGTGCGGATGCACTTTTACGCCTCGTCAAAAAGGGGCAGGTGCTTTCCGTGGAGCTGCCTTCGCAGTGCGTGAACACGGAGATGTTAACGCATTATCTGTTCCGCGCGCTGAAGGACACATCCCTTGCGCCCGCGTGCGCGGCGGCGGGGCTTCCAACGCCGGAATGCGGCGCGGCGGGCGCGGCCGAAGCAGTGCGTGCATTGCTTGGCGCGCTTTGCACACGCATGCGCGCGCAGGGGGTCGAACGGCTGCCTCTGGTGGATTGCATACCGCATGAGCGCGTGAAAGGCCAGCGCAGTACATTCCACATTATTTTGCTTGCGAAGAATCACGAAGGGCTTAAAAACCTGTACCGCCTTGTTTCCTATGCGCATCTGGAGCATTTGAAAGGCGTTCCCCGCATTCCACGCAGCCTCTTGCAAATGCACAGGAAGGGGCTCATCGTGGGATCGGCATGCGAAGCGGGCGAGCTGTTCCAGGCAATCCTCGCAGAGAGACCGCATGCAGAGATCGCGGAGATTGCAAGGGAATACGATTACCTTGAAATACAACCCATTGGAAATAACGCGTTTATGGTGCGCAACGAAACCGTGAAGGATGAGGAGGGGCTGCGCGCGCTAAACCGGGAAATTGTGGCGCTTGGAGACGAGCTTGGCATTCCGGTCGTTGCAACGGGGGATGTGCACTTTTTAAACCCGGAGGATGCAATTTATCGTGCTATCCTTATGAGTGCGCGGGATTTTAAGGATGCGGAACAACAGGCGCCGCTCTATTTTAGAACCACGGAGGAGATGCTCGAGGAATTCTCGTATCTGGGGGAGGAAAAAGCATTTGAGGTCGTGGTTAAAAACCCCAATGCAATTGCCGATTCCTGCGATCGGTTAAAGGCGTTCCTTTCGGAGAAGGGGACCTATGCGCCGACGTTTGAAGGCGCAAACGAGGAACTGCGCAGCATGGCGGAGAAGCGTGCGCATGAAATTTATGGCGATCCCCTGCCCGAAGTGGTGCAGGCACGGCTTGAGAAAGAGCTCAATTCCATCATCGGCAACGGGTATGCAACGCTGTATTTGCTGGCACAGCGGCTGGTGCATAAATCCAACCAGGATGGTTATCTTGTAGGCTCCCGTGGCTCGGTGGGCTCATCCTTCGTAGCCACAATGGCTGGCATTACGGAAGTAAATCCATTGCAGCCGCATTATGTTTGCCCAAACTGCAAGCATAGCGATTTTGATGTGGATCGGAATCAATATACCTGCGGCGTAGACCTGCCGGATGCAAATTGCCCCGTGTGCGGCACGCGGTATCAAAAGCTCGGTTATGAGATCCCGTTTGAGGTGTTCCTCGGTTTTAAAGGCGATAAGACCCCGGATATCGATTTGAACTTTTCCGGAGAATATCAGCCGGTTGCTCATAAATACGTGGAGGAGATGTTCGGCGAAGGGCACGCGTTTCGTGCAGGCACCATTTCAGGACTGCAGGATAAGACGATCTATGGCTACATCAAAGGCTATTGCGAGCAACAGGGCGTGAGCTTCAACCGTGGCGAAACGGAGCGCCTCGTTGCGGGCTGCTTGGGCGTAAAACGCACCACGGGCCAGCACCCGGGCGGCATTGTGATCGTGCCCCAGGAAAACGACGTTATTGAGTTTACGCCCGTGCAGTACCCGGCAGATAAAAAGGAAAAAAATACGATTACCACGCATTTTGATTTCCATGCCATGGATGACCGCCTTGTTAAACTGGACATCCTCGGCCATGACGATCCGACTGCACTGCGCATGATGCAGGACATCACGGGCCTCGACCCAAAGGATATTCCGCTGGACGATCCGGAAACCATGAAAATATTCCGCACCATCGAGCCGCTTGGCATCACGCTTGAAGAACTTGATTGTGATGTCGGCAGCATTGCAATCCCAGAATTCGGGACAAGCTTTGTGCGCAAGATGCTTATGGACACCCGCCCAACCACCATGGAGGAGCTGGTGCGCCTTGCCGGCCTTTCACATGGCACGGACGTATGGTTGGGAAATGCGCAGGATCTTGTGCTCAGCGGGCAGGCAACGCTTTCGCAGGTTATCTGTACGCGCGATGATATCATGAACTATCTGCTCCTGCAGGGAGGAGATCCGCTCATGTCCTTTAAAACCATGGAGAGCGTGCGCAAGGGCAGGGGCCTTACCCCGGAAATGGAAGAGCACATGCAGAAGCTTAATATTCCAGAATGGTTTGTGACCTCCTGCAAAAAGATCAAATATATGTTCCCACGCGCGCATGCGGCAGCCTATGTGATGATGGCGTTCCGCGTTGCCTATTATAAAGTGCATTTGCCCCTTGCATTTTATTCCGTATATTTTACCGTACGGGCTGATGCATTTGACCTAGCCCAAGCTTCCGGCGGGGCTGAGCGCGTGCTGAAAAACATTAAAGCGCTGAAGGCAAAGGGCAACGATATCGAAAGCAAGGAAGCGGATCTGCTCGTTATCCTGGAAGTGGTCTACGAGATGAACCTTAGGGGCATTGAACTGCTTCCGATAGACTTGATGCGCTCGAAGGCAAAACGGTTTACGATCGAAGGCAACGCCATTCGGCCGCCGTTTTCTTCCATTGCTGGCGTTGGGGGGAATGCTGCCATTGGCATTGAAGAAGCGCAAAGCGGAGGGCTTTTTGCTTCTGTGGAAGACTTCCGCCTGCGCACAAAAGCAAACAGCGCCGTGATCGGTGCGATGCGTGCGCTGGGCTGCTTCGATGGCATGCCGGAAACCAATCAGCTTACGCTGTTTTGACTTTTTGAAGCATGCTATAGGAAAGATTATGCTTGCTTTCGTTGGGATAAGCTGGTATAATTTATTCGTTGGGCAGCAAAAGCTGCATTTGAGGTTTGAAAGAGTGGGCGTTTTTCCCGCTCTTTTCTTTTGAAGGCGAGGGAACGGGATGAAAATTACGGAAGCGGTAGACCGGGCTGTGCGCGCAACGGTAGAAGCGCAGGGCTTTGAGTTGGATGAGGTAGAATATCAGAAGGAGCACGGAAACTGGGTGCTCACACTTTATATCGATGCGCCAGGCGGCGTTTCGCTGGATGACTGCGAGCGCGTCAGCCGTGCGGTTGATCCTGTTCTCGATGAGGCCGATCCAATCCCGGAAGCTTATTATCTTTCCGTGTCCTCCATTGGCATTGACCGGCCGCTGAAAAAGGACAAGGATTTCTCGCGTAACCTTGGGAACAAGCTTGATGTCAAACTCTATGCTCCCATTAAGAAAAAGAAAGAGTTTATGGGAACGCTCCTGGCTTTCGATGCAGAAACGTTCACGCTTTCCTTGGCTGGCAAGGGAGGTGCGGCAGGAGAGATGCTGACCATTGCGCGTAAGGACGCTGCGCTGGTGCGCCCACACATAGAGTTTGAATAAGCGCCAAACATGGGGCGAACGATATTATTTTGAGCAAAGATAAAATGGGAGGGATCATCAATGAACGCTGAATTTATCGAAGCGCTCAATGCAATCGAGAAGGAGCGCGGCATCAGCAAGGAAATCTTGATCGACGCGTTTGAGTCTGCGTTGGTTGCGGCATATAAACGTAATTATGGAACAACGGGCAATGTGCGCGCCGTGGTGGATCGCGATACGGGCGAGGTGCAGGTATTCGCATCCAAGACGGTTGTGGAGCATGTAGAGGACCCGCATTCTGAGATTTCTCTGGAAAAAGCGCGCGCAATCAATTCCCTTTACGAAGTGGGCGATGTGCTTGAGGAGGAATCGAACCCCCGCAATTTCGGCCGCATTGCTGCGCAGACGGCCAAGCAGGTCGTGGTTCAGCGCATCCGCGAGGCAGAGCGTGGCGTTATTTTTGATGAATATGTGGAGAAGGAAAACGAAATTTTAACCGCCATCGTGCAGCGCGTGGAAAAAGGCGGCGTGTATGTAGAGCTCGGCAAAACGGATGGCTTGATTGCTATGAACGAAACGATTCCGGGCGAAGAATACAACAATAACGACCGAATTAAAGTCTATGTTCTTGAAGTGCGCAAAACCAGCAAGGGGCCGCAGGTGCTTGTATCCCGCACCCATCCAGGCCTTGTAAAACGCCTGTTTGAGCTGGAGGTGCCGGAGATTCAAACCGGCGTGGTACAAGTGAAATCCATTGCGCGCGAAGCCGGATTCCGCACGAAAGTTGCGGTGTATTCCTCTGACCCTCAAGTGGATGCGGTTGGTGCATGTGTCGGCCAGCGCGGAACCCGCGTGGAACGCATTGTGAACGAGCTGCATAATGAAAAGATCGATATTATCGAGTGGGACAGCGACCCTGCAGTCTATATTGCAAAGGCGCTCAGCCCTGCGAAGGTGCTCATGGTCTACATCAACGAAGCAGAAAAGGCAGCCAAAGTGATCGTTCCGGACAACCAGCTTTCGCTTGCCATTGGCAAAGAAGGGCAGAATGCAAGGCTTGCTGCAAAATTGACCGGCTGGAAGATCGACATCAAGAGCCAAACGCAGGCGGAAGAGGAGCTTGCGCTGTATGATGCGGAAACGGAAAACGTTGAAGCAGGCTTGGAAGAGTAAGGATTGCGTGGAGGTGTGCACATGGCTGGCAAGAAAATCCCGATGCGCATGTGTGTCGGATGCAGGCAAATGCGGCCGAAGAAGGAGCTTTTGCGCATCGTGCGCACGCCGGAGAACGAGATTAAACTGGATCGAACCGGGAAGGCTTCCGGGCGTGGAGCTTATATTTGCCCGGCTGTAGAATGCCTGGAAAAAGCGCAGAAGATCCGCGCGCTGGAACGCGCGCTGGAGCATAAGGTAGAGCCGGAAGTATTCGAACGCCTTGGAAAGGAGATCATTGGGCGTGAATGATGCGAGGCAGCGCGGTGCGTTGGGATTCGCCATGCGCGCTGGAAAATGCATTGCAGGTGATTTCGCCTGTGAGCGTGCGGTAAAACGCGGCGGTGCATGCTTGATAGCGCTGGACACGGAGGCTTCTTCTGCGACCAAAGAACGATATTTCGGTATGTGCGAACGTGCCGGCATCCCCTGCGTCACAATTGTGGATATGGGGCATGCGATCGGTAAGGCCGGGCGTATGGTGGCGGCGGTCACGGACGAACGGTTCGCACAGATGATCCTTGGCGCGTCTGCGCCGGGCAATCACGCAAATTAACACGGGGGTGGCATGAATGGCGAAAGCAAAATTCATCGATTCGGCAAAGGCGCTGGAGCAGCAGGCAAAGCAGCTCTTTGAGCGAATCAAACAGACGCATACCGATCTGGGAGCGACGCTGCAAGAAGTGCGCCGCGCTGAAGGTAAGCTGATAGAAAAAGAAAAAACAGCCGAAAAGGAGCGCATCGAGGCAGAGCGAGCAGAACGCCTGCGGGAATTGCTTGCTTCCGACGAAAGCCTGGCATTCCATGTTGGCGAGCCGGATGAACTGCAGCCGCAGGAAGCGCCTGCGCCCGCAGCACCTGTAGCGGAACCTGTTGCGGAAACACCTGCAGCACCCGTTGTTGAACCTGCGCTGGAAAACAAGCCGGCAGAAGAACCGATAACGCCTGCAACGCCTGTTGCGGAGCAGCCGAAAGAAGCGCCTGCGGTACCGAGCGAAGACAAAGCAGCGGAAAAAGGAAAATTGGAAACAACGCCGCCGCAGCTCAAACGCACGGAGCAGCCAAGGCCCGCCCAGCCAAGGCAGCCACAGCCGCAAACGAGGGCACAGCAACAAAGAACGCCCGCAGAACCACGCAGGCAGGAGCGGCCGCCGCGCGCGCAGAACAACGGGCAGG
>JABLTO010211075.1_pt1 | contig 11985 bp, 7 predicted proteins | sample 7160091 | NCBI WGS metagenome assembly JABLTO01 (sample SAMN14651225, study PRJNA627086) | human gut metagenome | isolation source: feces | host: Homo sapiens
TTCTTCACCTAAAAACTCTTCTAGTATCCATTCGCTATTTTAATTATGGTGGCATTAAGTGGTTTGATTTTTGGAATTATCCCAATTATTAGGGTGATTCTAATACAATTAGGTTACTATAATCAGTTTCATTTATATTTAATTGACCTAAATTATCATTTTGGACTAATCTTTAATAATTTTTTGAGATTGATGGAAGATTTAACATTGTCACAAAGTATAGATGGAATATTTACGGTATTTACTAATTTGTATATACCTAAAGCTATTGATATTGATGTGACACTTATTAATGGTAGTTATTATGATATTAATAATACATTAAATAGTTTAGTTATAATAATTAGTTATATTGGAGCAGCGATTATTTTATATGGTTTATCATTTAAAACGATGTTAAAAAAAGATATTTAAGTTAATTGAGTCGTGTCTAACATGACTCTTTTTCTTGTTGTTATAGTGAAATATTGTTTTAAATGAAAAAATAATTTTATTTTTTAAATAAAAAAGTATCATATTGTCGCCAATAATGGTATAGTATAAAAGGTAATTATTATGTATATGCTGCTTTGATTATAGATTAAGCATGGTTTTTAGGGGGATGACATATGAGTAAAATATGTAAAGTAAAAGATATATTAATTGGTGAGGGTATTCCAAAAATCTGTGTACCAGTTATAAGTGATAATCATCAATCTATTATTACAGATCTAATTAGATTAAAAGATCTTGAAATTGATTTAATTGAATTAAGAATTGATTATTTTAAAGAATTATCTAATCGCCAAAAATTAATAGAATTATTTAAAATGATTGGTTCGTTAGAAATGAAGCAGGCTCTTATTTTAACGTATCGAAGTGCTAAAGAAGGTGGTTTAGGTGAATTAAGTCATGAAGAATATATTGATCTTTATGCTTTAGCTTTGGAAAGTGGTGCTTTTGATATTTATGATGTTGAGTTATCAAGCGGAACTAATGCGATTATTACTTTAAATAATATGATTCATGAGGCAAATCGAAAGGTTATTATGTCTAGTCATGATTTTACTAGAACACCCAGCTTAGATACGATGTTGGAAAAAACTAAGCAGATGGATTCGTTAGAAGCTGATATAATCAAATTAGCGGTTATGCCAGAAGATTATAAAGATGTTTTATTACTTTTGGAAATGACATTACGTGCTAATGAAATTTATGATAAACCAATTGTTACAATGTCTATGTCTAAACTAGGGATAGCAACAAGATTTTTAGGTGAACAGTTTGGTTCAGCGATTACTTTTGGTAAAGATCGTGATTCTTCTGCATCAGGGCAGATCGATATTCGCTCTTTAAGTGCAGTGTTGAAAATCGTTCATGAAAATAATTAAAGTTTTTAAGCACCTTTAAGGTGCTTTTTGATTGATTATTTTTCACCTTTTTTTTGATTTGTCATAATATATATTAGGTGATCGTATGTTAATAAATCAAAATGAGATAGTAAAATTGGTTAAGTGGGTATATCCAAAATTATTTGATTATAAAGATATTGTCTTAAGTGATATTGATATCAAAATTGATAATTATATTCATCTTAGAGCTAATTTGAATTATTATAATATTGAAACAAAAGTAAAAGCGATTGCAAGGATAAGAGTTGAAAATGAAATTATTATAGATTTTGATGGTGTGATTAAGTATGGATTTATTAATCTTGATTTAAACAAGGTTTTAAAAGAAATGGTAAAAGATTTATCATATTTAACAGTGCATGAAGAAAGTATTATTATTCAAAATGATTATATTAAAGATATTAAATTAAAAGATGAGTATTTATGTATAGAACTAAAATAATCTAATGATTATTCTAGTTCTATTTTAATGTGATAAATTTTTCCCCATAAATAAATTTGATAAAAATATGCCAGTAATTGAGGACCAGTCATTAATTGACCAAACCATGGGTATTTAAAAGATTTACCACCAGAATTGATTAAATCGATTAATTTTTTATAATCAAACAATTTAAGTAAGATATTGTCTTTATCTTTTAACGACTCTTTTAATAAATTTACAATTAAATCACGATAAAATGGAGAATGAGTTTTAGGATAAGGATTCTTTTTACGATCATAAATATCATTTGGTAAAAAATCTTTGAAAGCATCACGTAGCAAACCTTTTTCAATGTTATTATGATACATATAGTGCCATGGAACATTATATAGATAAGAAACAATATCTTTGTTTGCAAATGGGACTCTAAGTTCAATGGAACTACGCATTGTTTGACTATCTGAACGTGTTAATAATGTTTGCATAAACCATTCCATATTCAAATAAATCATTTTTCTTTTATTTTCATCTTCAAAAGTATTATCGTGATAATCTATTTCATTTAAAGTTTGATGATATTTATCTAAAACATAGTCTTTAATATTTAAAGCTTTTATTTCATCAGAGAAAAGTTCCATCCGTTTATCTAGTTCACGCATCCAAGGAAAACCTTCAATGCTTGTTAGCTCTTCACGATAAAACCAAGGATAGCCACCAAATATTTCGTCAGCACATTCACCTGAAAGAACAACTTTATGATGTCGAGAAATTTCTTTTGAAAAGAGTAAAAAACTCGAATCAATATCAGCCATTCCTGGAGCATCACGAGCAATTAATGATTCTTTTAAAGCCATGACTAATTGTTTTTGCGATAAAGTTACAGTTGTATGATTAGTATGATAAAGCAAACGCATTTCATCAATATAATGATCATCTCTTGTAGTTTGATATTCATAGGGCTGAAAATATTTTTCTTGATCTTGATAATCAACACTGTATGTTGATAATTTAGAAATGTACTGGCTAGCGACACCAGTAATAATGCTTGAATCTAGACCGCCTGAAAGCATACAAGAAACAGGAACATCGCTTAATAACTGCTGCTGAATACTGTGATTTACAAGACAGCGAATATCATAAACTGTTTCTTCATAATTACGATTATGGTTATAACGTTCTAATGCCCAATAACGATTGATTTCTTTGAAACCGTTATAGACATTCATATAATGGGCTGGACGTAAACTGTAGATATCTTTATAAATTGTTCTTCCAGGAGAAACGCTAGGACCTAATCCCAACAGTTCTTTTATGCCGGTTTTATCGACAACACATTGTTGCAAATACATCAAGATACATTTTATTTCGCTACTAAAAATAAATAGATCATTTTTTTGATAATAAAAAAGTGGTTTTACTCCTAATTGATCTCGTGCAACAAATAATTTTCCTTGATAGGAAATAACGAAAGAAAAGATTCCATTAAATAAATTAAGGCATCGCGTTCCATAAGCTACAAAGCTGGCTACAACAACTTCAGTATCACTCTGACTAGTAAAATGAAAGCCTTCATTGATCAATTGCTCTTTAATTTCATTCATATTATAAATTTCACCATTATATACAATGGTATATTGAATTTTATTATGAGTATTTTTAAAAGGTTGTTTACCACCGTTTATATCAATAATTGATAAACGACAATGTCCTAGTATAACGTGTTTGTCATTGCAAACATTGTAATCATCAGGACCACGATACTTTAATAAAGAAAGCATCTTATTAAAAGTTGGAACCTGATTTGATAAATCAATATTATGATTGTACATACATAAAAAACCACACATCTTAATCACCCCGTATATTATATGAGATGTTTTTTTTAATATGCCATTATTGGAATACAGAATTTAAAAGATATCGAAAGTGTTAAATGCTGTTGATTAGTTAAGTTTGCAAAATAAGTTCGTTTGTTGAGTTAGAAAAATAAAAAGATGATGAGTTTTGACTCATCATCTACTTAACTTTTTTATCACTTACTAGTTCTTTTAATGAAGTAGCAAGACCGGCAACTCCTTGAATTTCACTTGGAATAATAATTTTTGTAGCTGCACCTTTTGATAATTCTTCTAAAGCCTTAAATCCTTGTAAAGTTACATAAGCATTATCAGGATTAGCCTGATTGATATATTCGATACCTTTAGCTTGAGCTTCGTATACTAATCTTAATGCTTCGGCTTCACCTTCAGCTTTAGCAATTGCTGCTTCTTTTTCAGCGATTGCTCTTAAGATCATAGATTCTTTATCACCTTCAGCATTTAAGATAGCTGCTGTTTTTTTACCTTCAGCTTGTAAAATAGCTTCACGTCTTTCACGTTCTGCTCGCATCTGTTTTTCCATTGCTTCTTGAATATCGCGAGGTGGAATGATGTTTTTGACTTCGACACGATGTACTTTAATTCCCCAAGGGTCAGTTGCTTCATCGAGAATACTACGCATTCTAGAATTAATAATATCTCTTGATGTAAGTGTTTCATCTAATTCAAGATCACCAATAATATTTCTTAATGTTGTTGCAGTCAAATTTTCGATTGCGTTAATTGGACGATCAACACCATAAGTAAATAATCTAGGATCAGTTATTTGATAGTAAACAACTGTGTCGATTTGCATTGTCACATTGTCTTTAGTAATTACTGGTTGGGGTGCAAAATCAACAACCTGTTCTTTTAAAGAAACACGATTAGCTACATGATCAAAAATTGGAATTAAAATATGCAATCCAACATTACAAGTACGATTATATGCACCGATCCTTTCAACTACATACGCTTTTGATTGTGGGACGATTCTAATTGTTGAAGCAATGATAAAAATTGCAATCAAAGCAAGAAAAATCCATAAAATAATAGTAATAATACCATTCATTTTTTTAACCTCTCTATTCCTCTATTTTTTTGACAACTAAGTGAGCTCCTTCAACTGCAAGAATCTCACAATAATCACCTTCATTAATTGTTGTATTGTCAATACTTGATGCTAACCATAGCGTTGACATTACTTTAACTTCACCTTTAGTATCAGCTGTAATTGTTTTAGTTATTAAACCATGTTTACCAATTACTCGATCAAAATTGGTTCTTTCAATATTGCCACGCATATATTTTTTAGCAATCGGTCTAACAACAACTGCAGTGATTATGGCAATAATAATAAATGCTGCAATTTGAATTGACTGATTTATTCCTAATAAACATAGAATCAGAGCAATAATGCCACCAGCAGCAAACCAAACACTAACCAAGTCAACCGTAATTACTTCAATAACGATTGCGGCAATTATAATACCTAACCATATTGGTATCATTTTAATTTTCCCCCCTAATTTAAAGATTTACTAGTAAAATTTGATGAATCACATCAAATCTAGCAACATATTTAAAACATTTATTATTACTTAAATCTAATTTATATTCTTTTGATAGTTCGTTGATAAAATTTTTATTTGATATTCGACCATAACTTTTTCCTATTGAAATACGATGTAGTTGATCTTCGGGATAAATTTCTTCGTTCAATTCCTGTTTGCCAACAGGTTTAATTCCTAAAATATTATTTTTGCGATCTAAACCTAACAAAACATAATTGACATCTTCAAAATGATGACATGCAGCTTTGTTTAAAGTTAGGTTTGTACTATATATAGTAACTATTTTTTTTGCAATATCATTAGTTGACCACTCGAATTCCATCTTTAATCATCCTTTCTGTTTACATTATATTATAAAAATTATTTTTATTCAATAAAATTATTAAAATAATAAAAATATTATTTGATTATTTTAAGATATTTATCAGCTTGGGGATTAATAATATAGTTGTAGAAATTAGTTTTGATTTTCAATAATTGATATTTGCTAAAATTATTTTATTGCAGTTAATATGAATAAAAACACTTAAATATAGTGAAAGTATAAATATTTAGTAAATATATTAAAATTTTGTTATAAATATAAGTAAATAAAAAATATAAATATTTATACTAAATGTACAAATAATTTAAAATATAAAAATGTTATACTAATGTTGGAAGGAGTGTTGATACGCTATTTAAGAGGAGTTAAGTTGAAATGTAAAAATGGTTTGTTAATTATTTATGATTTATAAGACAATTTAAAGAAGATAATTACCATTAAATTGGGGAAGGTGATTAAAAAGGATGAAAATAAAAAAATTATTCAGTACAGTATTATCTTGTTCCCTAATAGTAAGTGGTCTAACTGCTGGTATTAATACTGTAGAGGCAACTAATGATAGTGTTATCACGCAGATAAGTGATGATGTTGTATCTATTGGGAATGATTACATTTCAAGAGAATTTTCGATTAAAGATGGCACAATTTTAACTAGTTCGATTTTAAATAAACGTATCAATAAAAGTTTAGAACCACAAAAAGGTTCAGAAGATTTTGTTATTAATACTCTTAGTGAAGGAAAAACTGATGAAGATGACAATGAAATAACAAATGATCCTGAATGGGTTTATCCTACTCCTTTATCTAGTGACGGGTGGCAGGCAACATTAAAAAATGCATCTGGAACAGCTTTTCCAGATAATGAGGTAGCTAAGCTATTTGATGATGATTTAAATACTAATATTGATTATTATCAAGTAAGTGGTCATCCTTTTACATTGGATATTGATTTTGGAACAACACAAACAATCACAGGTATGTCAGTAAATAAACGTCCTGGATTCTCAAGTGCTTCATATGGTATCAATGGTACTATGGGTGGCTATGAAGTTTGGGTAAGTGCTGATGGTGATGAGTATACTAAAATAGCAGAAGGGGAGTTTACCGAAGAAGATTATAATCTTCATAAAGTTGGTGACTTATACAATGTTGGCGACATGGTATATGTAAACTTTGATGAAGCTGTAGATACTCAATATGTACGAGTTGTTCAAACTAGTGTTGCACTTGGGACTGCTCAAGAATTTACAAGTGCTGAAATTGATTTCTATGATCAAGAAATCGTAAAGACACAAAAAGTTGTTGAGCCAACTGAAGTGTTAGATCGTAGTAATTGGACAATGACAATAAAAAATGCTAACGGATCTGCTTTTAGTGAAGCAGCAGTAGCTAAAGTAATTGATGGAGACTTAAATACATATCCTGATGAATATACTGTAAGTGGACATCCAATTACTGTTGAAATTGATTTAGGTGAAGAACAAACTGTACGTTCATTATCAATTGACAAGCGTCCAGGATATCATGATGCAGCTTATGGTACTAATGGTACTATGGGTGAATTTGAATTGTATGTTAGTGCTGATGGTGTAAAATGGAATTTAGCAGGTGCTGGTAATTTTACAAGTGAAGCTTATAATTTACATGATGCAGACGGTTTACACAATGTAGGAGATCGTGTCTATGCAAACTTCTATAAACCTTATACAACTAGATATGTACGAGTTGTTCAAACAGGAGTTGCTTTTGGTAGTGCGCAAGAGTTTACAAGTGCAGAATTAAATCTTTATACTGATCAATATTATGGACCAAATTACAATGTTGCAGTTACACCAGTTTCAGAAGATGCAATCGTATCTAGTGATTTAGTATATGCTGGTGCTAATGTTGAAAACATTGAAAATGGTAAAAAATTAACAATTTCATATGAACCATATGAAATTAATGGTGTTACTTATAACATCGATCAAGTAGTAGTACTAACAGCTGGTGATCACTACATGCGTTCATTCTTAGAAATTAGTGTAAGTGATAAGGATAAAGCACAAATCGATTACATCGATACTGATAGATTTGTGTTACCAGAAGATGCAGAAGGTGTTTGGTCACATCCTGATGATAGTCAAATTTCATCAATGTGGATTGGTCAACATGAATTAATGTTAGGACAACCAATTTATGTAAATGGTTTATTTATGGGATCTGAATTCCCAGCAACTGACACTATTGTCAAAGATAATACGACACAAATTCGTTATTATTCAGGTAAAACATTTACACGTTTACAAGAAGATAATCAACTTACAACAGATGGTAAGTTTGTTACTTGGCAGAATGTTGTTGGGGCTGCACAAGGGACAGATACTTCAGTAGTTCAAACAGATTTCTTTGAATATATTGAAGATATTGCAACACCAACAGATTTTAGAAAACAGTATAATTCATGGTATGATAATATGATGAATATTACTGATGAAAGTATTGCTGATTCTTTCTATGGAGCTGAAAAAGGATTAACAGAAAATGGTGTAGAACCATTAGATTCTTATGTAGTTGATGATGGATGGAACAATTATTATGATGGTACATACACAGCAACTCCAGGAAGTTCTCAAGGAACTACACCTAACCAGACAGGATTCTGGGAATTTAACGCTAAGTTCCCTAATGAATTGTATACATCTTCATCTTTATCTAATAAATTACAATCAACATTTGGTTTATGGGTAGGACCTCAAGGTGGATATAATTACTTTGGAACATTTGCTCGATATTTAGAATCTAAAGGAACTGGATATGTACAATCAAATTCTGCATTAGGAAATGTTATTTGTACAGGTTCTCGTAAATATTTGAAGAATTTTGAAGAAATGGCAATCAATTACCAAGATCAATTTGATATTGATTATTGGAAATGGGATGGTTTTGCTTCAAGACCATGTAACAATGCTAGTCATGATCATATGACTGGTGGCGATCAAAATATGTACTTTACTTCTGATATGTGGGAAGCATGGACAGATTTATTTGATAATGTTCGTGAAGCTCGTGCTAAAGAAGGAAAAGGATTATTTATCAATGCTACATGTTATATCAATTTAAGTCCATGGTTATTACAATGGGTAAATACAATTTGGGTACAAGATTCTGGAGATACTGGTCAATTAGGTACTGGTGAAAGACATCAACAAAAGATTTATTATCGTGATCAAGTTTATTATCAATTATATAAACAAAATCAAATTCAATTCCCATTAAAGAATATTTATAACCATGATCCAATTTATGGTGTATCAGATGGAAGTAGTGCAACTACTGAAGTGTTTAGAGAATTCTTATTCGCTAATGCTGTTCGTGGTACAGCTTTCTGGGAATTATATTATTCACCATCTATTATGGATGATGCTAAATGGAAAGTAACTGCTGATGCTCTAGCTTGGGCTGAAGAAAATCATGAAGTATTAAAGAACGCGAAGTTATTTGGAAATCAGCCAAGAAATGGTGTGTATGGATATTCTAGCTGGAATGGAAATGAAGGAATTATTTCATTTACAAATCCAACTGATGAAGAACAAACATATTCTTTACAAATAACAGACGTTGTTGGTGCTAAAACAACTTTAAAAGATGCTAAGGGTGTTCAAGTTTATCCTTATGCTGAAGGAAATATTGAAAATACACTTTCTTATGGTGATACAATTACAGTCACTTTAGCGCCACATCAAACAATCATTCAACAATATGGACATGTTGATAATGATAAACCTGAAATTATTTCTGCTAAAGCAACTGGAAATAATGAAATCACTTTAAAATTCAGTGAAAGAATTCAAGGTGGTACTTATACAGTTGCTGGTAAAGAAGTAACTGCTGAATTAAAAGAAGATTTCAGAACTGTGGTATTAAATACGACAAGTCTTTTAACTAATGTTAATGCAGTTTCTGTATCAGGAGTTAAAGATTTCAATAACAATGAATTATCACAAGATATTAATGTTGCATACTATGAAAATGGTGTTGTAGCAAGTGTGTCTAGTGAAAATGATTTAAAAGATGCTAGTGGAATTGAAGCTTCTTATAACGCTAATCAAGATACTGTTTGGTTAAGTGGTATTGATCAAGCGTATACTGTTGATACTGAAAATAAATTTACTGGAACTACAGATTTTAGTATCAATTTAGGTGTGGAAACAACTGCTACAAATGTTGATTTGGTTAAATTAGGTGATGATGTATCATTATCGATCGATAATGATGGTTATGTGGTATTTAAAGTTAAAGATCTTACTTTAAGTTCTAAAGAAACTGTTACAACAGTTGTTGAAAAAGCACATGGAACATTTGGTACAGATGAATATGTTCCAACATCTACAACTACTACATTAACTGGAAATGTTAATGATGGTAAGCAACATTCTATTAATGCGGTTCGTGAAGTTAATGGAATGCTTAAAATTTATATTGATGGTAAATTGTCAAGCTCATTATATGATGCTGATCATTTAAATGAAGCTGTTCAAGGTGGTAATATTATCGTTGGGGATAATGATTTCACTGGAAAATTAGCACAAGTTACTGTTAAAAATAGTGCAGTTGGATATGATGAAGTACAAGCATTTACTACTGATGTAAATGAAATGATTACGCCATCTCATGAAAACTGGACTGCAACGGCATGTTCAGAAGAAACTGGTTCTACTGGTGATGCTAATGCAATGGCTGCTATTGATGGAAATTTAAATTCATGGTGGCATACTAATTATCATGGTTTAGAAACATGTACAGATAATCACTGGATTGCAGTTGATTTTGGTGGTGCTGAAACATTTGATAAATTCTTATATACTGGACGTGGAGCGTCTTCTAACGGATCAATTAAAGATTATAGATTAGAAATTAAAGATGCTGATGGAAATTATACAGTAATTAAAGAAGGTACTTTCTCAAGTGAAACTAAAGAAAATGTTATCCAACTAGATCAAATGTATACAGCATATGGTATTAGATTGACAGCGTTATCTACTCATAATGGTAATAATTTTGCTGCAGCTGTAGAAATCGATGTTGCTAGAGATGATACAGCAGCAACAGCTGAAAAGATCGCCGAAGTAAAAGCAATGATTCTTGATGATGCTAAATCAATTAATTTAGCTGATTACTCAAAAGTAACTGCTGATCCTTTAGCTTCACTTTTAGCAAAAGTAGAAGTAATGGATTCAGCTTCTGAAAATGCTTTAGAATTATTAACAGCTCAATATAATTCATTAAAAGCAGCTTTAACTAATGTTGCTGAACTTAATAGCGCAATTAGTGAAGCAAATAAAGTTGATGCAGATTTATATACTGCTGAATCTTATCAAGTATTTGCTGATGCGCTTGCAAATGCAAAATTGGTAGCAGTAAATGCTACAACTGCTGAAGAAGTAAGTGCAGCAAAAGATGCTTTAGCTAGTGCAAAAGATGCATTAGTTGAAGTTGAACCAGCGAAAACAAATAAAACAGCATTACAAATAGCTGTAGATACAGCAAATATTTTAAAAGCTCAAGGAGCTTTAGATAATGTTGTACCAGCGGTAGTTGATGAATTTAATGCAGCTTTAGAAGAAGCTCAAACTATTTTAGCTGATACTAATGCTAGTCAAGTAACAATTGATGCATCATTTACACGTTTATCAACAGCAATTCACATGTTAGAATTTGTAAAAGGTGATAAGACTGATCTAGAAGCTTTGATCGATGTAGCTGAAAAATATGAAGAAGGAAATTATACAACTGATTCATGGGCAGCATTTAAAGAAGCTTTAGATGCAGCAAAAGATGTAATGGCTGATGAAAATGCTTTAGAAAGTGATGTTAATGAAGCATTAAATAACTTAACAGAGGCAATCTCAAACTTAGTATTAAGTGCTGATAAATCAAAATTACAAGCATTATATGATATGGTTAATGGCTTAGATAAGAGTCTATATACAGAAGCTAGTGTAGCTGGATTAACAGAACCAATGGCAACTGCTAAAGCTGTATTGGATAATTCAGATGCAACACAAACGGAAGTAGATGCAGCATATGAAGCGTTAATCAGAGCATACTTAGACTTAAGATTAATTCCAAATAAGGATCTATTACAAGACTTAATTAATCGAGCTCAATCATTGAACGTAGCAAATTACAGTGCTGAAACATGGTCAGTGATGATGGAAGCATTGGAAGAAGCTCAAGCAGCTTTAACTAATGGTGATATTGATCAAGCTGGTGTAGATGCAGCCTATAAAAACTTAATGGCTAGTATCAATGGATTAGAAGTAGTTAAATCTGGAGATACAACTGCTGCAATAGATACAGGCGATACAACAAACTTATTATATCCACTTGCAGGACTTGCAATTGCAACTCTAGCGTTCTATGGAAATAGAAA
>JABLTO010099592.1_pt1 | contig 11976 bp, 10 predicted proteins | sample 7160091 | NCBI WGS metagenome assembly JABLTO01 (sample SAMN14651225, study PRJNA627086) | human gut metagenome | isolation source: feces | host: Homo sapiens
AGTTGGAGTTAGTGATCCGGCGGTATGTGAATGGAAATGCCGTCGCTCAACGGATAAAAGCTACCCTGGGGATAACAGGCTGATCTCCCCCAAGCGTTCACAGCGACGGGGAGGTTTGGCACCTCGATGTCGGCTCATCACATCCTGGGGCTGAATTCGGTCCCAAGGGTTCGGCTGTCCGCCGATTAAAGTGGTACGCGAGCTGGGTTCAGAACGTCGTGAGACAGTTCGGTCCCTATCTATCGCGGGCGCAGGATATTTGAATGGAGCTGTCCTTAGTACGAGAGGACCGGGATGGACGCACCTCTGGTGCACCAGTTGTCACGCCAGTGGCACAGCTGGGTAGCTATGTGCGGAAGGGATAAACGCTGAAAGCATCTAAGCGTGAAGCCCCCCATGAGATAAGATATCCCACAACGCAAGTTGGTAAGACCCCACAAAGACTATGTGGTTGATAGGTCAGAGATGTAAGTGTCGTGAGGCATTGAGTTGACTGATACTAATAGGTCGAGGGCTTGACCAAAGAGAGAAAAGGTTCAACATAACGAATTTCAGGATAGAGGAAAACTTGAAGAGTTTTTTCGAATTGCTTAAATAGTTGAGTGTTATTCGGTTTTGAAGGTACGCCTTCATAGGAAGTATATACAGAGTATATGCGTCCGAGATAAAAAGGAAGAGTCGGTGTCAATGACGGTGAGGATCCACCCGTTCCCATTCCGAACACGGTAGTTAAGCTCACAGGTGCTGAAGATACTTGGCTGGAAGCGGCCCGGGAAAATAGGGCGATGCCGACACCTTTCTTTTTCAAAGAGCGATCTTCGGATCGCTCTTTTGCTTTACAGTTTTTTTATGGTGTTATCTTTGTAATGTTTTGTCCGCGATGATTTTCTCGCTATATGCTTTTAGGCTTTGCGTATATGCGGTCTGATTAGAGTTCGGCAACAGAGCATTTTTTTGTTTTGCTTCGGGATTATTGTTCCGCTTTTTTGTCTTTATGTGCGGCATACGGTTTTGGAGACCGCTGCTCTATCTGTTTGTAATATAAAAAGAAAAGGATATTAGAAAATGAAAAAGATTATTTCAGCTTTTGTTTTGATTTGCGTTTTTGCTTCCGTTCTTTGCGGCTGTTCGCTTCTCGCGGCAAAGAGCGGTTCGGACAAAGAATTTTCCGGTGAAGGACTGACCATTACTCTCACGGACAATTTCAGAACAGCAGAGATTGAGGGATATACCCTTTGCTACGATTCTTTTGATGTCGCCGTTTATGCTCTTAAAGAGAACTTTGAAGCGTTTGAAAATGCGGGACTTGATAATATCACTCTTGATGATTATAAGGGATATGTGTTGGAAGCAAATTCAAAGTATTCACCGAAAGAGGATACCTCTTTTGACGGGCTGACCGTATTGCGTTACGAATCATATATTGAAGCGAAAAAGACGAATTTTACATATTTTGTCTCCCTGTATAAGGGCTCTGACGCTTTCTGGATAGTTCAGTTTGCGTGCAAATCATCGGAGTATGCCGACTATGAGCAATACTTTGTCAAATGGGCAAGATCCGTAAGAGTGTAGTCATTGCAAAAATCCACCTGCCGTTAAGCAGGTGGATTGATTTTTTATTAAGTCTGTGAAAATCAGCCGTTGATGTTGTAGTTTTCGCAGAGGAGGTTTGTTGCTTTAAGCAGTTTGTTGATATAAATGAACGGACCTACTATTATAAGTGAACCGAGAACGTTCCAAAGCCAATAATCTTTTGCGCCGAAACTGTAATTTATGCCTCTTCTGTTAAGTTCGGCTCCGATTCTGTTGGATATTTTGTGATACCAAACAATATATCCGATCCCGAACGTGATGTTTCCGACAAGGAAGCAAAGCAGGCAGTAATGCATTGTTCTTTTTCCGTCATATCTGCTTGCAATGATGTTGATGTCATTGCTTACGGAAGACAGAATAACGATTCCGTAGATACCGAAAGTTATCAGTGAAAGCAATATGTATTTGACAAGGCTTTTATTTGCTTTCAACTGCCCTACGGGTGCGGTCGATGTCTGTTGAGTCTGTTCCTGTTGAATCTGGTCGTTCATTTTATGAACCTCCTGTTTTTTATTACTGTTATTATATCACACAATATATTTTACGTCAATACTTTTTTAACATAAAAACCAAATCTATCCTATATTTCGGCTCAATATTTTTAAAACTAATATAATCTTTGTATTGGTTAAAATATTATGCAAAGACAAACGTCGGTTCATATTTGAATATGTATGGCTTGTTGCGGTTGCGAAATTTATACGAAAATGTAAAATAAGTCTGACGAAAAATGGCGTTTTGAATATTGACAAAGGTGTCAGATTATGTTACTATCTATATATAAATATATATTCGGGAGCAAAAAATGGACGATATAAGAATAATTGAGATAAAACAGAGCATATTTGAGGACAACGACAAGGACGCGGAGCGTCTGCGCTCGTCTCTTCGAGATAAAGGCGTGTTTTTGCTCAATTTGATGTCAAGCCCGGGAAGCGGCAAGACAACGACCTTGACAAAACTTATTCCGATGATAAAAGAAAAGTACCGTGTTGGCGTTATGGAAGCGGATATTGACGGCGATGTTGACGCAAAAACAATAGCAAAAACAGGTGTTAAGTCTATTCAGTTGCATACGGGCGGAATGTGCCATCTTGACGCCGATATGACAAGACAGGGACTCACCGAACTCGGAGTGGACGACCTTGACCTTGTTATCCTTGAAAATGTGGGCAACCTTGTCTGTCCTGCGGAGTTTGACACGGGCGCAGTCAAAAACATCATGATATTGTCTGTTCCCGAGGGTGACGATAAACCTTTGAAATATCCGCTTATTTTTACGGTTTGCGATGCTGTTGTGATAAATAAGATCGACGTCGCGCCTTATTTTGATTTTGACATCGAAAAATGCAAAGAGAATATAAAAATGCGCAACCCGAACGCAAGGGTTTTCCCTGTCTGTGCGAAAACAGGAGAGGGAATAGACGCCGTTGCCGAATGGCTGACGGTGCAGACCGAAGCGTGGAAAAATAACGGAACAACGAACTGAAAAGGAGCGGGACAATGCCTGAAATCAGTAAAAAATATACGCCGAAACATTATGGCGACAAAAATCCGAACCCGAAGCTTATAAAACTTGTTCGCAAGATAACCGACAGGATTCCCGCAAAAATAAAGGGAATAACGACCGAAGACCCCGAATATTGGGGCTTTGCCTGCATTTTTGAGGATGAGTTGACAAAAGAAGAGTCTGAAGCGGCTCTTGACCTTATGCTTGAAATGAAACTGCGTAAGAAGTATACATACCCGCAGATGCAGTCAATGGCAAAAGCAACGGATGAGGCTTCAAAGGCAAAATTAGACGCGCTTCTTGACAAACTCGGCGTTCTCGGTATGCTGGAATACGATTACGGCGACAGATATACAAAGGACGGTCCTCTTCCCGATACGAAGCGTGAAAAGGAAAACAGGGAGTATTGGATACCTCTCTTTGTTCCCGGTTCTGCGGAGTATACGAACATGAACAAGGGACTTATGGACAGACACCCCGAACTTGCGATGTTCTTTGAACGCATGACGTTCCTGCCTCTTGAACACGTTACGGCTATGGTTCCTCCCGGAGGTGCCGGTGTCGGAATGCACGTCATTCCCGTCGAAAAAGCCATTTCAATGGAAAATGAGTCCATAGATATTGAACATATTTCTTATTGGCTCAAACGATATGAGGGACATATCGGCGCAAGTATGTGTTCCTGCCGTTACGGCAGAAAACTGCTTGACGAGGGCTGTGCGGACGACCCCGAACTTTGGTGTATCGGTGTCGGCGACATGGCTGATTATTGCCGTGAGACGGGCAAGGGCAGGGACGTTACATACGAAGAAGCGATGGAGATACTTAAACGCGCCGAGGACAACGGATTTGTTCATCAGATAACGAATATCGACGGCGAGGGCAAGATTTTCGCAATCTGCAACTGCAACGTAAATATCTGCAACGCGCTCCGTACTTCTCAACTTTTCAATACTCCGAATATGTCGCGTTCCGCCTATGTTGCGCACGTTGACAAAGATAACTGCGTCGCTTGCGGTCGCTGTGTCGAATATTGCCCCGCAGGCGCGGTAAAACTCGGTCAGAAACTCTGTCGCGCCGACGGTTCGGAAGTCGAATATCCCCGTCAGCCGCTCCCCGACAACAACAGTTGGGGCGAGCATATGTGGTCTGAGGATTATCGCGACAAAAACCGCATAAATACGCACGAAACCGGAACATCTCCCTGCAAGGCAGCCTGTCCCGCACATATCGCCGTTCAGGGCTATTTGAAGAAAGCGGCGCAGGGCAAATACCGTGAGGCTCTTGAACTCATAAAACGTGAAAATCCGTTCCCCGCGGTCTGCGGCAGAATATGTAACCGCCGCTGCGAAGACGCCTGCACAAGAGGAACTGTTGACGAAGCGGTTTCCATAGACGCCGTGAAGAAATTCATTGCCGAACAGGACTTGAACGCGGAACATCGCTTTGTTCCCGAGATAGTGGTTGCCTCCAACAAAGGCAGATGGACGGAGAAAATCGCCGTTATCGGCGGCGGTCCCGCAGGTCTTTCCTGCGCGTTCTATCTGGCGCAAAAAGGATATTATCCGACCGTGTTCGAGAAAAACGAGCGCGCGGGCGGTATGTTGACTTACGGAATCCCGTCATATAAACTTGCCAAGAACGTCATTGACGCAGAAATAGATATAATGCGCGAAATGGGCGTTGAAATAAAACTCGGAGTCGAGGTCGGCAAGGACGTAACGCTTGACAAACTTCGCGAGCAGGGCTATAAGGCGTTTTATATCGCGATAGGCTGTCAGGGCGGCAAATTGCTCGGTCTTGACGGAGAAAACGCTCCGAACGTCACGACAGCGGTCGAGTTCCTGAAAACGGCAAACTGCGGCGGACGCAAAGTCGAAGGCAGAACGGTCGTTGTCGGCGGCGGTAACGTTGCGATAGATGCTGCAAGAGTTTCCGCAAGAAGCGGCGCAGGAAGCGTGACAATGCTCTGTCTTGAAGGCAGAGACGAAATGCCCGCGTCGAAAGAGGAAGTCGAAGAGGCGCAAACCGACGGAGTGGAAATCAAAAACGGCTGGGGACCCGTTCGCGTTATCTGCGAAAACGGAGTTGCGACCGCCGTTGAATTCAGAAAGTGCGTTTCCGTATTTGATGAAAACAAGCGCTTCGCTCCCGTATACGACGATTCGATGACAATTGAAATTCCCGCAGAGAACGTAATCTTTGCAATAGGTCAAGCCGTTGTTTGGGGCGACCTTCTCAAAGGCAGCAAAGTCGAACTCGGCAGGGGAAAGTATCCGTCTGCGGACAAACTGACGTATCAGACTGCCGAACCCGATATATTTGTCGGCGGCGACGTCTTCACCGGTCCGAAATTCGCAATAGATGCCATTGCACAGGGACACGAAGCGGCGGAAAGCCTGCACAGATACGTTCAGCACGGCCATATGACCATTGGCAGAAACCGCAGAGAGTTTGCAAAACTCGATACGGACAATATCAAGGTTGAGAATTACGACAACGCTTCCAGACAGTTTGCGCCGGTCGATACGTCTCTTGATTCAAAGTCGTTTGAGGACAATCACGGAACGCTTACCGAGGAGCAGGTGAAGATAGAAACTTCCCGCTGTCTCGGCTGCGGTGCGTCGATAGTTGACCCGAATAAATGTATCGGCTGCGGTATTTGTACCACGAAATGCGCGTTTGACGCAATAAGACTTCATCGCGATATGCCGCAGGCAAGCACGATGTGCGTTGCCGAAAAAAAAGTCGGCGCGCTGCTTCCGTATGCGGTAAAACGCGGATTCAAGATTCTCGGCAACCGCAACAATGTGGGCAAACAGGTCAAACGTCAACAACAGGGAAAATAATATGCACGAACTCGGAGTTGTTTTTCATGTTATAAAAAGCGTTAACCGTATCGCGGAGGAAAACGGTGTTTCACGCGTTTCCGCCGTTACGATAGAACTCGGCGAGGTTTCAAGCGTCATTCCCGATTATTTGCTTGACTGCTGGAAATGGGCGGTCTCGAAAGAAACCGTGATGAAAGACGCGGAACTGCGCATTGAGCAGATAAAAGCCGAGACTTTCTGCGAAAATTGCGGCAAAGTGTACGGCACGGTCGAACACGGCAAAATATGCCCGAATTGCGGCAGTGACAGAACATATCTTAAACAGGGCAACGAGTTTATTCTGAAAAACATCGTTGCGGGAGATTGCGAACCCTGTGATGAAACAGAATAATTTCATATAGACAAAAAAATATCCTCTGCAAGGCGAAAACCGTCGTGCAGAGGATATTTGTCTTTAATTTTTTCTTAATTCAAATGCCGCTCTGTCGCTTTTACAGTCAACGAGTATCTTCCCGTGCTCTTTTAACACAAGCCTTATACATGCGTTCGTCGTTTCTCTTACGGTTTGCGACATCTGCCCTTTTAACGGTGCTTTGAGAGGGTGACCGCCGTTATGCTTTCGCAGATAAATTTCAAGTTCAAGCGCCCTCTGTTTCAGATATATTCTGTCTTTTTTGATTTTTGACATAACGCCTTTGTATGTCGCGAAACGGTATTCTTTTTCCTTGTATACAACTGCACAGATACAACCTTTGAACGATGTTATAAGAAACGGAATGTGCGCTATCGCGAGCATAAACGAACACGGCGCGTCAAATTCATTGCACTGAACCCACATATACGATTTCGGAAAAGAGCGTCCGCTGTCTTTTTCCGCATATCCGATACCGTTTTTGAAAATATAAATTTTTCCGTACATTGTCAATGTTCCGTTGACCGTGTGCCTCATACTGACAACTCCGTGCCTGCATTGCATCGGAAGTTTTGCAAACGGTCCCATAATGTCGGAACGCAGGGGTGTGGTATTTGTGTAGCGCAGGTCGGCATCGATCTCGGGCAGTCTGACTTTTATCCCCGACGGTGAAAAGAGACAGGTTCCTGTTTTGACGGTATCTCCTTTGATTTTTATTTTTTCAGTTCGGAATATGTGTGACCCCGAATCGGTTATAACCTGAACAAAAGCGCCGTCGTCGGCTTCGCCGGGAATAAACGCAACCGTTATGTCTCCGTTGCTTTGCTTGTAATACCAACCCTCAAATCTTTTATCAAACATCGGCGTCCCTCATAGCGGGGTTTTCAATAAGTTTCCCTCTTTTGTCAAACCGCGACCCGTGGCACGGGCAGTCCCAACTGTGCTCTGCCTTGTTCTTTCGCAGTGCGCAGCCGAGGTGAGGACATCTTTTTGTCGTCGGAAACAGCATATCCGCAACCGTTATTCCCATGTTTTCAAACAGTTTTGCACATAACATATTTCTGTCGGGCGCAAAAACGGGAGCATTCACATTCTTTTTGCCTGTTATCATGTCCGCCAATATTTCCGCCGCCGCAACAGATGTTGTCATTCCCCAAAGATTAAAACCCGTGGCGACATATACATTCGGCATCGAGGGGCTGTATCTGCCGATATACGGTATGCCGTCAAGCGTCACGCAGTCCTGATTGGACCAACGGTATTGCTCTTTTACTTTCGGAAACCAACGCTTTGCGAAGTTTTCAACCGCACGGTACCCGCCGCCTTGTTTCCCCGTTCGGTGGTCGCCGCCTCCTATCAGTAGCAGGTCTTTGTAATTTCTGAAATAAAATCCGTTGCCTGCGTCTTCCGCCGTGCAATCGAGGTGCGGAGCGCCCGAATATGCTATGACATACGAGCGTTTCTGATACATTTTCATAAAATACAGTCCGTAACGGTTGATGAAAGGGAAGTGTGTTGCGACTATGACCTTTTTTGCTTTTACTTTGCCTTTATCCGTGAACGCCGTTGTGCCTTCAAGTTTGCGGACAAATGTTTTCTCATAAATATTTAACCCTGCCGCAACTCCTTTAAGAAAGCGCAAAGGGTGGAACTGCGCCGCGTCTTCGTATTCTATCGCGTCTGCTACCCGAAACGGCAATTCGGGCGACTTTGTATATCTCGCTTTTACCCCGAGATATTTCAATGCCAACGCTTCATCTCTCAATCCGTCGTTTCCGCCGACGGAATACATTATCGAGGGCATTTTTTCAAAATCGCATTCGACAGTCTTTGCTTTTTCTTCGATGCGGTGCAATGCACTGATGTTTGCGTTGTAGTATTGCGTTGCCTTTTCAAGTCCGTATTTTTTGATAATATCTTTATATAAAGTATCGTGTTGTGCGGTCAGCACCGCCGTTGTGCCCTTTGTTATGCCGCGTCCTATATGTTTTGATTCAAGCACAATATTGTCTATGCCGAGTTCCGTCAGTTTTGCCGCGCACATGATTCCCGCGATGCCGCCGCCGATAATGCAAACGTCCGTCGAAATATCGTTTTCAAGCGTTTTATGCCGAAATTGTTCGGTTTCGTCAGTCCATAAATAGTTCATTATGTTTACCTCTTTTCATCCTTTGTCTATTGTTGCCGTGGAAAATGCAGCATATTCGCCGAAACATCCGTTAGATGTTTTGACACAAATATTTTATATTTCTGTTCACAAGTTCCGTCTTTATTGTTCGCGTATTTCCATTGACAATTTTTTCACAATAAGATATAATAAAGGTGTAAATAAAATTTTCGGTATGACCGGAGGTAATTTGTTATGGTAAATCGTTTTGTATTGAACGCAGTTTCTTATCACGGCAACGGGGCGATAAAGGAGATTCCGGGAATCGTTTCCGCCAAAGGTTTCAAAAAAGCATTTATTGCGTCTGACCCCGATCTTGTTAAATTCGGAGTTACCAAGAAGGTGACTGACCTGCTTGATGAAGCGGGCATGGCGTATGAGGTTTATTCCGACATAAAACCCAACCCGACCATCGAAAACGTCAAGAGCGGCGTTGCGGCTTACAAAGCGTCGGGTGCGGATTACATGATAACGATAGGCGGCGGCTCGTCGATGGATACGGGCAAGGCTATCGGTATCATTATCAACAACCCCGAATTTGAAGATGTCCGCAGTCTTGAAGGAGTTGCTCCGACCAAGAACAGAACCGTTTTCACAATAGCCGTTCCGACAACTGCGGGAACCGCCGCCGAAGCGACCATTAACTATGTAATAACCGACGTTGAACGCAAGAGAAAGTTCGTTTGCGTTGACACCAACGATATTCCCGACGTTGCGGTTGTTGACCCCGATATGATGGCGACGATGCCCAAGGGCTTGACGGCTTCTACCGGCATGGACGCCCTGACGCACGCAATAGAGGGTTACACCACAAAAGCGGCATGGGAACTTGCCGATTGCCTGAACCTTGAAGCGATAAGACTTATCGCAAAGAGCCTGCGCGGCGCTGTCAACAATGACAAAGACGGCAGAGAGGGTATGGCTCTCGGACAGTTTGTTACAGGTATGGCGTTCTCCAACGTCGGACTCGGTATCGCGCATTCCATGGCTCACACTCTCGGCGCCGTTTACGACACCCCGCACGGTGTTGCCTGTGCAATGATGCTTCCCATAGTTATGGAATATAATGCGGAGACCACCGGTGATAAGTTCAAGTATATCGCCGAGGCTATGGGCGTGGACACCACGGGAATGGATCAGCAGGCTTACAGAAAAGCCGCCGTTGACGCAGTTCGTCAACTTTCCGTAGATGTCGGCATTCCGACCAAACTTTCGGCACTCAAAGAAGAAGATCTTGACTTCCTCGCACAGTCCGCTTATGCAGACGCTTGCCGCCCGGGTAATCCGAAAGAAACAAACGTTGAAGACCTGAAAGAACTTTTCCGCAAGTTGATGTGATTTTTGACATGGTAACCCCCGCACTTCCCAAAAGAAGTGCGGGGGTTGTTTTTTTGTGGCGATAAAAAATCAAAATATCTTGAAATCCGACAGAATATCTGATATACTGTATTCAGTCTTGTCGGAGGGATAGATATATGACCGAAATAATCGCACGGAGAGAGTTTTCTCCGTATTATATCATTTTTGATATAGCCTTTTTGATTGTTTTTGCGGCATTGCTGCTGTGGAAGAAGAAATATATGACCGCGCTTGTCGGTTTTCTTGCGGGATTGCTGTATATGATTGTCGATTTCGGCATTTTTAATCTTGTATGCAACTCCCGAAGCATTTCCGACGGTTACAGCCTGTTTTGGGTCTTGCTTTGGATGTCGATGAGTTACGGGTTCACGAATTTCGCATGGATATGGCTGTGGATTTCAAAAGACAAACATCTTTTTGAATGGTCTTTTCTTATCCTGATGTGGTGGTTCGTTTGCCCTTTTCTGACAAAAACTTTCGCGCCGACAGAGATTTCAAACATTGTTATTCAGCGTACCACCGGCGAATATCACGGCTATATGGCTGTAATCCTTGCCGTGGGCTATCTCGGACTTATAATCTACAATCTGTGGCAGAAAGAAAAAGAAAAGCGTGTGAATATCCCGTGGCTACTCGCGATAGGTGTTCTTGTTCAGTTCGGTTGGGAAGCGGGACTTCTTATAGGCGGCATACGCTCCGCAGGTTTTTCACTTCCCGAAAAATTCGCGCCGCTTGTCATAAACTCACTTCTTGAAACCAATCTCGGAATGCCTTACATATTCCTTATATTTATTGCGTATACAAGTCGTTTCACGGAACAGATGAAACGCCGTCCCACGCCTTTGTCCCTGACTGCGCGTATACGGGAAAACAATAACGAGAAAGTCCGACAGACAAAGAAAAATGAAGTATAAAAAGAGAAATATCATTATTGATTCCGACGGCTGCCGATTAAAATTGTTGGTGCTTATACCGTCCGATTCAAACACGAAACGCACGGGTATCTTGTGGATTCACGGCGGCGGTTATATTACAGGTATGGCGGGAATGGTATATATGTCCCGCGCAATAAACCTTGTGCGTAAATACGGCACCGTCGTTGTCTGTCCCGAATACCGTCTTGCGGGAAAAGCCCCATATCCCGCTGCTCTTTTTGATTGCCACCACGCACTTGAGTATTTACGGGAACACGCCGTCGAACTCGGCGTAAATCCCTGCCAGATCGCCGTAGGCGGCGAAAGTGCGGGCGGAGGGCTTGCGGCGGCACTCTGTATGTATGAAAAGGATATTGGCGGGGTAAACATCGCTTTTCAGTTGCCGCTTTATCCCATGCTTGACTGTGAGGACACCGAAACTTCAAAGAACAATCACGCGTTTGTATGGAACACAAAGCGTAATCACTACGGTTGGAAAAAGTATCTTGCGGGCATAGGCGGCGACGTTCCGTGTTACGCTTCCGCCGCAAGACGAACGGATTATTCCGGGCTTCCTCCCGCCTATACTTTTGTGTGTACAGCAGAACCGTTTTACGCAGAAACTCTGACATATATCGAAAATTTGAAGAATGCGGGCGTTGAAGCTTATGTCGATGTTTATCCGGGACTGTTTCATGCGTTTGATATGTTGCTTCCGTTCAAAAAAGTGAGCAGAGAAGCCGCAGAAAAGTTTGAAAAACATTTTGTGTATGCGCAAGAACACTATTTTGCGGAAAACAGTGTTCTCTTTTCTTCAATTGAATAATATTTCAAAACCCCTTTTCGGCGGGGTATTACAAAAATGATAACCTGTATTATGTTGCAAAAAGCAAGTCGCAGACTTGCTTTTTTTGCGTTTATTTCAAGAAAAAATCAGTTTTCGCGAGTTGTCTGTATCCGATTGTAATTGTTTTGTAATCGGTACGGAAATGCAACGAAAATTTCGACGTTTGTAACGTTATATTTTCGATTATATAACAGGTATGCGACATTTACCTTTGCGTTTTTGAAAAAAGTATGATATAATACAATCAGAAAAAAAATTCCGACTATAAACAGGAATATCAAACGGAGGCAATTCGAACAGTACTCCTGTCCGTCCTCCGCAACGGTTCCGCACTTTTTGCAGA
>JABLTO010220932.1_pt1 | contig 11974 bp, 14 predicted proteins | sample 7160091 | NCBI WGS metagenome assembly JABLTO01 (sample SAMN14651225, study PRJNA627086) | human gut metagenome | isolation source: feces | host: Homo sapiens
AATCTACAGGTATGGAAATTAGTAAATTTCCTCCCACAATACTAACTTCACCAGAACTTAAAATTAATTCTTGATCATTACATTCAACAACTAAATTACCATAATCGTTGATATCCTTTACTACCCCAGTGAACAATTGTCCCTTAATCGTAAATTCAATATTTTTATTTAAAACACATGATAAATTTTTATATTCAACTAAAACCTGTGCAAAGTCTTCATCAATTATCTTAAATAACTGCTTTAAAATTTCTGCGATAAATTGATTTCGATTAGCGTTGTCTAAATTTAATGATGTTGCCTTATTCTGAAGTTCATCAGGAAATTCTTTAGTAGAAACATTTATCCCAATACCAATAATAACAGCTTCAATCATGCCACTTTCAAAATCACTAATTGCTTCTGTCAAGATTCCACAAATCTTTTTGCCATGATAATAAAGATCATTGACCCACTTGATTTCTGTTTTTATACCATATAACTTTTTAATCGCCCGATTTACTGCTACAGCGGTTTTAATTGTAATAAAAGTCGCATCTTGGATCATTTCCTGCCGTTTCAACAAAACACTCATATAAATACCTTTTTTTGCGGGAGAATAAAAACTACGACCAAATCGTCCGCGTCCGGCACTTTGTTTTTCAGCTACGATCACACAACGATCATTACCACCATCAACAGCCAATTTCTTCATTTGGTTATTAGTTGAATCAATACTTTTATAAGCATATATATCAATTTTTTCATCTAAATAACAGGCAATTCCTTCACTTGAGATAACATCGCTATTTTCCAGCAGGATATATCCTTTATTAGGTGTGGCCTCAATATGATATCCTTCATCTTTTAATGCTTTAATTGCCTTCCAAACAGCAGCTCGACTTACATTTAAACTATCTGCCAGTTCCTGCCCAGAAATTGCATTATTTCTATTTTTTTCTAAGATACTAATAATTTCGTGTTTAACACTCACTTTTTTCACCTCGTTATTAGGATAGCAAAACCAGCTACAATTGTAAACTTATTTTTTTATAAAGTTTACAATTGTGACTAATAATAAAAACAGCACTAATTACACCAAAATATTTAAAAATTATTTTAGTATAATTATTATTGATCAATACATGATTAAAAAAGCACAAAAAATCAGGTATTTCATTCACACCTGATTTTTGTTTAAACTAAGATTTTATGCTTTTTTTGTAAGAATTGCTTTGATTTGAGTAGATTATCTAATTAATTTGTGAAATATAAATTTAAAGACAAACGCACATACTAATAACTAAATCATTAATAAGCTTATACCACAAATATGTATTGTAGTACTGTTATCATTTGTTCACGCTGAATAATACTTCTTTATAAACATGTAATTTTCTGATTTTTATTAGAAACAAAGCTCTTATTTATCACTATATAAAGATTTACCAATATCCTTGATTGTTTTGGATCTTACCCAAAATATAAAAGCTAGTCAATTTTCTAAAAACATGATTATTAAAAAAAGCCTATAAATTATTAGTACAACATAATACAAAATGAATATTTATTTTTGCTTATATATATTTGTTTTAGATTTTTACCAGTTGCAATCATAACAAGATCTCTAGCATATCTTTTAAAACTAAAATACATGTTATAATAAATTCTCATTTTAATCACAAGTAAGAACAACTATTTTACTAAGTTACCACTATATCTATAACATTTATTTTTCGTACTGTCTGTACTTGTTTTTACAATTGGAATTCCATGAAATGCACCATCTTCTAAATATTCACAATATATCATTCGTTAATATTAAATTTTAATCCACAAATTTCAACAGGACTAAAGATTAATAAACTATTTAAAAAACTTTTCATTTCTTTTCTCCCCACATATTTTATTTTTCAATAATCTCTATTTCTTTATGCAAATTTGATTCATTTTTTATTTCATCAAGTTAATTCAATCTATACACCTTAAACATAATCACATAATAATTAAAATTAATACCACTCTGTTTTCTTTTTAATAAAACTGTCTGTATCAATTTTTATGATCATGTATCCCATATGGTCTATAAATCTAAAATTTCGTTATTCAAAAAATATTTTTTTGAATTGACGAGTATGATTTTTAATTTCATTTATGTATAGCTTACTCTTCACCTACATTACCTTTTTCACCATACTCTAAAATATCAAAAACACCCTGAATATTTTTTCTAAATTCTTCTCTAACAGTCATTAAATAATCTTTACCTGATTCTTCTAATTTATAATATACTCTGATTCTCTTTCCTGCTATAATGTCATAACTGCTTATATATTCCTTTTTTAACAATGTATGGACAACTGGATATAAAGTTCCTTCTTTTATATCCAAAGCACCATGAGAAATCTCTCTAATCATTTTACAAATCTCGTATCCATAACAATCTTTAACATTTAGGATACTTAAAACAAGCATATCAAAATTAAAAAAAGTATTTGCCTTTGCCATTTTCATCACCCACTTAAAAAATATCATAAATTTCAAATAATAACAACATAAATCGCTTTAAAACATAATAAATATTTGAATATTAATATTATTATATAATTCAATTTTTTGATTTATATCATTTTATACACATATAATAATAGTATTAATGAAGAAAAAATTGTATGATAATAAAAAATATAAAACTAATTTATAATAGATCAACATATAAATTTAAAACTAAATAAAAATAATTTTTCTCAAAATTAAAATCAATTATAAAAAATAGTTTAACAACAATATTAAGATAACATTCTTAAAAATAGATAAAAACTAAATAAATCAGCAAATATTAAATTATATAAAAATTCTTCTTAATCATCAAGGATAAAACCAAACTATGATCGTATATTCTATTAGAAACATTAAGCAAATTATATCAACTTTTAATTCATACTATAAAAAAGCGATGTTATACCCTTTTCAAATTGAAAGATATTTTTTATTAGCATATGTAATATTTTATCAAAACCAGGTACTAATTTATACCTGGCTTTTTGATTTTATATAACTGTCATAAACGTTTTAATATCAAATACAATTTATTCTCTCTTATTATTAAAATATACTGCTATTATCGACATTTGAATAGATAGTGTTAAAGCACTACATAATATCCAAAACAGCTCTCCTGTATAATTCATAAAAGGAATCATCAATATTGCAAACAATGATAAAAAACCGATTATAGTTATAAATACTGCTGCTATATATTTCAACATATAATTCTCGTCCTCTCTATAATTCAAGATTACAATATTATTATTCTGGCTTTGAGTATCAACTTTTCATCACTTTAAATTATATATAATAAGCTAAAGCATATAATTGTTTCTTTTCTGGAAAATAAATTAAATAAAGCTTATCATCTCTATTTGAATAATCTATTTCTTTTGAATAGTAATCATCTGTAAATGAGGGTAAATATTTATTATCAATATCAATCTCATGCAAAATTTTACTTACTTCATTTTCAAATGAAGAATCGCTTTCTTTAACAAAATTTTCTTCAATATCTCCAATATCACTACTACTATAATCCAATATTAAATATCTTTCACCATCTCGATCAAAACCTTTTATGGTATCTACTTCATAAATAACAGATGCGTTTTCATCTAATGATGTTGCAAAAGATTCATTAATCAATTCTTGGATAGAATGATTTTTTAATACAAAATCATATGAGTTTGTAAAAAAGAACCCCACTACTAAAACACATACACCAGCCACAAATAAAATTATCCATTTAATTTTTTTCACATTAAAATTTCTCATAAAATTATATTTTACTTTAAAACTATTATAAAAGTATCAAGAAATAATCCAATACTTAATTATTTATAATCTTTCTTTATTCCATAAAATATTTTATCTCTTACAAATACTTTCTTTAAATTTCAATAAAATATTCATCTTAAAAATATTTCAAACAAAACTAACAATCGTGATATAAAAATCTTCCCTCCTAACCTATCAAATTAATTGTTGAATTGCTTTTATTTCTTTTTATTATCTTTACATTTATATTATAATCACTAATCATTCATGAGTCAACATATACATTATTTATAATATCATTTTATATATTTGATTATTAAAATCATCATAAAATAAAACATCGAGAAAATAAGTAATCCTTTTCTCGATATTTTTATAACCATTTTTCTTTTTTAATACCACATATTATTCCTATCATATCAGCTAAAAACCAGCCAATTGGTATCGACCACCAAATTGCCTGCGTCCCAAATACCGGTGCTAATAAATACGCAAGTAAAACCCTAGTACCTAAAGATACTACCGTCAATACAACAGATATCCCTGGTTTACCAACACCGCGATAATATCCATATAATAAAAATAAACAACCAATTCCTAAATAACAAGCACCTTCTATTCTAAGATATGCAACTCCCTCCCTAATTATTTCTACTTTAGATCCATCGATAAATATCATCATTAAATTATCTGCAAAAATAAAAACTAAAAAAGAAATAATTAAACAAAAGATTACTGCTGCTTTAATTGCTGCTTTTAAGCCTTTTTTTATTCTATCTTGTAAATTGGCACCTTTATTTTGAGCAATATATGTTGAAAATGCATTACCAAAATCCTGAACTGGCATATAAGCAAATGAATCAATTTTAACAGCTGCTGCAAAAGCAGACATCGTTATTATTCCAAAACTATTTATTAATCCTTGAATCATTAAAATACCAAAATTCATTACTGATTGCTGGATACATGTCAACAATGAATAATCTTTTATCTTTTTAAAGATTTCATAATCAAAATGACAATGTTGTTTTTGAGGGATAAGTTCTTTTTTAAAAATCAAGACATATAACATAATACCTAATGCACTAAAAATTTGGGCAAGTAATGTCGCTAGAGCCGCCCCTGATACTTTCATATTAACATTTACAATAAAAAAGATATCTAAAACAATATTAATAATTGAAGCAATTCCTAGAAATAATAGTGGTATTTTAGAATTTCCTAATGCTCTTAGTAATGAAGCAAAATAATTATAAATAAATGTAAATATAAGTCCAATAAATATAATAATTAAATAATCATATGTTATTTGATAAATATCTTTAGGAATGTTCATAAAAGTTAAAATAGGATGAATTGCAAATATACAGATTCCTTCTAATAATATAGTAATAATTCCTACAGCTATAAAAGAAACAAAAAAAGATATTTTCATTTTATCTATCTGTTTAGCTCCATATAACATCGAAAATAAAATACCACTTCCCATACATAAACCTAAAATAATCGAAGTCAAAAACGTCATTATTGTAAATGAAGATCCTACTGCTGCTAAAGCATCAGACCCGATATACTTACCAACGATAAAAGTATCTGCCACATTATATAACTGTTGCAGTAGATTTCCCAAAATCATCGGTAATGAAAATAATAGTAATGATTTTGTTATATTTCCCTTTGTAAGATCAATTTCCATATTATTACCCCAATCATTTTAAACTCTACTAATTTTGCTTTGACTATTATTAAATATATATTATCTAAGATCATTTGTTTCTATTTATAATATTATTTTATCTTCTGCTCAACATTTCTAATGATCTGCCAATGATCAATTAATTTTTCTAACGAATAACTGGCATTAGCTGGTGAAGATGATGGTAGTTTAATCACCGGCAAATCAATTATATCATCAAAATATCGATGATATAACTTATCTGCTAAATTACCGTTTGTATAAATATGCGTTATTGTGCTTTGGTTAATGATCTTTTCTAAATCATTAACCGTTACATTTTTAATACTACTGTCGCTAGAACCATTTATTTCACAACTAGCAATTACATCCCATAGGGCAAGATGATTTTCTAATAAAAATTGTTTTTTTTGAGATATTGTTTCTAATGGCTCATGATCATAGATATTAGCTAAAATTTTCCAAAAACGATTTTGAGGATGATGATAAAAAAAATTACCCTCTCTTGATTTTACTGATGGAAATGATCCTAAAATCAATATTTGTGATTCTTTATTATATACTGGTTCAATTAAATGATATTCTTTCATAATGCCCCCTAAATTAATTATTTTATACTGTCATAATACCACATTTATCGATTATGTATCAAATATTAAAATCATTGATTGACTGGAGTATAAACAGAAGTTAACCAGCCATCTAGTAAAGAATCAACTAATTCTGGCTTTGAAACTTCGTTATTATTTAAAACAAAGCTGGATAATATATTGGCATTTTTTACATATTCACAAATGTTTTTTTCATATTCTTCATAATCATCGCCCTCAAACCAGTAAAATGATACATCTTTACCGTTAAAATCATATTCACTTAAAAAGTTTTTTAATTCTATCGAAATTTGATTATTTTGAATTACACTTCCAATTAAAATCAAATCATATTTTTCTAATGATAATGAATCATTGACTCCTATTTCATATAAATCAACAAGCAGCTTTTTTTGAATCATTGCATTTATTTCATCAAGTAAATCATAAGGATCATAATATAGTACTAATATTTGTTTATTTTCATTTATTTTTTCTAAAAAAATATTAGTTTGTTTTATCTGTTTTATAGCTGCTGGTGGTGTAGGATCTATGGTCCTGCACGCTGTCAAGATCATTAAACTAATAAATAAATTTATAATTTTCTTCATTATAACGCCCCTTTTCAAATGCATATAATAACATATCTTTATTTTAACTATTATTCTCTATGAAATTTGTCACTTGATTTTTTATTGTTATAAAAGATCAAAAAAAGACTAGAAGTCAAACAACATCTAGTCATCTACATATATTTTACATAACATCTGTTAATGATTTTACATAATCATACAATGGTTTATTAGCATCAGCACCATTTTCCTTGATGATATTAACTATCGCACTACCAACGATTACCCCATCAGCAATCGATGCAAAATGTTTTACCTGTTCTTGATTATTAATTCCAAACCCAACCGCTACAGGCGTATCAGTGACTGATTTAATTAATTCTACAATTCCTTCAATATCTGTAACGATCTTACTACGCATACCTGTTACTCCCATTGAAGAAACAAGATAAATAAAGCCTCTAGCCTGTTTTGCAATCTCTAATGTTCTTTCTTTAGATGTTGGTGCAATCATCGAAATTAAATCAACATCATATTGATAACAAATATCACTAACTTCTTTGCTTTCTTCAAAAGGACAGTCAGGAATAATTATCCCATCAATTCCCACTTCCTGGCATTTTTTAAAGAAGTTATCATAACCATAATGAAATACAGGGTTTAAATAGGTCATTAAACATAATGGTATATTGGAAACTTTTCTGATTTCTTTAACGATTTCAAATACTTTATCAGTTGTCATCTTATTTGTTAATGCTCGAATATTAGCTTCCTGGATAACTGGTCCTTCAGCAATTGGATCACTAAAAGGAATACCAATTTCAATTAAAGAGGCTCCTGCTTTTTCTATTTCTAAAATATATTCGATCGTTTTTTCCAGACAGGGATCGCCAGCTGTTAAAAAGCCAATAAAGGCTTTTTTATCTTTAAAAGCTTCATTAATTCTACTCATGAATATTCACCCCCTGATATCTTGCAATAGCTGCGACATCTTTATCGCCACGTCCTGATAAACAAATAATAACAATATCATCTTTTTTCATTGTTGGAACGATCTTACGGGCATGAGCTACAGCATGAGCACTTTCGATTGCACAAATGATTCCTTCTGTTCTCGCTAAGTATTCAAAAGCAGCTACTGCTTCATCATCAGTTACGGGTACATATTTTGCTCGACCAATATCATGTAAATGCGCATGTTCTGGTCCAATTCCAGGATAATCCAAACCAGCTGAAATCGAATAAACAGGTGCTATTTGACCATATTCATCTTGACAAAAATATGATTTCATTCCATGAAATACACCCAATGTTCCAGTATTGATCGTTGCTGCTGTTAAAGCTGTATCAACACCCTTACCAGCTGCTTCACAACCAATCAATTGAACTGAAGAATCATTAATAAAATTATAGAACATGCCCATTGCATTGCTGCCACCACCGACACAAGCCATGACCGCCGTTGGTAATTTTCCTTCATATTCTAAGATCTGGGCTCTTGCTTCTTTAGAGATAACACTTTGAAAATCTCTAACAATCATGGGAAAAGGATGTGGTCCCATAACTGAACCTAAAACATATAAAGTATCATCGACCCGTTTTGTCCATTCACGCATCGTCTCATTAACAGCATCTTTTAAAGTCATCGTTCCACTAGTCACACTATGAACTTTAGCTCCTAAAAGTTCCATTCGATAAACATTTAAAGCTTGCCGATCAGTGTCTTCTTTCCCCATAAAGATTTCACATTCAAGCCCTAAAAGAGCTGCTGCAGTTGCTGTTGCTACCCCATGCTGTCCTGCTCCAGTTTCAGCAATCACTCTCGTTTTCCCCATTTTTTTAGCCATCAACACTTGACCTAATACATTATTAATTTTATGAGATCCAGTATGATTTAAATCTTCACGTTTTAAATATACTTTAGCTCCACCTAAATCTTCTGTCATTTTTTTAGCATAATATAAAAGTGATGGTCTGCCGGATTTTTAATTACAAAATCAAAATCACGTTCAAATAATTCATCGGGATGTGATCCCGTTATCATTTCAATTCCCATATCAACATAATGCTGATAATCAGGAATATCTTTAGCTTCTTTAAACTCATTTACTGTAATCGTTGCATTTAGTTTATTTAATAACTTAATTGCTGCCCTACCACTTTTAGCAAGACCAATCACTAATACTTTTTTTCCTGTCAACATCTTATAACACTCCAATTACTATTGATAATATTCCACAAATAAATCCAATGAACCAAAATGAGATCGTTACCTGCTGTTCCGACCAGCCTAACATTTCAAAATGATGATGGATCGGTGCCATTTTAAATACTCTTTTTCCACGTAGTTTAAAAGAAGTTACCTGAATGATTACAGATAAAGTTTCCATCAAGAAAACACCACCAACTAAGATCAATAATAATTCCTGCTTAGTAAGGATCGCTAATACCGCTAAAAAACCACCTAAACCAAGAGAGCCAACATCACCCATAAAGATTCTTGCAGGATGGTAGTTAAACATCATAAATCCAAGTAAAGCTCCTACCATTGCTGTTGCATAACTTGCAAGCGTATAATCTTTGGTCATAATTGCAAAGATGATAAATGGCGCAATTGCCACCATCGAAAGCCCTGTCGCCAAACCATCTAAACCATCAGATAAATTAACACCATTACTTTCACCCGCAAACATAATTAAAATTAAAAATGGGTATAGATATCCAAAATCAATACTTACATCTATTAATGGAATAGTTACTACTGATGTAAATCCTGGAATAAAATTCATTGCATAGAAATAACAAATAACCGCTAAAGCAATTTGTCCTAATAGTTTCGCTAATGGTGGTAATCCTTTATTGCTGTGTTTAACAATGATCAAAGCATCATCGATCAGTCCAATCAAACTATAACCTACTAAAACAATTGTTGTTAAAATCAATTCTGGATTAAAGATATTATTAATATCAAAAATCAATGTACTAATTAATGTCCCTAAAATAGCTGCTAAAACAAAAACAATACCACCCATAGTCGGTGTTCCGTTTTTAGCTTTATGGGACGCAGGTCCTTCTTCACGTTCAACTTGACCAAATTTCATCTTATGTAGAAACGGGATTACTTTAGGCATAGCGATTAAAACTATTACGAATCCTACTCCAAAAGCAAAGATTAATTTTAAAAAATTTTCCATTTTATATTCCCCTTTTTTTAAATTCGCCTTTACTATACCATATTATCAAATAATAGGCAAAATAAAAGGGACAAAGTCCCAATTATTCGACAGTTTTATTCACTAATGCCTAATTCTTTCATTAATTTAGTCACCTTATCAATAGCTGCCTCTTCATCTTCACCATCAGCAATAATTTCAATTTTTGCTTTAGTTGGAATTCCTAAAGATAAGACCCCCATCAATGATTTCATATTCACCGTCTTAGAAGCATAAACTAATTTAATATCGCTGTTAAAAGCCTTCACTCGATCAACCAGTTCGGTTGCGGGAGTAGCATAAAGACCAACGGGATCAGTCACGGTAACATTAATTCTTTTTACCATATTGCTTTCCTCCTTCTGTTACTTTTATTATAACATTGTTTCATAATTATTGCATTATTAATGATAAACTTTAACTACCTTTTCTCAATCTCAATTACATATGGTGCCTTTGCTTTATTCATCATTTTAAACAACGCTACATTATAAATCATATGATCTAAACTACTAACATATTCATCAATTTTTAAACTTTCTTTTTCCCCCTCTGGATGTCCAATATAAACCACAATAAAAAGATGTCCCTTTTTATTTAAACATCTAACAGCTTTATCAATAGCTATCAAAGAAGTTGATACTTTAGTAGTAATTTGATGGTTCCCTTGCGGTAAATAGCCTAAATTAAAAACTCCCATATCAAAACTCTGAAGATAATTATCAAAATTTTCATGACTATCTAAAATAAGTTCTACATTATCAATATCATTGATCAATTTTCTTGTATTGATCAATGCAGCCTCCTGAATATCAAAACTATATACTTTTTTAGCTATCTTACTCAAAGTTAATGTATCATTACCATTTCCCATCGTAAAATCGATTGCCACTTCATATTTTTCATCTAATAATCTGCTTGTTACATATTCTGTCATCGTTTTCATAATTTCACCCTTTTTATATTAACATAAAAAAGACTCTTTTGAATCACCAAAAAAGTCATTACTTATAAATTTTCACAGATTTATTATACTTTTCTAATCCTTTCACCATTTTTTATAAGATATCCTAATACTTTACAGCCACTTAATTTCTCTATCATTTTAAGATTATCGCGATGAAGCAAATTATCTTCTTCAAAATAATTCATTATAAAACCTAATATTTCTAAACCTTGACTTTTCGCATATAAAGCAGTTAAAACCGCACTATTGATACTTCCAAGACCTGATGAAGTGACGATAATCAAAGGATATCCGGCTAATTTCATTACATCGGTCAACATAATTTGTTTATCATCATCACGTAATGGACAAATGATACCACCACTACCTTCAATAACTACTATGTCATGATTTTTTGATAAATCATGCAGGTCTTTTTCTACTACAGTCAATTCAACAGGATCATTTGTTTTTTTAGCCGCTAAATGCGGAGCATAAGCATCTTTATAAAGATAAGATACTTTACAATCTGTTTCTTTTAAATTGGCATATTTAGATACATTCTCTTTATCACCAGGAATCATTATACCATCAACTATCTCAGCCCCGCTTAAAGCTGCTTTATAGTAGCCTACATGATATTGTTGTTTTAATTCTTTGATGATTCTAGATGTCACATAAGTCTTACCAATATCAGTAGCTGTCCCCGTTATAAATAATCCCTTGATCATAATTTGACTACCTCAAAGCCTAATTCTTTAATGATTCTTTGATCTTCATTGATCGTAATCCCCTGAGTTGTAAGCATATCTCCAGTAATTGCATCATTAGCACCACTTTTAAAAACACTTAGCCCCTGATCCTCTAACAAACCTCTGCCCCCAGCCATTCTAATTGCGGCATCAGGAAGAATAAATCTAAAAATTGCAAAAATGCGTTCAACTTCTTCTTTTGATAAAGGACAAAGATGTTCTAAAGGAGTCCCAGGAATAGGATTTAAAATATTGATGGGAATCGACTTTACCCCTAATTCCTTCAATTCAAAAGCTAAATCGATGCGATCCTGCCATGATTCATTCATCCCCATAATTCCCCCACTGCACACTTCTAATCCGGAAACAGTATTCATAAAAGATGGAAAGGTACTGGAA